>RCMY010002531.1_pt1 | contig 16549 bp, 17 predicted proteins | sample 2041341 | NCBI WGS metagenome assembly RCMY01 (sample SAMN09708234, study PRJNA481090) | Marine sediment metagenome, whole genome shotgun sequencing project. | reverse complement strand
TAGAGGAGATGCACTCAACCACGATGGCGACGATCGGTGCAGACGGTCATCCACAGACCCGTGTGATCGATATGATGCTGTGGGACAAGAAAGGAGTGTATTTTCTGACGGCAAAAGGAAAAGCCTTTTATGCACAGCTACAGCCTGCGCAGCAGCAAACGCCAGCCTGGCGATTCTTGAATCTGGCGACTGGCAGCATCAGGTGGCGGCTATTGAAGCGCAGCTACGCGAGCAACTTGCGGAGCAGTTCTTCGATCAGATGGCCGGCGCCATGTCGAACATGACGCCAGAAGACATGCAGCGCATGAAGGACATGCTCGGTGATCTCAACGAGATGCTCGACAAACGGGCGCATGGACAAGACCCCGACTTCGACGGCTTCATGGACAAACACGGCGACTTCTTCCCAGAGAATCCTGAAACCCTCGACGAACTCCTCGAGGCAATGGCGCAACGAATGGCCGCCGCACAAGCGATGTTCAACTCGATGAGTCCCGAGCAACGAGCACAGATGCAGGAGCTCTCTGACCAATTGCTCGGCGACATGGACCTGCAGTTCCAGATGAGTCAGCTCGGAGACAACCTGCAATCGATGTTCCCCGACATGAATTGGGGACAGAGTTACGACACCGAAGGTGTTGACCCGCTGAACTTCGGCCAGGCGATGGACCTGATGAACAACCTCGGCGACCTCGACCAGATCGAGCAGATGTTGCGCGGGACGACGAATCCCGGAGCCTTGGCCGAGATCGATTTCGAACGCGCCGCCGAGCTGTTGGGCGAGGACACGGCGAAGTCGATGGAACAGATGGCGCAGTTCACCAAGATGTTGGAGGACGCAGGGCTCATCAACAACAAGGAGGGTGCGCTCGAACTGACACCCCGGGCGCTGCGCAAAGTTGGTCAGAACGTCCTCGACGACCTCTACACGAAGCTGTCCGCAGATCGCCTCGGGCGCCACAACGTTGCGGTGTCTGGGGTTGGTCACGAACGCAACTTCGAGACCAAACCCTATGAATTCGGCGACCCGTTTACCTTGAACATCGAGCGCACGGTTCGGAACGCGATCCGGCGCACCGGGGGCGGAACGCCAGTTGAACTAACCCCCGACGATTTCGAGGTCGAACGCACCGAACGCACGACTCGAACGTCCACGGTCCTCATGCTGGACCTTTCTCTCTCGATGCCGATGCGCGACAACTTCGTGCCGGCAAAGAAGGTGGCACTCGCACTCGAGTCGCTCATCTCGGGCCAGTATCCACAGGACTATCTGGGCATCGTGACCTTCAGCGAGGTGGCGCGCGAGGTCAAGGCGAGAGACCTGGCCGAGCTGTCGTGGGACTACGTCTATGGCACCAACATGCAGCATGGTTTTCAGCTGGCCCGGCAGATGCTGGCCCGTGAATCGGGCACCAAACAGATCCTGATGGTCACCGACGGCGAACCGACAGCACACATCAACCGCATCGGACGGCCAGAGTTCAACTACCCACCGACGCGCGAAACCATCGATCTCACGCTCAAAGAGGTCAACAAGTGCACCCGCGACAACATTCGGATCAACGTGTTCATGCTCGACGCAACGCCATATCTCACATCGTTCATCGAACAGATCACGAAGATGAACGGTGGACGAGCATTCTTCACCGACAACGAGAACGTCGGTGACTTCGTGCTCGTCGATTTCGTCGAGCAGAAACGGAAAATGATCCGTCGAGCTGGTTGAACGCCGCTCGATTCGCTCGCTAACCGAGTTTCTCGCCTGACGGCTCCAAACATCGCCTCCCCCGCCGCTCGATCATTTGCGGCTGGTCGGGTGTGTAGGGTTCGGCGATGGTTGGTGAGATGGTCGAATACGACGAGTTCTCCTACTTCGAGGACAACGCCGCGGAGTTCGGGATCACCTATGACGGTCCGCCGATCGTGGGTCGTCAAATGGTGAAGATGCCCGACGGCCGAACCTTGAGCGCACTGGTCTGGGGAAACACGCCGCCCGAGATCGTCCTCATCCACGGGGGCGCACAGAACGCCCATACGTGGGACACGGTGTGCCTCGCGCTCGATCGTCCCCTGATCGCGATCGACATGCCCGGTCACGGACATTCAGGAGCACCCGCAGATGGGGCGGCGAACGTTGGCCGCAATGCGCAGGACATCGCCGTGGTCATACGACTGCTCGCTCCCGACGCGAACACCGTCGTGGGTATGAGTCTCGGCGGTCTCACGACGATGGCGCTTTCGGCGCACGATCCAGCCCTGTTCGACACGATGTTCCTGGTCGACATGACGCCGGGCGTGACTCGTGACAAAGCAAAGGTCATCGCCGACTTCGTGAATGGCCCAGAGAGTTTCGACAGCTTCGACGACCTGCTCGCACGAGCGATCGAATTCAACCCCACCCGCACCGAATCGTCACTACGCCGAGGAATTCTCCACAATGCCGAGCAGCGAGAAGACCGAAGTTGGGTGTGGCGCCACGCACGCCATCGGGTGTTTGGCCATCACGATTCGACGGAGAAGGCTCCGGATTACAGCTCATTGTGGGACGCGATCGAACACCACGACGGACCGGTGGTGTTGGCACGCGGGATGCGAGAGCAGTCGGTCGTCGACGACGCCGATGAGGCCGAACTCCGTCGTCGACGACCCGATGCACGTGTCGAACACTTCGATGAGGCCGGTCACAGCATCCAGGGCGACATGCCGGTCGAGCTGGCTGCGTTGATCGACGAGGTCGTACCGACCAGTCACGACCGCACCTTTGGCGCTTGATGCGTGATCAGGTTCGAACTGGCGGGTGAGCCTCGATGAATGCCACGACATCTTCGGGTTCATCGAAGACGGCAATCATGTCGGCGTAGGGGAGCGATCCGGCGAGCTGGCCGAGTAGCAGGGGTGCAGCGAGTTGGTCGTCGGCCCAGTGCTGGCTGTCGAGGAACACCATTGGCGACAACACCCCGAACGTCGCGTAGTGGTTCTGTGTCGCATCCATGAACACTTCCTGGACCGTTCCCGCAGCGCCCGGTGTGTAGACGACCCCATGGTTTGCGATCGCCAGAAGGCCGTCTTCGCGGATGCTGTTCGAGAAATATTTCGCGACGTGTGTCGCGAAGTCATTCGTTGGTTCGTGACCGTAGAACCAGGTCGGGATTGCGAGGCTGACCGCGCCATTGGGGTAGTGGTCGACCACGTTCATCCCCACATCGACGTAGCCGGCTGTCGTGTAATCGACGGCACCCGCCAATCTCCCGAGCGAGTCGTCGAGCGCATCGTCAGCGTGTGGTGCAAGCCACGCGCCGAGGTTGCCGGCCTCCATCGCACCCGGACCGCCACCCGTCACGACGAGTCGACCCGAACGGGTGAGCGTGCGAGCAACGACGGCGACCGTCCGGTAGGTGCTCGAGTCGCGCCGGACACCGTGGCCGCCCATGATTGCGACGACTGCGGGATGATCGAGCAGAAAGCTGTGAAGCGCATCATCGATCGCGTGGTCGTGGATTCTTTGCGCGAGTGCTTCGAGAATCGGCGCTGGCGGTCTCTTGCGCCAGCGGGCCTGGTGGGCATAGATCTTCGCATCGACGTCTCCGGCCCGGAGTTCGGCGGGGGAGTACAGCGTCCCTCTGTAGGGGTTGTACGGAAGTCCTTCGAACGGTGGGAAGACCGTCGCCCCAGAGGCCATCACATGATCTTCGGCCCGCTCGGTGAGAATGCAACCCAAGAACACGGCATGCGGCCAGGGGTGACCCAACAACTGTGGATCCCGATCGGAGAGATCGAGCCCCTGTACGGCGAGGGGGTGTTCGGTTCGACCATCGGCGAGTAGCCGGTCGAATTCGCCGATGGTGGCGATCTCCGCACACTCGGTGAGTAGAGGGCGGATCGGGCGGCCGCGATTCGATGAATTCGTCATGGATTTGTCACTTTGATGATGCGCTTGATGTGGTGCACGCGTCGGATGTGGCCAATGTTGCCAAAGTTGTTCAGAAAATAGGGCATTTCAGCGATTCCGGCTTTACATCGGTCGGATTACAGTGTTGTAATTACATCACGGAGATACGGCGAAGTCGTCGTTCACACGAAGAATCGGCGACATTGCCGCTGGCGCGCGCGTCAGTTCGGCGGATCAGTTTGGAGCAGGACACACAATGGCAATCATGGGCGCGCCCGACAAGGACGAACCAACGTGGCATGACTTTGCCAACTGTCTCGGCGTCGACCCCGACCTCTTCTTTCCCGAGCGAGGTGCGTCCACAAAGGAAGCAAAGGAAGTATGCCGCGGGTGTGTTGTGCGTGACGACTGCCTCGAATATGCACTGCAGAACGGCGAGAAGTTCGGCATCTGGGGTGGGATGAGCGAACGCGAGCGTCGCCGAATCAGACGTCAACGAGCACTCGCCCGGGCAGCGGCGGCTACCGAAGCGACGATGTAGTTGCTACCATTGCCCCTATGAACCTCGGTGCACCAGAACTCCTCATCGTTCTTGTCGTCATTCTCGTCCTGTTCGGAGGAGCGAAGCTTCCCAAGCTCGCACGTTCACTCGGACAAGCGCAGAAAGAATTCAAGGACGGCCTCGCCGACGGCACGGACGACGACGAGAAGACCGACGCCTGAATCGTCTCGACAAAACAGAAAATCGCTCCGAGCCACGAGCCCGGAGCGATTTGTTCGTTTTGGGTGCGGCTGAGTCGTCGAGCGTGCCGTTAGGCGCGCAGCTTGCGCTCGGCCTTGGTGGCCTTCTCTGCGTCTTTCCGTCGAGCTTTGAGGATGCGGCGGCGTTGTCGTTCGGAGCATCCGCCCCAGACGCCATGATCGATTCGGTTTTCCAAGGCGTATTCGAGACATCCGTCCTTGACGGGGCACGTCGCGCAGATTCGTTTTGCCACTTCGACTCCGACCCCGTCACTGGGGAAGAAGGTTTCGGGTGGCTGATTGGCGCAGAGGCCTCGTGCCATCCAGTTCGGTTCCATGGGAAACACCTCCGAGTGTTCGCAATAGTACTACGCCCAGATGGCACCGAAAGTTCCCGTAAAGGCGAACTTTCCATTCCAGTCGGCGGAGATCATGCGTGTCTCTGGTCAGTGCAACGCTAGCCTGGCTCACGAGTTCACGCGGGTTTGTTCCCGTTTCGAGAGGAAAACATGTCGAACACCATGGACGAGCAACTCCCCGCTCAAGGTCACGCAAAGATCGTGTACCAGGGCCCGGTCGCGCCCCATTGGGACATTCAGACGATCTCGGGCGAAGCCCCGCTGATGGATGGATTTCGCGACCGCGTGACCGCCCGACTGCTTTTGCTTCCTCCCCACGACCCACAGTTCCGCCGAAATCGTGAACGGGTGAACCGTGATGGCGAGCGCGAGCGAATCTACATCGAGTGGGACCTCGGGTACGAAGAGGAAACTCCGACGCCTCGCCAGTAATCAGCGAGTGAGAACTACCAGTGAGAACTAAAGGTGCCTGCCGGTCATCCGATTGGCAGTGCCATGTATGGGGAGATCGCAGTGCAGGACAATGAGGGCGTCATCGACATCGATGATCGCTCGTTCGCCGTTGCGCCTATCGACTTCAACGAGACCAACTATCTCAACCGCGAGCTGAGCTGGTTGTCGTTCAACGCACGTGTGATGTCTTTGGCGACCGATGCCCAGATTCCCCTCCTCGAGCGGGTCAAGTACTTGGCCATCTATGCGAGCAACCTCGACGAGTTCTTTCAGGTGCGTGTCGCCGGGCTCCGTGACCTCGTTGCCGCCGAGGTTCGCGTTCGCACGCCAGATGGTCGCACCCCCGAAGAACAACTCGACGCAATCCGTCAGTCGGTGCAGCAACTCGAAGTGCATCGCCAGGTCATCTTCAACCAGCTGTTGCCGCAACTCCACGCCCACGGTGTCTCGATTCTTCGCTACAACGAGCTCTCATCGCTCGACAAAAAGCTTGCGGACGGCTATTTCGACGAGCAGGTCTTCCCGATTCTGACGCCGCTCGCCGTCGACCCCGGGCACCCCTTTCCCTACATCTCCGACTTGTCACTGAACCTGGGCGTTCGCGTGAGGCGGCCCGGAGAGGACCGAACGCGGTTTGCTCGACTCAAGATTCCCGACACCCTCGATCGTCTGGTGCAGCTGAGCCAACCAGGAGAGTTCATCCGCATCGAAGACCTGATCGTCGCACACCTCGGCCAACTGTTTCGGGGGCTGACGATCGAGGAACACTTGGCGTTTCGGGTTACCCGAAATGCCGATCTGAACTATCGCGACGAGGAGGCTGACGACCTTCTCGAGCTCGTCGAGATGGAGCTCCGGCGGCGCCGTTTCGGTAACGCCGTACGCCTCGAGATCGGTCCGAGCGGCAGCGACTCGATTCGTTCGCTTCTGCGTCGCGAGCTCGACGTCGATCACAATGACATCTACGTCGAGAACGCATTTCTTGCCATGGCCGACCTCTGGTCACTGCTGAAACTCGACCGTCCCGATCTTCGTGACGAAGCCTTCTCGCCCGTGGTGCCGGCACGTCTGTCGCAGCGAGGCGGGGAAGAGGTTGACATCTTCGACGAGTTGCGGATCAAGGACCTTCTGGTCCACCACCCCTACGAGTCGTTCACTGCATCGACCGAAGAATTCATCCGCCACGCCGCGATGGATACAGAGGTCGTCGCGATCAAGATGACGCTCTACCGAACATCGAGCGACAGTTCGATCATCCGGTCTCTCGTGCACGCAGCCGAGAGCGGAAAACAGGTTGCGGTGCTGATCGAACTTCGTGCTCGCTTCGACGAAAAGGCCAACATCGAGTGGGCAAAAACCCTCGAGCAGGCCGGCGTCCACGTGACCTACGGAATTGCTGGGCTGAAGATTCACGCCAAGATCACCATGGTGGTGCGGCGCGAGGCCGGCCATCTGGTTCGGTATTGCCATTTTGGCACCGGCAACTACAACCAAGGAACCGCTCGGCTGTACGCCGACTTCGGCTTGCTCACTTCTTCGGAGAAGCTGGGAGACGAAGTTGCGATCTTGTTCAACACGTTGACCGGGTACGGCGGAGATGTCAGTTACGACGATCTGCTGGTTGCGCCGGCGGGAGTTCGGTCCGGGCTGAACGATCTCATTCGTCAAGAGATGACCGCATCCAACGGTCGGATCATCTTGAAGATGAACTCGCTTGTCGACCCCAGCATCATCGAGTTGTTGTACGAGGCAAGTCAGGCGGGCGTCGACATCGATCTCATCGTGCGTGGCATCTGTGGACTTCGGCCAGGCGTACCTGGACTTTCGGAGAACATTCGTGTTCGCTCCATCATCGGGCGTTATCTCGAGCATGCTCGCGTCTACCACTTCGGCAACGGGTGGGGAGTCGACGAACCCGCGACATACATGGGATCGGCCGATCTGATGCCTCGAAATCTCGACCATCGTGTCGAGGCACTCGTGGCCATTTCGGATCCCGACGTGGCTGATCGGCTCGTCGGCATCTTGGACATGGAGCTCGCTCCCAATTTGCAGAGCTGGCTGCTCCAGGCCGACGGATCATGGACACGTAGTAGCGAGGTCGGGCTACTCGACCTCCACACAGCACTCGAGGACGAGGCGATCGACCGCCGCCGACTGGAACGTTCGTCCTCTCGCGGGACGTGAGTATCGAGATGGCCGATGTGCTCGAAATGGCCGATGCTGAGGTGAAGGCAGCGGGTGGAGTGATCGTTCGGGATTCCAAGAAAGGCCCGAAGGTCCTCCTTGTGCATCGTCCGCGATACAACGACTGGAGTTTTCCGAAGGGGAAGCTCGAGCAGGGTGAGAAGTTCAAACAAGCCGCCAAACGCGAGGTGCTCGAAGAGACCGGATTCAGCTGCAAGCTCTACAAGCCGCCGCTTCCATCGATGATGTACACAGATCGAAACGATCGGCTGAAAGAGGTGCGCTACTGGCTGATGACCGTGCTGTCGGGCACGTTCGAACCCAACGAAGAGGTCGATCTGATCGCCTGGGTGCGGTGGGACAAGGTCAACGAACGTCTCACGTACGACAAGGACCGAGTCTTCTACGAAGACCTCCTCGACTCTGGTCGAATCGAAGAACTTCTCCGCTGAAAGCGAACGACAGCGGGTTCATTCGATGTTTGGAGCCGTCAGGCGAGAAACTCGCGTGGCGAACGCAGTGAGCGACGTTCATCTGCTGTTCACCCAACCAACCCCCGCAATTGGGTCGGGGTCTGTACCTTCCACAGTGCACCGGCGATTGAGGCGTTCGTTCATCGTCCCGAGGAGGGTTTGTGATAGCAGGTTCTCGCAAGCGACTACGCATGCTGTCCCTGCTCGCAACACTGTCGATGGTTGCATCTGCCTGTGGATCGGACGCGCCGACATCAGACTCCGCCGTGTCTGGCGAAGTGTTCATGTCCGGCTCATCGACCGTCGAGCCCGTGTCGGTACGCGTCGCGGAACTCTTCGAGGATATCAACCCTGGCGTCTTCGTCGACGTCGAAGGACCAGGAACCGGCGATGGTTTCAAGAAGTTCTGCGCAGGCGATACCGACATGTCGAATGCCTCGCGCGCGATCACGGAGTCCGAGGCCGAAGATTGTGCCGCTGAAGGTATCGAATTCACCGAGATCCTTGTCGGCATCGATGGCATCGGGGTCATGACGAACAACGCCAACTCCACTGTTGACTGCGTGACCTTCGAGAACCTCTACGGTCTGATCGGCCCCGAATCGAGCGGCATCACCAACTGGGCAGGAGCCAACGACATCGCTGGCGAGGGAATGCCCGACGCCCGGCTGGACATCTTTGGTCCTGGCGCCGAATCGGGTACCTACGATTCGTTCGTCGAGATCGTCATTGATGCGCTCGCGGAAGAGCGCGGCCACGCAGCCGCCACCCGTTCGGACTACAACCCGTCGGCCAACGACAACATCATTCTCCAGGGCATCCAGTCATCGGATACCAGCCTTGGCTGGGTCGGCTTCGCCTTCGCTGCACACGCCGATGTCAAGCTGCTTCGCGTTGATGGTGGCGATGGCTGCGTCGAAGCAAGCGCCGAGACCATTGCGTCGAACGAATATCCAATTTCTCGAAACCTGTACGTCTACGTGAACGACGCAAAAGTTGCCGCGTCGCCCGCCCTTCGGGCATTCGTCGACTTCTACGTCACAACGGGACTTGATGTCGCTGTTGGTGAGGTTGGGTATGTCCCCCTCACCGACGCGGCGAAAGATGCTGTCCGCTCTGGCTGGAACGATTCAGCCAAACAACCGGGGTAGGTTTCGACAAATGGTCGATATCCGCATCTCGCCGGAGCCCACTGGAGCGACATCCCCAGGCCACGCGCTGAGTATCGAGGCACTCGCTGGACCTCGGCGGCGGGCCCGCAAAGAGGCTGCGATCCGAGCAATCTTCTGCTCCGCCGCCTTCGTGTCGATTGCGATCTCCGCACTGATCGTCTTCAGCCTGCTCCGCGAAGCCTGGACGTTCATCGTCGGCGTCGAGTGGTCAAAGACGTGGGGTCAGAATGGATGGTTCCCACGCAACGGCTTGTATGACATGCCAACGCTGTTGGTGTCCTCGTTGATCGTGACCGTGGTGGCCATGTTGGTCGCTGGACCGTTGGGCCTTGGTTCAGCGATCTACCTCAGCGAGTACGCAAGCCGTCGGACCCGGTCGTTCTTGAAGCCCGTGCTCGAGGTGCTGGCCGGCGTGCCTTCGGTGGTGCTCGGCTTCTTTGCCCTCTTCTTCATCAGCCCGCAGGTGATCGAACGGATCGGACGTAATGGCTGGCTGGTCATCGGCGCCGTGATCACCGTGGCCTATCTCGCCTTCGTGGTCACCTGGGCTCGCAAACTCGTCAAACGTGAAGCCGGCACCGAGATGGCCACCCAAGTCAAACGAGTGCTCATCCTCACGGCGTTGGTCGCGACAGCCCTCGTGCTCATCTGGTGGGTCAACGACGTTGCCGGGTCGGCCGATCCTGAATCGCCCGATTTCTTCTCGGTCAAACGCACCGGCCAACTCGCCGCTGCTGCGGTGGGAGTCGGCATCTTGACCATTCCTCTTGTGGCGTCGGTCTCCGAAGATGCGTTGGCCGCCGTTCCGAAGGAGCTCCGCGACGCCTCGGCGGGGCTCGGCGCCCGCAAGATGACGACAACCGTGCAGATCGTTCTTCCCGCAGCGGTGTCTGGAATCGTGGCGGCGTTCATCATCGGTATAAGCCGAGCGCTGGGCGAGACCATGGTCGTGTTCATGGCCGGTGGTGCCGCCGACGCTGCACTCTTTACCTCGTCGCCTTTCGAGGGTGGCCTCACGATGACCGCGGGCATGGCGTCGCTGGCGACCGGAACAGACAACGTGGTCGGTGAAGGACTCACCTTCCAGAGTTTGTATTTCGTCGGTTTGGTGCTCTTCCTCTTGACCCTGATGCTCAATGTGTTCGCGGGACGTTTCGTGAACCGCGTGCGAGAGAAGTACTAGGAAGACATGGCCTTCTCCACGGTTGGTGGCACCGAGACCACACGTCGCGTCGAAGACGAGATCTTTCGTCAAGGCCGAGACCTGAAGGGCTCGGGCTTTCGAGTGTTGGTCCTTGCCGCCCTCGGCCTCAGCATTTTGATACTGCTCGTATTGCTCGCGCAGGTACTGAACGATGGCTGGTCGGTGCTCGACGAACGGTTCGTCGATTTCTGGTCCGGATCGCTTCGGAGTCGCTCGCAGGACGAAAAGCTCGGTATTTCCCAAGGCCTGGTGGGCACGTTCTGGATCGCAGTCTTCGTGGCGGCGTTGGCCTTCCCGATCGGGATTTCGGCTGCCATCTACTTGGAGGAATATGCCGCGCAGAACTGGATCACGAAGACGCTCGACATCGCTATCCGCAACCTCGCTGGTGTTCCGTCGGTCGTGTACGGACTGTTGGGACTGTTCCTCTTTGTGAAGCTCGCCAACGACGGACAGAGCGCCTTGTATGCCGGTGGTATCACGTTGGCGATCCTGGTTCTGCCGATCGTCGTCATCACTGCCGCCGAGGCGATTCGGGCGGTTCCGTCGAGTCTGCGCGAAGGGGCATACGGAGTGGGGGCGACGAAGTGGGATGTCATCCGCACCCAGGTCCTGCCGTTTGCGGCCCCAGGAATTCTCACAGGCACCTTGTTGTCGCTGTCTCGAGCGGTTGGCGAAGCTGCACCTCTCATCCTGGTGGGTGCGATCACGGGCCGTTTGGCTCCGCGCAATGGGTCGTTCTTCGGTCTTGAGCAATTCGGCGATCGGTTCACGGCGATGCCGATCGTGATCGTGGGGTGGGTGCAAGAGTCAGGACGAGACGACGGCTTCGGCGCCGCGGCCGGTGCGGCGATCGTCGTGCTGCTCGGCGTCGTGATTCTGATGAATTCCGTGGCCGTGTTGTTGCGCAGCTACTTTGAGAAGAAGCGGGGATAGAACAATGGTCAATCTTTCACCCTCGACGGAAGAAATATTCAAAGGGATGCGTGTGCGCTCGGACGATCGTGAAGCAGACACCTCGGTCGCCAACAAAACGACCGACCCCGCCAACGACGACATCGTCTTCGACGCGAGCGACCTGAGCGTCTTCTATGGAGAGTTCCGCGCGGTGCGAGACGTCAATATGCGAATCACCCGCAACGAGATCACCGCGTTGATCGGCCCGTCGGGCTGTGGAAAATCAACGGTGTTGCGATCATTCAACCGCATGAACGACCTGATCCCGACGGCACGTGTTGTCGGTACCTTGCGATATCGCGGCGTCGACCTGTACGACCCACGTGTCGATCCCGTCGAGGTCCGGCGTCGAATCGGCATGGTTTTCCAGAAGCCAAATCCGTTCCCGAAGAGCATTTACGACAACGTCGCGTACGGTCCTCGCGTTGCCGGCCGCAAGAAGGGGCTCGACGACGTTGTCGAGAACAGCCTGAAGAAGGCGGCGCTGTGGGACGAAGTGAAGGATCGCCTCCAAGAGTCCGCGATCGGTCTGTCGGGCGGACAACAACAGCGCCTCAGTATCGCCCGTGCGATCGCTGTCGATCCAGAGGTATTGCTGATGGACGAACCATGTTCGGCCCTCGACCCAATCGCCACAGCTCGAATCGAAGAACTCATGGCCGAGATAAAACACGAATACACGATTCTCATCGTGACGCACAACATGCAACAGGCCGCTCGGGTGTCGGATCGGACGGCGTTCTTTTCGGTCGAGGTCGATGAAAAGAGTGACCGACGTACAGGTCTGCTGGTCGAATACACGACGACCAAAAAGTTGTTTTCGAACCCCGATGACGAGCGGACCGAGAACTACATCACCGGCCGCTTCGGATGATGGGACAGTTTCATGCTTGAACTCAGAGGCAATTTCCACGAAGAACTCGGCGCAGTCCGTGACCTGATCGTCACACTCGCGGCCCATGTGACCGAAGCAATTCCCCGCGCCACCCAGGCGCTCATCGATAACGACCTCGAGCTTGCGCAAAAGGTCATCCAACACGACGTGCAGCTCGACCTGTTGTCCGTGCAGATCGAAGAGCGGTGTTACGCGTTGATCGCGCTGCAACAACCGATGGCGTCAGACATGCGCTCCATTGTCACGGCGATGAAGATCAACGGAGAATACGAACGATCTGGTGACCTCGCAGTGAACATTTGCAAGGGGCTGCGCCGGAGTTATGGCATGACCCTCTCACCGAGTCTTCGCGGTCTGATCACGTCGATGAGCGAAGAGGCCGTGCGTCTGACCCGTCTGTCTGTCGATGCGTACGCCGAGCGGCACGTCGGACTGGCGGCTGCGCTGCCCGATATCGATGACCGTCTCGACGATCTGCAGGTCGATTTCATCCAGGCGATCTTCGAGGCTCACCAGGAGGACGAACTGCAGCTTCAAGAGACCGTGCAACTCGCGCTCATCGCCCGGTTCTACGAACGTATTGGCGACCACGCGGTCAACATCGGGGAGCGTGTGCTCTACATGGTCACCGGGCAGTCACCCGAGACCGTTGGTGCCGCCCGGACCAAACTCGCGCAAGAGTTTCACGACTCGATCGACGCAGAGACGGTCGGCTTGGATGAGGGCGAGTCGGAATAAGCCCATGTGGCCGTTCTTCACGCTCGTCCTGGTCATCGTCCTCGGCATCTTGCTGTTCACAAACCAGCACCGGGAGCGCCAGATCCTGACGAAACTTCGCCGCACACTCGACACCGCGGGCGACACCCGATCGGACCCAACATCGGTCGATGCTGCACTCGATCGGCTCGCCAACGTCGTTCATTCCGACGTTTCAGACGAGATGCCACGGCGAATCGTGGTGGCGTTCGATGCGTTGAGCATCGGCGCAGTTCTCGTCGATGCCGATGGCGTCGAGCTGTTGCGCAACGCACAGGCCAAGCCGTACGCCGATGGTCGACACGGCGATGCACTCATCGAGAACGTCGTGCAAGGACGGCTGAAGGATGCACTTCTCGGTGAGGTCACCGACGAGGAGCTCCGACTCCATGGACCACCCGAACGCGTCTTGCTGATCGTGGGCCGTCCCTTGATCGAAGCCGGCGAACTGCTGGGGGCTGTCGTACTGGTCGACGACATCAGTGAGCAGCAGCGCCTCGACAAAGTCCGGCGAGACTTCGTTGCGAATGTGAGCCACGAGCTGCGCACACCTGTTGGAGCGATGAGCCTGCTGGCCGAGACCCTCGAAGGTGAGACCGACAGCGATGTCATCGCGACGTTCCTCGGCAGGATCCAAGCCGAATCGGCACGGTTGGGCCAGCTGGTCGATGACCTGTTGGATCTCAGCCGAATCGAGGGGGGCGTCGAGACTCCGCATGTGGCGATCAATCTCGTCTCCATCGTCGAGGAGGGCGCAGCGGCGGTGCGTGCCGCAGCCGAAGCCAAAAACATCTCGTTCACGCTCGATTTGCAGCAGGTTCCGGACATACATGGTGAGCGGGATCAACTCGTTTCGGCGGTCACGAATCTGTTCACCAATGCAATCAAGTACACCGATGAGGGGGGAGCTGTCAGCGGGCGAGTCGTCGCGCATGGCACCGAGATTGCTGTGGTTGTCGAAGATACCGGTATCGGGATTCCCCAGCGAGACGTCAACCGAGTGTTCGAGCGCTTCTACCGTGTCGATCGGGGTCGAGCAGCAAAAACCGGAGGCACCGGGCTCGGGCTCTCGATCGTGCGCAACGTCGCCGTCAACCATGGAGGGCGGGTAGAACTGACCTCGCACGAAGGCGTGGGTTCGACGTTCTCGATCGTCCTGCCGATTGTGGGCGTAGACGACCGAGTCGACTGTTCTGCCGACGAGCGCCTTCCGATAACGGCGACATCAGGCGACATCGATGCGTGACATCTCGGTGTTGGTCGTCGAAGACGAGCCCAGCTTTGCCGCGGCGCTGACCCTCGGGCTCGGGCGTGAGGGGTTTGCCGTCACAGTCTCGTCCGACGGCGCAGATGCCCTACGCCGCTTCGAGGAGGTCAACCCTGACCTGATACTCCTCGACGTGATGTTGCCGACGATGTCGGGCCTCGATGTCTGTCGAGCCATTCGGACGAAATCGAACGTGCCGATCATCATGGTCACGGCGAAAGGCGAGGAGGTCGACACCGTTGTTGGACTCGAGGTAGGAGCCGACGATTATGTCACGAAGCCCTACCGGCTTCGTGAGTTGGTGGCGCGAATGCGCAGTGTGCTTCGTCGACATGAAGCAGCAGCAGCCCCGCAATCTGCGCCAGGCATGGTCACCGCAACTGCGGCGCCGATTTCGGTCGGCGAGGTGACCGTCGATGTCGATCGTCACGAGGTCTGGGTCCGTGGTGTGCAGCAGACCTTTCCGCTCAAGGAGTTCGCTCTGCTCACGCTCCTCATGGAACACGCCGGCCGAGTGCTGACGCGCGAGACGCTGATCGATCGGGTGTGGGGTTCGGACTATGTCGGCGACACGAAGACCCTTGATGTACACATCAAACGATTACGTTCCAAGATCGAGTTCGACCCAAAGAACCCTTCGCTCATCGTGACGATTCGTGGTCTGGGTTACAAGTACGAGGACACCGTGCTGGGAGCTCCGTCGCTTCAGTAGACGTTGATCTCGCCGTTTCGTGTGAAACCGGCGACCTGAAGATTCCCCGCGTGGGCAGTTTCGACAGCAAGCGCTGACGGTGCGCTCACCGACACAACGGTACCAAAACCACCTGCCCATGCTTTTTGAACGATCTCGAAACTCGCCCGACCGCTCACGTAGAGCCCGAGATCTGCTGGAGGTTCACGGTCGATCACCCGCCGACCGACGATCTTGTCGACGGCATTGTGACGACCGATGTCTTCGCGAACCATGATGATCGTGCCGTCACGATCGAACGATGCCGCTGCGTGGCAAGCGCCGGTCTTTTCGAACAATCCCTGATCGTGTCGGACGCGGTCGGCCACTTCGGCGAGAAACAACGGGTCGAACGGCTTCGTATCCAGCGGCTCGAGCCGGGACGTGAGCTCGTCGATTGCGTCTGCGCCACAAATGCCACACGACGAGGTGATCGATCCGAGACGAGGAGTGGGCGGTGGTGCTTTGCCGTCGGTGTCCACCGTGACGACGTTGAACTGGTTGTCCTCGGCGGGACCATCGACGCAGTATCGAACCGCGGTGACCGCTGCGCCACCGAGCATTCCCTCGGCATGGAGAAAACCAACTGCGAGTTCGTAGTCATTGCCCGGGGTGCGCATGGTTGTTGCGACAAGGGTGCCATCGAGTCGGATCGACAACGGTTCCTCGACGATGAGTTCGTCGGGTCGTCGCCGATCGCCCGATGGTCCATGGCGCTGGACAAAAACACGACGGGTTCTTCCCCGCTGGCTGCGATTCGGCACGGCTAAAGGGTACCGAGCGCTCACGGGGTGCGAACGCGCCCGCCGACACGTCCGCTCACCACGAGCGCCGCCAGCAGCGCGATCGCAGCGCTGCCCAGCCACGCGGGCTGATAACTGTTGGACGCATCGATCGACCAGCCAACGATTGGGCCGCCGATGGTGGTGCCGAGCAAGAAACCGAGCATGAGGCGTCCAGAGGCACGTCCAGCGTTGCCTCCCTCCCGGATCATCGACAGGTTGGCGGAGGTGTTCCACGAACCGAGGGTCATGCCCCCGAGCACCGCGCCGATCCACAAGAACGCTGTGGTGTTGGTGCTCGACGCCAGGATCGAGATGGTCGCGATCGAGCCGCCGAGTGCCATGGCGATCAGCATTCGGCGAGCGGACACTCCACGATCGAGCAGGAGTCCCGAGAGAATCCGTGTAGGAATGGCGACCAGGCCATGGAGACCGAAGACCCGGCCAGCCGTGGCTGCATCCAGCCCGGCCGCCTCCTCGGCGAACAGCGGGAGAAAGGCACCAACCCCTCCGCCGATCGTCCCGAGAAGGAATCCATAGAGCGCGATCTGGTTGACGAACGTGGAAAGCCGAGCAGGGGTGTGCGCAGGCATCGATCGTCGATCGGTCGGGCGATCGACCGGCAGCTCAGTGATGAGTAGCACGCCGGGAACGGCCAGGAAGGCCAGACCCGCCATGATCGAG
>RCMY010002530.1_pt1 | contig 16551 bp, 11 predicted proteins | sample 2041341 | NCBI WGS metagenome assembly RCMY01 (sample SAMN09708234, study PRJNA481090) | Marine sediment metagenome, whole genome shotgun sequencing project. | reverse complement strand
CGCCGACGTTGGTCCGACTACTCCGTATGCCATCGGGGCAGGGGAATATCGTGTCGAAATTACCCAAGATTCAAATCCATCATGTGTAAATTCGGAATTCTTTACCATCGCCGGCCCAAGCGACCCGATTGCAGCAAATACCGATGTAGACCGGATTACCTGTATTGGTAACGACGGCGTCATCGAAATTATCGACGTACTTGGCGGATGGGGCGGTTACGAATATTATGTTGGAACTACTGCGCCTGCTTCTGCCGCTGTATTCGTTACCAATCCTAGATTTGATACGCTTTCCGCTGGTACGTATCAAGCATGGGTCATTGACCAAAACGGATGTCAGACTGAAGTTCAAAGCAATATAATTCTTGACAATCCGACACCGATTACCGCAGATTTACAGATCAACCAAGCGAATTGCACCAATTTTGAGGGCGAAATCGAGGTTGATAATGTTTTAGGCGGGCAAGGCAGCAATTATACCTATCAATTGATCAAAGATGGTACACCCATACGTGCGCCACGAAACACGAGGGTATTCTCTGGATTGGATGCTGGCAGTTATGAAGTGCAGATTACGGATCAGTGGACGTGTACGTTCACCACGTCGCCCGCAGAAATCATTTTCGAACCTATCGTGCCTTTGGCAACGGTGGTCAAGACTATCGACTGTTCGACAACCGATCCAGGAGGGCAGGTCACCATAACCCAAACGGGCGGTTCCAGTAGCTTCGATTATGATGTAACCTATCCTGACGGAACTACGACGGATAGCAATACGACCGGCGTCTTTACGGGTATGGATCAAGTAGGCGCATACATCTTTACCGTAACCGATCAAAATGCAGCACAAGCCTGTCCGACCAACATCACGCAAAGGCTTGAAACAGCCGTACTACCTGTAATATCGGTAGACACTTTTACGGACGTCAGCTGTAACGGTGCCGATGATGGAACGATTTCCGTTAGCGTTACCGATAACGGGGTGGGACCATATACTTTTGAGATTACCGCCGGGCCAGGCAGTTCTGCTACCTTCCCTATAGCGGCGACCTCATCGACCGCGACTACGGCAACGTTCAGCGGTCTGGAAGGAACGGCCGCAGGTATCACCTATACCATTCGTGCAACAGGAATAAACTCTTGTGAGGACGACATTACCCAACAAATCATTCAACCCGATGTCATTACCAATGTCAATGCCACGGTTACCGAATTCCGTTGCTCCACGGGCAACAATTCGAACCACGCAATCATTGCCATTGATGCCGCTGCCATTACGGGCGGTTCGGGCAGCTATGTGCGCTATGAGTTTATCAACACGACGACTTTGACAACGGTCCAGAACGGTGCCAACGCATCCTATACGGAAACCGATGTTGACGGCGGCAGCTATACCATCAATGTATACGACGATAAAGGATGTGTAGGCAGCACGACAGCAACGATTCTTCCGTTTGTAGAAATCAGTCTTCCAACGGTTACAACGACCCAAAATGTCGCATGTTCACCATTGAACAATGCCGAAATCGAGGTGGGCATTACCGTTACGCCAGTGAGTGCGACCCCTAATTTAGTATATGCTTTGACGGGTATCGGTACGACGGTATATCCGACCCAAACTATTAGCTCTACGAACAACCCAGAGACCTTTACGGGTCTTGAGTTCGGTACTTACAGTGTTTCTATAACAAATGTGGATACCGGTTGTGTTATCAACACCGTTCATAAAATCGACAATCCCGATACCATCAAGGCGATCGCCACCAAACTTACCGATGAGGAGTGTTTGAACAACGGTGTCGACGATGGAAGCTTTAGCTTAACCATAGAGGATTATGTTGGGGCCTATAGTTATCAGGTCTATGACAAAGACGATAATCTTGTATCCGGATTCGCTGGAACGGGCAATTCGGCCAGTGCTTTGCCTCCGATTACCGGACTTCCCGGTGGAGTTTACTACGTACGCGCAACGGCGACCGAAGCACCTAGATGTGATGATGATTCCAACTACTTTACCATCAATGCGCCAAGCGCGGCTATATCGTCCACCATTCGTGAAGAAGCCAACGTGACCTGCTCGAACGACCAAGGCAAAATCTTTATTGACCCAACGGGCGGAAAGGGGCCGTATACCATCAATTTGGAAAACACGACTACCTTAGCTGTGTACAACGAAACCAACGTGTCCGCCTTTATTTTCGAAGGTCTGTCGGCAGGAGATTTTCATATCACGGTTACGGATGCTTTCGGATGTGACTTTTCAGATACCATTGAACTGGCGCGACCTGATCCGATTGTTCCAACTATTGTTGCTACAGATCTAAACTGTTTCAATAACAGCGATGCAAGAATCACGACCAGCATTGGATCAAGAACGAATCCGCCAACACCGATTTATGAATATCAGTTATGGAGTTATGGGGACGATGCATCCAACACGCCACAACAGTCGGCATTCCAAAGTTCGCCTGATTTCCGAGGTCTTTCCGCAGGTTTCTATAGCGTTCTAGTGAGGGACAATGTAAGCTGTTCGACGCCTAGTACTATCATAGAGATAGTCAATCCTACGGAAGTAGAAGCTTCTTTGATCAGAACGAGTCCGTTGACCTGTTCTACGGGTGTCGAATTCGAACTAAGCGCAACTGGCGGCGACGGAACCTACGAATACAGTACCGACAACGTTTCATGGAGTGCAATGATCGGAAATAGCGTTAACCTACCCTTAAGCGGTATGTTGAGCGCCGGAGTCTATCAGTACTATGTCAGGGATGCCGCAAACGGATGTACATCGGTACTATCGAATTCCGTCGAGGAAGATGTTATCGAGCCAGTAATATTAACCGTTGACAGAACCGCTGCCGAAATCAACTGTAACGGCGACAATACAGCCATCATTTATGCGGATGCCACAGGAGGCCTTGGAAACTACGAGTACTCGTTATATACCGATGCTTCTCTTAGTGGGGCTTCCCTTTTGGCCGGTCCACAAGCCGACGGAGAGTTCAGTGGATTGACAATGGGAACCTATTATGTAAATGTAACCAGTGGTAACGATACTACCAGAGACTGTACCACCTCAGCGCAAGAAGTAATCATTACCGAGCCTGATGCATTATCCGTAGTAAATACAGACGATTTCACGAACGTCTCCTGTAACGGTGCCAGTGACGGTACGATTACGGTCGAACTGTCCGGAGGTGTTGGTCCATATCAATACGCCATTTCGCCGAACTTGAACCAGTTCGACGACGAAAACACCTTTGAAAACTTGGCACCCGGAGAGTATACGGTCATCGCACAAGACCGTAACGGCTGCTTTGTGGAACTGGAATACACCATTATAGAACCTGTTGTTTTAGAGGTTTCCGCTATAGCCCTGCCCGAAGTATGTGCCGGGGAGGAGAACGGTTCGATAGCACTGACGATTTCCGGTGGATCCGCTCCGTATAGCACCCGATTGAGCGACGAGACCAATTTCATAGCGGATAGAAACGTGCTTTCCGATTTGGCATCCGGTGGCTATATCGTCTTTGTCAGGGATGCCATGGGATGTGAGGAAACGGTTATCGTAACCGTCGATCCTGGTGTAAACCTTAATGCCACGGTGGAACCGGTATATGGTTGTGAGGATAACATCCCCAGTAATTATATCAACATTGTATTGGAGGATACAAGTATATCCGACGATGTTCTCTATGCCCTTGATTCGGAAGATGCGGCCGATATGCAATTGAATCCGTTCTTTAGGGATATTACCCCGGGAACGCATTACATCGCCATATCACATGCCAACGGATGTATCGTGACCCATCCTTTCGATATCGAAGGATATGAGCCCTTAATGATCAGCGTCGAGCAAAGTAACATCAACGAACTTACGGCAACCGTAAACGGTGGCAAGGAAGACTATACCCTCTATTTCGGGGATGTCAATAACGGAACGGACAATACCTTTAGGATAAACCGAACCGATACCTATGTCGTAACCGTGGTGGACGAAAATGGCTGTGAAGCTATCGCTAGCATCTATATGGAATTCATAGATATTGAGATTCCTAACTTCTTTACCCCTAATGGAGATGCAGAAAATCAATACTGGAAACCACGAAACGATGAGGGCTTCCCGCAGATACTAACGATCATATTCGATCGTTATGGTAGGGAGGTATACCGAATTGGCCAAGGCGACCGCGGTTGGGACGGTTTGTACCAACAGAACGAGCTCCCTTCCGGAGATTACTGGTACATCATAAAACTTAAAGGTGAAAATGACGACCGGGAGTTTGTCGGACACTTTACCCTATATCGCTAAAATCTTAACCTACTTTACCATGCGAAAAATAATATTGACCCTTCTGTGCCTAGGCGGCCTTTTCACCGCAAAGGGCCAAGAGCTTAATTCGCCCCAGTTATCCCAATACCTGGCGGATAACCCTTTTGTACTATCTCCCGTTTATGCCGGTATCGGCGACCACGTAAAGATACGGCTGAACGGACTTACCCAATGGGTGGGTATTAAAGATGCACCCCAGACCCAGTCTTTAGCGGCCGATATGCGTCTAGGCGAAAAATCGGGATTAGGTCTGTTTTTATACAACGATAAGAACGGGTATACCAAACAACAGGGGGCAAGGATATCTTTTGCGCACCATCTGACCTTAGATCGCTACGATGATGAATTTTTATCGTTCGGACTATCCTATAACTTTAACCAGTTTCGTATCGATATTGACGAGTTTATCAATGCCAACCTAGATCCCGGGGTCGTCAACAACCGACAGACCACCAACCATAACTTTGATGTAGGTGCCATGTACCGCTACGGAAAGTTCTATTTCAGTGCGAACGCTTCAAACCTCTTGGGCAAGTATCCCAGCAATTTCACCTTTAACGCCGATGAACCCAATGAGCTCAGAAATTATTACGCATACACGGGATATCGCTACCGTAAGAACAAGAATTCCGATTTGGAAATTGAGCCTTCTTTGTTGTTCAAACTGTTCGAAAGCGACGGTCGTTCCGAAACGGATTTGAACCTAAAATTCCGCTTCTACGATTTTGAGGATTATTATTATACAGGCGTCAACTACCGTTTTTTGAACGATCAGATCGGAGATCCTTTGTACATCGCCCCCTTTGCGGGACTCAAAAAAAGTAATTTCTACTTTGGATACTCTTACCAAATCATTCTAAACGAGATTATCACCTATAGTACCGGAACACATGTTGTGACCATTGGCGTAGACCTGTTTCAAGGGCTTAGTAATTGTAGGTGTACCTATTAGAAGTAAACTTCCGCGTCATCCGCATTCCATTTTTTATTGTTTTCGATTAACTTTGCTGAAACTTGTATAGTGGGAAAGGTAAAAATCGACAATATTAGGGTCTACGCCCATCATGGATGCTTAAAGGAAGAAACCGCAATCGGCAGCGAATATCGCGTAGATGTCTCGGTGGATGCCGACCTTTCAAAAGCCTCTCTTTCGGATGCCTTATCCGATACCGTAGATTATGTACATATCAACCATATTGTTAAGCAAGAGATGGAAATTCCTTCAAAACTGTTGGAAAATGTGTGTCAACGGATTATCACCAGGATTTTTGACGAAATCGCTATTGTCGCTACCGCTAAGGTATGGGTCTCTAAATTAAACCCGCCTATCGGCGGTGACGTAGAAAAAGTAACCATTGTTATAAAGGAAAAAAGGGTGTTTTAGATTTTCCTATGTACTAGAAAGAATTACCTTTGCAGATACATCTGGCATCGTGGCCGAGTGGCTAGGCGCAGCTCTGCAAAAGCTTGTACAGCGGTTCGAATCCGCTCGATGCCTCTAAAAAATCCCAATCTCAACGTTGGGATTTTTTTATGGGATAGTACAGCGGGTCCCCCAAGAATCTAGGTGGCGCTCCATACCACTAGTTTTGACCTTCAGCTAATGATGTATTCCCAAATCGATATTTTCAATCCCTTTTTCGATGTCGAATTGGTCTTTGGGCAAAAATCCCTTCACTATCAATACAAGACCGCATATAATTAAAATGAGACCGAGTATTTTTTTTACCCAAAATATACGTCTGAAGGTAAGTTTTTGTTTGAGTTGTTTGGCTAGGAGAATCTTTAGGATATCCGTCGCAAAATAAGCACCTATCATGGACGAAAAAAATAATAGTATACGCTCGGGTTCATTGTCAAGACTGGGACCGACTACAATGATAATACCCAACCAGAAAACCAAGACCCCGATATTTATGAAATTGAGGAGAAAACCCTTGACCGCAAGGCTAAAATAATTGCTTTTGGTAGATCTAAACTTTGAAACTGCCTTTTTAGAGGGTTTTTTCACGAAAACGGTAATGCCATATATCAAGAGGATCACCCCGCCGAAAACGAAAAGACCTGGCTGGTTACTGAGGTTTTCCAAGAGTTGAAAACTACTAAAATAAGCAATTAATAAAAAAAGGATGTCGGCAGTTATCACTCCCACATCAAAGGCGATGGCAGCCCTGAAACCCCTAGTTGCACTTGTCTCTAGAAGCACAAAAAAAACAGGCCCAATCATAAAGCTTAATAAAAAGCCCAATGGTATCGCTGCCTGTACGTCTTGCCACATAGTTCTTAGTTAATGCTAAAAGTTAACGGTTAAATGCGAAACAACAATCCCTATTAACTAATAACTTATAACTATTAACATTTTTTCCGAAAATCACATTCTGGTTATCGTGCCACCAAACACTGTTTTTTCATCCATTTTTACGGGATTTCCATACACCAGAACTTCGCCACCGGCCTTGACCGTAGCTTTCACATAATCGGAAGCATAAATCTCGGCCCGTGAGCCCGCATTTACATTAATTGTTGAAAACTTGGTTTTCAGCGCCTTACCTTCATATACGCCACCGGTATTTATAGCTACATCCTGTAAATCGGAGGTTCCCGTAGTAATAATTATACCTCCCATTACCGTTTTTATCAACAGCTGCTCCACTTCGGCGGAAAGGACAATCTCCCCGCCTTCCTGCGCCTTCAATTCCAACACATCTTGTGAAATGGTTTCTTTAGAGCTGATCCGAGCATCTTCGTTAACGTCGATAACAACTAGTTTTTCGGTGTAGTATACATCGACAAAAGTACGGTAGCCGCTAAAGAGCTTACCTAGCTGCATCCTGATTTTGAGTACGCCGTCGTTGTTGACAATCGCCACTTTTTCTACACTCTCCCCTGTAATGACAGCTTTGTTTACGTCTGACTTAATAAGGTTTATGGAAAGGCCGTCGAAAGCTTTTACCTCTGAAAACGGTGTAAGGTCTTGGGTAATATTTTGAGCTGAAATAAAATTTTGCCCAAACAGTAGTATCATTAAAAACATGAATTGTTTCATGATGTCAATTTTAGGTCGGTTGTATTCCTATCCTGTAGAGACGCTATTAGTAGTGTCCCTTGCCTATGGAAGCGGTTGCCGGTCTATATATAAACAAAATCCATTCCGAAAAATTGCCTTGTTTCGTTATAGGCACTCCCTTTACGTTGAAATACGTGGAACGCCATAGTGGATTTCAATTTAATCAATCCTGATCTTCATGTTTACCAAGTAAGGAAAAATCGAGATGTCGTTTCATCAGGTCTGTGTCTTTTACCATCACTACGACTTCGTCGCCCAACGTATAGGTTTTCTTCGTTCGTTCTCCTACAATAGCATACTTTTTTTCATCAAAGATATAATAATCGCCCTTAATATCACTGATACGCACCATGCCCTCACATTTGTTCTCGATGATTTCTACATAAATGCCCCAGTCGGTAACGCCGCTGATTACGCCTACGAATTCTTGATTTTGGTGATCTTGCATGAACTTGATCTGCATGTATTTGATCGAATCACGTTCGGCGCTTGAAGCCAGGTATTCCATATCGGACGAATGCTTGCATTTTTTCTCATACACCTCGGCATGGGCCGACTTTCCACCATCTAAATAATGTTGCAACAAGCGATGCACCATCACATCGGGATAACGGCGAATGGGAGATGTGAAATGCGTGTAATAATCGAACGCCAAACCATAATGCCCTATATTATCCGTGGTATATATCGCCTTACTCATACTTCGAATGGTCAGGGTATCAACCAAATTCTGCTCTTTTTTACCCTTTACGTCACTTAAAAGTTGGTTTAGTGAACTGCTGATGGTTTTTTTGTCCTTAAAGTCGAGGGTATGACCAAAACGGGATATGATACCGTTCAAAGCCATCAGTTTATCTGGGTCTGGATCATCGTGGATTCTATAAATAAAGGTTTTCTTCGGTTTTTGCTTTCCAATAAATTCCGCCACTTTTCGGTTGGCCAATAGCATGAACTCCTCTATCATTTTATTGGCATCTTTCGATTCCTTGAAATAAACGCCTTGGGGCTCACTTTCTTCGTTCAATATAAACTTGACCTCTAGTTTATCGAACGATAAGGCACCGTCTTGCATACGTCTACTGCGCATAATCTTGGCCAAACGGTCCATTTCGAGCGTAGCTTTTACGACGACATCGGCAACGGAATAGGCCGAATCACGAATGGAAATATCGGCTGGAATATCCCCTTTCCCAGTTTCTATAATATGCTGGGCTTCCTCATAGGCAAAACGTTCATCAGAATTGGTGACGGTTCTACCGAACCATTGGTTCTTGATTCCCGCATTATTCTTGTCCATCTCAAAAATGGCGGAAAAGGTATATTTTTCCTCATTGGGCCGTAAGGAACAGGCGTTGTTGGACAGTACTTCCGGCAACATGGGTACAACACGGTCAACCAGATAAACAGATGTGGCGCGTTCATAGGCCTCATCATCAAGTAGGGTATCGGGCTGCAGATAATGGGACACATCGGCAATATGTATGCCTATCTCATAATTTCCGTTATCCAAAATGGCGAAGGAAAGCGCATCATCGAAATCTTTGGCATCCTTAGGGTCGATAGTAAAGGTGAGTACATCGCGCATATCCCTACGTTTGGAAATTTCTTCCGGTTTAATAGACGTATCTATGGTATCGGCAAAACGCTCCACCTCTGTAGGAAATTCGTAGGGCAATCCGTATTCAGCTAGAATAGCGTGTATTTCAGTATTATGTTCCCCAGGTTTACCGAGCACTTCGGTAACTCTTCCTATCGGCGAATCCCCTTTTTCGGACCAGCTCTCAAAGGTGACCACTACCTTATCACCATCATTGGCATCCATGGTATTTCCCAACGGCACAAAAAAATCGGTGTACATTCTAAAATCCGTAGGACGAACGAATGCAAAGGTTTTCTGGAGGTCTAGAATACCGACGAATTCTGTCTTTTTACGTTCCAGAATCTTGGTAATCTCGCCCTCGAGCTTTTTACCTTTTCTAGGTTTAAAGATATTTACTTCGACCGTATCACCGTGAAAAGCCTTGTTGACCCGGCTTTCGGGAATGAACACATCATCGTCCATCCCTTCAATAACAATATATGCATTGCCTCTACCTGTGAGATCGACTTTGCCCGTGTGTTGACTTCCCCCTTGCTGACTTCCTGTATGTTGACTTCCGTCTTGCCGACCTCTTTGATGTTGACCCTTAGAGGCAGCACTGCCCACGGCCTTATATTGACCGGGGTCTTCTTCGTCGATTCGCTTTTCAGCTGTCAACTGCCCCAATCGTTTGATCAATTGGTTCCGGTCTTGAGTATCGGTCAGGTCAAGCTTCGCTGCTATCTGTTTGTAATCGAATGTTTTTTTGGGTTCTTTTTCAAGGGTAGTGAAGATGCCTTTCGTAATCTCGTTCTTTCTATGGTTTCTGGCTTTCTTTTTCTTCTTTGACATTAATGGTATTTATGTATTTTGGCGGAAAATTACGAATTATAGCTGTAGTATACGTAGTTTCGGGCGTTTAGTTGTAGGATGGAGGCAAGGTTATCAACAAGTATTACATATTTCATTTTCTTTTTTAAAAATTTAAATAAAAAATGATGGTTATGATAGGATGTTGATAGCGGTATAAAAAATGTATATAAAACTTGCTGTGAACCGTTCCGTAATCTTGTTGACAATTTATACAAGGAACCGTTCGTTCAAAATCAAGGGATTATACGGGTTATGAAAAGATGTTGATAAGCGTTGTGAACATTCGTTTTTTTATAACTGAAGCAAAAACAAATGTTGATTAGGGAGTATATTCATTTGACAGATCGCTATCAAGTAGCAATAACTATTTTCTGATTTTCAGAAACTAATTTGTAAGCTAAAATAGGAATGGGATATCCAAATTAAATATCCCTTTTCTGTTGACAGGTTATCAACAGATATCTGCTAAGTTGTACTGTACAAATGAACATCGATTTTTGAGAAAATGGAACTATTTGTTGTGAACGGCAGGTAGGTTGTTGTAAAGTACTACTATTCGTATATTTATAGGGATGGATTTGCGACGCTCGCCAGCCCTGTTGGTAAGGTCAAATGCATTTCGCACTCCTATTAAAGCTTGAAACTCACCTTATGATACAGATTGAAGTCAAAACGTTTGAAGAATTGACCATCACAGAACTTTACAACCTATTGCGCCTGAGAAGTGCGGTATTTGTTGTAGAACAGGACTGTGTATATGAGGATATAGATGGAAAGGATCAAATGGCTTTACACGTCGTCGGCAAGAAAGACGGTGAAATGGTGGCCTATGCCCGTATTTTTAAGTCCGGTGATTATGCTAATGAAGCGAGTATCGGTAGGGTAGTAGTAAAGAAAGATCAGCGTAAGTTCGGATATGGCAAAGATATCATGAATGATGCGATACATGCTGTTCATGATTACTTTAACGAAAGTGTTATTCATGTATCGGCGCAGATGTATCTAGAACGGTTTTATCACAACCTAGGCTTTAACCAGGTCGGCGATGGGTATCTGGAAGATGGTATTCCGCATATAGGGATGGTTCGAAAATCGTAGGAACGAGATACTCCCTTCCCATTTTTGCTGATAATCTAAAAAAAGAGAGCTAATAAGAACTGAAATTTTTCAGTTCTTATTAGCTCTCTTGGAAAGTTATTTATTGAAAGAAAACCTTCTGCTATAGTATTAAATCTTGATAGGCTCCTTGTTGCTGAGGTTAATATCCTCTAACATGGTATCTGTAAATTTATAGTGCCCTCGGGTAGTAATAATTCGAAAACGATTCGAATTCATTCGGCTCAAAGTATCCAAAAAGAGCCATTTGGTTTTTAGCAACCTAGGCTTATTGGATTTCAAGCTAATTTCAAAATAATATTTTCTACCGTTTTTAAGCGCTACGATGTCGGGCGTAATTTTTGCGTCATGCCCTTTACGGATGTACGATTTAGGCGTTTCATACCCTTCCATATCCGCTTTTATATCTTCAAAGCCAGTAGCTTCCAAGTGTTGGATAGACTTTTCTAAAAATGCCAAATTTTCTGACTTTTCTACATTTACCATAGCTCACAAGATACGTCAAAAAATGACATTTACCAATTACTGAGTCATATTAACTAAAATTTAAGAACCATTATTCACTTTACGCGGCTACCAAAGAGATAGTTGACTACAGATTTTGGGTTACATGAAAATAATAGACCGATGGGTCGGTAAAAAGTCATGGGCATACAGATTCATAAACCGATTTTATCGATTAATGCGGCGCCCAACTTTTCCACGACCCCCACAACTAAGGCATTTCCCATGAAGAAGGCTCGTTTGGTATCGCTGATGCCTTCGAGTTCGGTATGGGTATCGGGAAACATGTTCAAACGTTCCAATTCGACAGGGGTCAATCTTCGTAATCCTTTTGAAGTGCGTACCACATGTTTGAAGCGTGATGGCGTTTTGCCACCCTCACCGGTAATTATGGTACGGGAAGCATTATCCAATGCATCCGGAAAAATCATTCCACCCTCCTTATATTGATATTCGAATCCGTTTTTTGCGGTTCGGGTTTCCTTTTTGCATCCTTTTAAATACTCCCATTTTGGATAATCGTCCGAAGGGATAAAAAACGTGTCATCCACTTTGCCGTTTTGAAGAATGTCGCCTAAAACCGTCCGTGTTCCCTCATAATTGGGCGTTGTTTTTACAGTAAAGACCTTTCCTTTAATAAAAACCCCGGTATTTTCGAAGGGGGATAATTTTTCGTATCTGTTAAAACGTTCCGAAATTTCTACAAGGGAATCGGTCAGCGGGAATGTGGGACTTTCGAATTCTCTGGAAGTAAACAAATTCCGTTGTATGGATGGGTTGTTCACCGGAAATGCATCCGAAATGGTTCCGAAGTCATGCATCCAGTCTGATTTAGAGGTCTTTATTAGGTTTTTGTAAACGGATGTCGATTTGTGGTACGCCATGATAAATATCCGGCGCCTGCGTTGCGGCATCCCATAATCGGCGGCGTTGATAACCCGCCATTCCACTGCATATCCCAAATCATCCAAACTTTTTAAGATGATGGCAAAATCCCTCCCCCGCTGTGTCGAGGGAGATTTAAGCAAGCGGTCAACGTTTTCCAGTATCAAATATTTCGGCGGATTTTCTTTTTCGGATACTATCCTATGGATGCTCCACCAAAGCACTCCCTTTTTACCGATCAATCCTTTGGAATTCTTTAGGGTAGTGGCTACTGAATAATCTTGACAAGGGAAGCCACCGACCAGCACTTCTGCATCGGGAATTTCGCTGGTCTTCACTTCGGCGATATCGGCATTACTATGGTTATCACTTCCAAAACGGGCCTCATAGACCTCCGAGGCATGTTGCCTTTTCGAACTAGGCTCCCATTGATTGCTCCAAACTACCTCATAATTCCCCGTATTTTCGAGTCCCAGCCGAAAACCGCCGACGCCCGCAAAAAGTTCGATGACCTTTAATTTTTCCATTGTTTCAAATTTACATAATTTACAGTGGTAAGATAATCCAGGTCTGAGTTAAAGCTGAAATGCCGCGAAAGGGGCATTGGATTATACGATAATATTGGATTAACTTAGCCCGATCATGAACAAAATTTATTTAAAAGCCGGGGCCGCATTTCTTTTGGCCGTACTGTTAACCACCTGTGGAAAAATGAACGACAAGCGAAAGCTATTGGCGCAGATCCAACAGGTGCAATCTGAATATGCACCCGATAAACGCACGGCCTTGTTCGATGTGACCGTGGTCGATGCCGCGGATGCTTTTGTACTAACGGGAGAAAGTAACCAGCCAGAAGCGGTAGCGGCCTTGAAAGCCAAGTTAGCATCGGAGAACATCAGTTTTAAGAATGAAATCGAGATTTTACCTTCCAAAGACTTGGATGGAAAAACCGAGGCGCTTATCAACATCTCGGTCGCCAACCTACGGAGCCAACCCAAACATTCCGCAGAGCTGGCCACACAAGCGACCTTGGGAACCCCGGTGAAGGTGCTTAAAGAACAGGAGGGATGGTATTATATTCAGACCCCCGACAAATACTTGGCCTGGGTCGATAATGGTGGCATAGAACTTTTTGATGACGGGGTCATGGCGAATTGGAAGACGACCCCTAAGATGATTTATACGAAAACCTATGGTCATTCTTATAAGGGTTCGAATAGGGAACAACCGGTATCCGATTTAGTGGCGGGCAATATACTGGAAATCATAAAGGATGTAGACGATTTTTTTATCGTTCGCTATCCCGACGGCAGGCAAGCCTATGTGTCTAAGGAAGAGGCGGAACCCTACGATGTATGGCTCGAAAAATTGAGCCCCAATACCGATAGCCTTGTGGCCACATCGAAGACCTTGATGGGCGTACCCTACCTTTGGGGCGGCACCTCGACAAAAGGGATGGACTGCAGCGGGTTTACCAAAACGGTATATTTTCTTAACGGCATGATTATTCCTAGGGATGCCTCACAACAGGTTCATACTGGAAAAGCAATCGATTCCGTTGCTAATTTTGAAAACCTGCAAAAAGGTGACCTGCTTTTCTTTGGAAGTAAAGCAACCGATTCCACTTCGGAAAAAGTGGTTCACGTGGGTATTTGGATTGGTGACAATGCGTTTATCCACGCCTCCGATAAGGTGCGCATCAGCAGTATGGATAAGAATGCCAACAACTACGATGAATATAACCGTGACCGCTATCTGCGTACCCAACGGATTCTAAAGGAAAAGGACGAGGGGTTGATCAGTTTGTTGGATACGCCATTGTTTAAAGATTAACCTTACAAATCAACCGTTTTTCCCGTCCGAAACGACTCGTCCGCCGCTAAAACGATCCGCAAGCTATTGACCGCATCGCGCATATGGTCGCTCAGATCAACATCTTCGGTAATCGCCTTCAGAAAATATTCCTGTTCCAACTTACAGAGCGCATCATGGTCGGGTTCGTCAGACGTATTTATAATTTCATCGGGCTTGGCAAAATTTCCATCACTGTCATGTTCCGCATGGTGTAGTAGCAACCCACCCGTTTTGGTATGGTCTTCCACATTATCGGAATCTCCCTTGGCGTCGTCGGAGATGGAAACGCTTCCTTTTGGCCCGATAACATCCTTAATAAAAAATGCGGTCTCGCTCATCATCGGTCCCCAGCCAGCTTCGTACCAGCCCACGGAGCCGTCCTCAAACCGAACCTGTAACTGCCCGTAGTTGTACATTTTGGCATCGATTTCATCGGATAACCTCGCCCCTATGGCACTGACACTTACGGGTACGGATTGAGTCATCAGGCACATAATATCTACATAATGCACGCCACAGTCCACAATCGGCGACATGCTCTTCATCAACTGTTTGTGTGTGTACCACATGTCTCCCGAGGCCTGTTGGTTGAGGTTCATACGCATTACCAAAGGCTTACCCAGGGTTCTTGCCACCTCGACGAATTTCGCCCAGGCGGGGTGTACGCGCAAAATGTATCCCACCACCATTTTTTTTCCTTTTTTATGCGCAAGATCCACCAAGCCTTGGGCGGTTTCGACGGTCAATGCCAAAGGTTTTTCCACAAAAACATGGGAATCGGCGTTCAGTGCCGCACGAATATATTCCGCATGGGTATCGGGGTAGGTATTGATGGAAACAGCATCGGGTTTCGTTGCGGCCAAAGCTTCTTCATAATTGCCGAAAGTTGGGTAACCGCCCAGTTCTTTCGATAGTTTTTCACGGCTTTTTGGTGTTCGGCTAACGAGACCAACGATTTCAAAGCCCTCCATTTGATGATAGGCGCGGGCGTGGGAAGTGCCCATATTGCCGCAACCTACTACAAGTATCTTTTGTTTTTCCATAGTGATATAAATTAAACGTTATTGATCATTCCAAAGCAAACCCTAAAATAAAATTCCCTTTCTTCGTTCCCAGCTTTTCCCCGCCACAAGCAATAGCAATATATTGTTTTCCGTTGACTTCATACATGGCAGGCGTTGCAAAGGCCGCTGCGGGTAGTTTATATTCCCAGAGCAATTCTCCGGTAAGTTTATCGAAAGCCCGAAAATAACCATCCCGGGTTGCAGCGATAAATAGGAGTCCGTTTTCGGTCACTACCGGCCCGCCGTAATTTTCGGTACCTGTGCCTACGCCTTTCTCCCCAAGTTCGGGCGTATTGCCCAAAGGAATCGACCAAATATACTCTCCGGTATTTAAGTCAATGGCATGTATTGTACCCCAAGGCGGAGATATGGCCGGCAGACCATTACTATCGAGAAATTTATGATATCCGGCATGTTTATAGCGCACCGAAGAGGTTTCGAGATTAGCAACTTCCTCGGATACTTCTTGCTTATCTTCTTGATCGAACAGAAATCGGATCAGGGATTGCTTTTCATTTTCTGGAATCTGCGGAAAACCGGTCATCATCCCTTTGCCCTGGGCGATGATTTTTGCAACTTCTTCTTGAGTCATTCTTGTGTTCAGCCTTACCAAAGACGGATATCCGCTGGCGACCATTCCTTTTCTATCCGCTTGATGGCAAGTAACACAATAGTTTCGATAGGTGCGTTCGCCCAAGGGCATATCGGAAGCAGGCGCGTTGTTCTTTTTCATTTGAAGGAACCAGGCCATTTCGTTGGCATTGACGTAGATAATGCCATTGTCGGGATCTGCTCCGGTCCCACCCCATTCGGCCGCTCCGTCGTAACCGGGCAAAAGCAAAACGGGATCTAAGTTTGGCGGGGCATAGATACGTTTATCGGCGCCCATGAGTATGTGCCGCAATGAATCGGGATTATCGGCAAACGGACTCACATCATCCGCTGTCAATTCGGTGGATTGGCGTGCAAAAGGCTTCGGTTTTACAGGAAAGGGCTGGGTCGGCCAAGCTTCTTCTCCCTCTAGAACCGAGGGCGGCGCAGGTACTTCTTCGATATCGAAAAGCGGTTCACCGTTCATCCTATCAAAAACATAGACGTATCCCTGTTTGGTCACTTGGGCGACTGCCGGAATCTTTTTGCCATCCCTTTCGACCAGTAACAGATTTGGAGGGGCGGGTGGATCGCGGTCCCAAATATCATGGTGCGTAAATTGAAAGTGCCAAATATATTTTCCTGTCTGGGCATCCAAAGCCAATAAACAATTGGCATATAGGTT
>RCMY010002529.1_pt1 | contig 16551 bp, 15 predicted proteins | sample 2041341 | NCBI WGS metagenome assembly RCMY01 (sample SAMN09708234, study PRJNA481090) | Marine sediment metagenome, whole genome shotgun sequencing project. | reverse complement strand
TTGTTGGGATAATTCTCCGACAGAGCGATTCTTTCGTAGTCTTAAATATGAGCAATTGAATTACGAAAGATTCAGAACCAAGGAACAAGCAAAACTGAGTATCATTGACTATCTGGCTTTTTACAATGGAAAACGGTCACACTCAAAATTAGGCTAACAATCGCCTTTGGAATTTGAACGTATATTTTATAGAAAGACTGCTTAAAAAAGTGTCCTGTTTTAGTTGACCATTGCAGTATTAACTACGCTCTTCAATCTGCTGGTTTTCAACCAGCTTTCGTTCCAAGGAGCGGGGAATTAAACCCAGAAGAGATTAAAATACAACCTATCTTTACAATCAACTCCGCACATACAAATCCGGCAACTTTATTTCTTTATCTGAACTAATCACTTGTTCCGGAAATAGTTTAATTTTTTGCGCCAATTCCTGACCATCCCAAGATACGCTCTTGTCTTGATATAGCGCACGATCCAGTTCATTCAACGCATCACTTGCTTCTTCATTGTTTAAACGCAAAGCCAGCTCATTCAAGCCAGCTGGTGGGGATTGCGGCCAAAGAATTGCGGCCCATCGTAGCAAAGCCTGGCGAGCTAGCTTCGGATCGTTTTTATTACAAGCAGACAAAAACTGCTTTCTGGCTTTATTGGTATTTTCAGGTTTAGCTTGATCGACACTTTGCTCCTCTCTGTTTATAGATACACGACGATTACGCCACCAAAGCCCAAGCGTTAGCAACCACAATACCGCAAAAGCAAGGCTGATCCAGAACCACATTGTTTGACTAGTTTTTGATAAAGGCGCCATTTCTCCACCTGATTGTGGTGTAAGAAAACTATCGCCTTCGGTTTTATTGGATGGCCCCGTTTGCGTTGATCCATTCAATCCTGGAACAAGTGTCGGCTGGGTCGGCATGTGCTGCCTATTTTTAGCGGGTTTTACTTCCACAACACGTTCCGGCAATGTCGCGACGCGCTGTTGATCTGATTTGGTATCCCACCAATTCAGCGTAACAGACGGCAAGGTGAATGTACCCGGTCGGGCGGGTAAATAGGCCAGTCGCAAGGTCTTCTCACCACTCACATTGTTTGGCAAATCGTGCGTATTGGGTTGTGTGCGATCCGGGTAGATTTTAAAACCCTCCAACTCAGGGAATTGCAAATCCGGTAACTGCTCACCCGTCATAGCAGATGCCTCGATAGTAATGATACGCGTGAGCGGCTCGCTCACCGTTAATTCCCCCTGCGCTGGTTCCCAGGTTTCAGTGAGTTCAACCGATTCTGCAGGTAGCCAATGCGCACTCACATTTTGGTCTGGACGTGGTTGAACAGAGAGCTGATAAGGTTCGCCGCGTAATCGTATAGGCCGCGCCTGCATCATCATACGGTTAAAGAGATAATCGCGTTGCGATGTCTTTACCGGAATTTGCCCATCCAATATCGGCGCTACTAAGACCAACTCTCCACTAATTTGCGGGAAAATAGCATATTGTCGCTCGACCACCAGATAAGTCATACCATTTCGCACCTCGGTGTAATTACGATCTTCACCTATTCGATGTATTAACGCATTATCAGCTTGTGGATCGCTCAAACTCGCATTGGCTAAATCAACCTTGTAAAACACGCGCATGGTATAAAGCACCATCCCCTGTACATAGGGATCCATCTTATCTACCTCTGTCTCAATAAAAACAGGCGTTGTCGCGTCGGATGACAGACTTTTTGACGCCTCGTTAACCCGCAACGCAAGCGCTGGCGTCTGTTCGTCATTGATCGTCAATGATGGAATAGTCAACTCACCACTACGTTTAGGCATCAGTGAAATATTCCATGTGGTACTTGCGTTTACACGCCCATTGATAATATTGACACGACTGCCGCTAGCGACACCCATCACATCAAAATCTTTATTCAAGGCATCGGTATTCGGCATGATCGAGATTTGGCCTTCGGCTTCAATGGTCAGGTGAACCGACTCCCCTTCATTAACCTGATATCTATCCAAATCCGCAGTGATTGATGCCTGTGTTTCAATAATGACTAGAAACAGCAACAAACCTATAACATAGGACCAATTCAAATGTATTTTCATCACTATTGTGCGTTCTTTCTCTGCAAATGTTCTAACATAAACTTACGGCGCAATAAACCCGTCGGGTCTTCTGGTATCTGTCGTAACCATTGCTCCAAGGCAATTTCTTCTTCGTTGGGTAATTCCTCTTCTGACTCAGTTTGCCGCACGGGCGTATCATCACCTTCGTCTTCAGGCGGAGTCATTGCTTCCTGTTCAGGCGCCATGGAATTTGCTGATTCTGATGCATCTACCTCATCATCATTTTCCGCATCTGAAGCGTCTGTCTCATCAGCTTCGGCCTGCTGACCATCAGGCGATTGTTGCTCTGATGGGTCATCTTGCGCGGAATCATCCGTTGAGTCCTCATTGGCGTCGCCGTCATCCTGCTGAGATTCATCATCTTGTTGCGACGAGTCATCACCCGACGATTCGTCATCTTGTGATGACTGTTGATCTTCAAGTAATTTTTCCACTAACTCTAAATTTGTTCTGGCATCTTCATGTTCAGGGGCTTCCGCTAATACATCTTGATAAGCTGTCATCGCCTGCTTCAAATCACCAGCACGTGCCAGTGCATTACCTTTATTATATTTTCCATCCAACGTAGCAGATTCGGCAAATGCCTCAGCAGCAGCTTGGTAATCACCTGTTTCATGAAGCGCCACCCCACGCCAATTGGGGTCTTGGAATGTCTGCGCGGCACCTTGTGCGTCACCCTGCTGCCATATTTCCTCTGCTTGCTGATCCGAGCGCAACCACAAGTCACGCCAACCAAAAGCCTGTGCTGGCGGCGGAATAATCATCAGCAACGAAATCCCCAACAACCAACCGCGCCGAAAAGCAAACGCCCCCAGCAACAATAATATAGGCAACAATAAGACACCGCGTTCTACCCAACGTTCTACACCGCTGCCAGCCACTTCATCAGCCAAATCCGCTCGAAATGTTTCTAACAACACCCTATCCAGATCACTGTCATCCGCCGTCATGCTGCTAAACGCACCACCACCTGCATTGGCAAATTCTTGTAAAGGCGCTGCATCAAATTGTGAAAAGGCGACAAAACTACCTTGCGTATTTAATATCGCACCACCTTGCTCAGTACCCACACCCAGAACCGAAACGCGATGACCTTTCGCACGTAAATGACGAATCTGATCCAATGTCGCCGCTGGATCTTCCACGCCGTCGGAGATCAATAACAACTCGCCATGCTGTACACCTGTCTGCAACAGCAATTCTTCTGCCATTTGTAATGCAGGCGCTGCCATATCACCCGATTGCGGCACAATTTCAGGACTCAACGCCATCAATAAATTAGAGATAGTTTCACTGTCTTCAGTCAGCGGCGTTACGATATGTGGCTCCCCCGCAAAAACAATCAATCCCGTGCGCCCTTCTCGTGATCTTTCCAAGATATCCATTAACTTGAAACGCGCCCGTTCGAGTCGAGACGGCACTACATCCTTCACATTCATGGATGCTGACAAGTCAAGAATAATAATGCGCGATAGCGGTGAACGCCAAACTTGCTCCGACTGGCGCTCCCAAGTAGGGCCGGCCAAAGCTAACATCGCCAACACCCAGCCTAGGCCAATTAACAACAGCGGTTTACGTGACACTTTACCCGGTGGTTCCAGCCATAGTTGCGACAACAACTTCTCGTCAAATACCGAATACCATGCACTAGCGCCCGACTGATTACGCCACAACATAACCAAAATAAAAATGGTCGGGATTAATGCCAAGAACCACTCAGGGCGCAGAAAATGGAAATCACCCATAAGACGCTGCCTTTCTCCAAACGTTAATTGCCAATACAAAACTCAGCAATAAACCAATACCCAGCGGCCATATATATAACTCTGTCACCGGACGCACCAGACGACTGCCTTTCAATGCAGGTTCAATTTCATCTAGCTGATGATAGATAGCCTCTAGCGTTTTTCGATCCGTTGCTCGGAAAAATTGTCCACCTGTCATATCAGCAATGGCCTGTAAGGTTTCTTCGTCCAAGTCCGACGACGTGTTAACGATTTGCGTGCCAAAGATTCCGGGCACTTCTCTGGGGCCACCACCAACACCAATGGTATAAATACGTAAATTCTGCTGCTTTGCCAGCTCCGCTGCCTTGTTTGGACTCACCTGCCCAGAAGTATTAGCGCCATCTGTCAGCAAAACCAATACGGTTTCGCCACTAGCTTTGCGTAACCGTTTAAGCGCCATGCCGATGGCATCGCCAATAGCGGTTTCTCTTCCCGCAATACCGATCACGGTTTCTTGTAACAAGGTATTCACCGTGGTGTGATCAAATGTTAGCGGCGCCTGCAAGTACGCATGGGTACCAAATAGAATCAAACCAATGCGGTCACCCTCACGTCGCTGGATAAAATCACCCGCCACTTGCTTCACCACATCTAGGCGATTGCTGCGGCCGTCGTCCATGTCAACAATTTCCATACTGCCCGAAACATCCACAGCCAGTAATAAATTGCGCCCAGTCTCTGGCAACTCTATCGCTTCACCCAACCACTGCGGTCTTGCAATTGCCAGTATTAATAAAATCCAGCAAATCACCGCGCCCCAGAAAAGCAATGAAAACTTTTTTCTAGTACTCATTATTGAGCTGGTCACATTCTCACGCTGGTAACCATTCACAAAAGGAGCAAACAACACACCCTGCATCATTTGGGTAGCCGGCGGCACAAAACGCCAAACCAACCAGGGCAAGGGTAATAACAACATCATCCAAGGCCAAGCAAAATCAAACATCACACATTCTTTCTGGGTTTGTTTTTTTTAATCCAACGACGCGCTAACGATACCAACTCATCGTGTTGCAACGGCCCATCACGATAGGGTGATGTCGCCAATAGACGTCCACATCCCTGGCTGAATTGGCCATTGCCACCATGCGCATCAAGAAATACCAACCATTGATCGCCTGTCAATGCAGCCACCGTAGACGATGGCCAGCAGACCAACGCATAGCGTTTTAACAAACGGTTAAGTATGGCAACGATTTTTGGTTCAGAATTGATTTGTTTTTCCAATATTTTTAATTCACGTAGTGCAGCACGCCGGGGCGCCATTCGTCGCCAGTGGCGATACAGCAACACCAGAAAAATAATCATAATCACAGCCAATACCCACCATCCCAACGCTGGCGGCCACCAACTCACTGGCGGCGGTGCATGGAGTGGCCGCAAGGCGTCTAATGGATCCGGCATCAATGCTGGCCACCTTGCCGTGATAGCCCCATACGCAAGGCATTAACCATATTGTCCGTGGTTGCAATTTGCATGAAATGAACAGCATGGCGCATACAAAGACTACGCACCGCAGAATGATGTTCATAAAAAGCTTCTTGCCAATGTTTGACCACCGATGTTTGACGGGTATCCAAGGTCAGACGCTGATCAGCCATGCCCAATTGATAATAACCTGCCGGCGGCGCTTCCGCTTCCAACGGGTCATACAGAAAAGCAGCAACCACATCATTATGACGCGCCAAGGCATCTAAATATTTAGCAGATTGTTCGCCTAGTTCTCTAAAGTCACTAAAAATCACCACCAGACTTCCCGGACGAACCAACCGTACCATACGCGCTAACGTTTGATCCATGTGTCCCTGAGTCAACATGCCTGGCATTTTTGGCTGCAAATTCACCGTCGCTTTTAATAATGGTAATAACCCTTGCTCACGCGCACGAGGAGAAATCTCTCGGTGCGCTGTGGCAGAACTGACAATACCTCCCACACGATCTCCCGCTCGCACTGCCGCCCAACCCATCAAAGCACTTAAACGACCGGCCAATACCGATTTAAACTGAGTACGACTGCCAAAAAACATGCCCGGATGTAAATCAACCAAAAACATCACAGGACGTTCACGTTCTTCACGAAAAAGTTTGGTATGGGGTTGTCCACGTCGAGCCGTCACGCGCCAATCAATAGTACGGGCATCGTCTCCGGCTTGATAAACACGCACTTCGTCAAATTCCATACCGCGTCCACGATACGCTGACACATAACCACCCGCTTGAGCTGACAGGGTTTTCTGACGCGCACCCAAGGTTAAGCCGTGAGCAGCTGCACGCAAACGAATGAGTGCATCAAGCTGCAGGCTCGTGCCATCCGTCATGGCGCGGGCACACGCGACAGGATCTCTTCGATACACTGTTGTGACGTGATGCCATCGGCTATCGCTTCATAATTTAATAAAACACGGTGACGTAGCGCATCCGGGGCTACTTTTTGTACATCTTCCGGGGTAACAAAATCACGCCCTGCTAACCAAGCGTTCGCACGTGCGGCACGTTCAATGGCAATCGCACCACGCGGACTGGCACCCCAACGCACCCAATTGCCCAATTCTTGTCCATAATTTCCAGGGTTACGAGTAGTTTCCACCAATTCCACAATATATTCTTCTACAGCATCCGCCAGGTGCAGCCGCATGACTTCCCGCCTTGCGGCAAAAACTTGCGCTTGAGTGACTTTTACAATGTTCTTTTGCGTCTGATCTTCCAACGCATCCTGCGCCTCACGTCGCGCCAAAGCCAGGATTTTTTGGCTGGCTTTCTTGTCTGGATATTCCACACGCACATGTAACATGAAACGATCCAATTGCGCTTCCGGCAAGGGATAAGTACCTTCTTGTTCGATGGGGTTTTGTGTTGCCAAGACTAAAAATAAAGGTGGCAATGGATAGCTGGATGCACCTACCGTCACCTGGCGTTCTTCCATGGCCTCAAGTAAGGCAGATTGCACCTTGGCTGGCGCACGGTTTATTTCATCCGCCAACATCAAGTTATGGAAAATCGGTCCCTGATTAAAACGAAACGTGCCCGACTCAGGATGATAAACATCACTACCTGTCAAGTCGGCTGGCAATAAATCCGGGGTAAATTGAATGCGATGAAAATCCGCTTCCAGGCCGGAGGCCAGTGTTTTAATCGATCGAGTCTTAGCAAGCCCAGGCGCGCCTTCAAGTAGCAAATGGCCATCGCACAACAAAGCAAGAATCAGCCGTTGTACTAATGCTTGTTGTCCGACAATTTGTTGTTCAATATAGTCGTGGAGCTGTAATAGCGCCGTTTGAGTTGTTTCTTGTTGCGTCATTTTTATACCGATTCCAGCTATTTATAAGGTTTTAAACATGCTAAACATGGACATCATAGATTAGCACATGAAAGCTGCTAATTTGGAAGTATCAGCGATACCAAAAACTGAGTATTAATCACGCACGTGATGATAACAATCAAAAAAAATCGCTGCAATACTACGGCGACTACGGCGGATTTACAAGATTTCCGAAAAATTAACTCGAAAAGTTCAAATGGTGCGAGTTTATATATTCTTATATTAGTGATTCTTTGGTTGTCTCCCGTTAGAAACAATAAAAACACATTAAAAAACAAGGCAATAAATTAATAAAATACTTTCACATCAATAAATGACAACAGTTTTCCTTTATATTGTTTGCAGGTATTATATTTAGTCTATTGATTATATTATCATAATTATTCTGGCATGAATCCTGCTTAAGTCTTAGTGTATTTAAATTTGTGTCATTAATAAACTAAACAGGAGTTAAATTTATGTCTAAAGCTAACGCAGCTGAACAATATATGCTTGAACTCATCAATACCGCACGCGCCCAGGCTGGTGTGCAGCCGCTTGCCTTTGACGGTGAGTTGAACGAATCATCTGAAGATCACAGCAGCTGGATGCTCTCGACGGATGCTTTTTCTCATACCGGCGTGGGTGGATCGAATCCCGGCGACCGTATGGAAACAGCGGGTTATGATTTTTCGGGCAATTGGACGTGGGGGGAAAATATTGCCTGGAAGAGCTTCAATGGAGCTGTGAATATCCAGGCTGAAGTGCAGCAATTGCACACTAATCTGATGAATTCTCCGGGCCACCGTGCAAACTTGTTGAAGGGCGACTTTCGCGAAATCGGCGTAGGTGTAGAGACCGGCAGGATTGGAAATTTCAACGCTGCAATGGTGACACAGAACTTTGCTCGTACGGCATCCGATTTCTTTTTGACGGGCGTCGCCTTCAACGATCAGGACAATGATAATGGTTATGATGTTGGAGAAGGGTTTGGCAATGTGACAGTGAGTGCCAAAAATAATGCAACAGGTTCGGTAGTTACGACCACAACAAATGAAGGTGGTGGTTACGATTTAGAACTTGCCAACGGCATCTATACAGTGAATTTTTCTGGCGGTGAATTTGCCACGACAGCGCTGCAAGCCGACATCAATAATAAGAATGTGAAACTGGATCTTGTCGATCCGAGTACTACTGGCGGCACACCAACCCCAGAACCAACACCAACACCAACACCGGAACCAACGTCAGAGCCTCAGTTGAATACGATTATTGGGACTTCTAGATCAGATTTTTTACAGGGGACTGCTGGTGACGACGAAATCCTGGGTCTTGGCGGCAGAGACAGACTGTTTGGTTCTAATGGTAATGATGAAATTAATGGTGGCAACGGTAGCGATATAATATACGGTGGTGCGAATGCTGATATGTTGACTGGCGGAACAGGTCGTGATTATTTTGTTTTCAATACGTCATTTGATAATACAGTCGATACAATTGTCGATTTCTCAACAAGAGATGATTTCATTGTGCTTGAGGATGACGTCTTTACCGGCCTCAATAGAGGCAGACTAGATGCCTCAGATTTTCATATCGGCGCAGAAGCACACGATACCACTGACCATATCATTTATAACTCAGAAACTGGCGCGCTCTACTTTGACGCTGATGCTGCAGGCGGGTCAGATGCAATACAATTCGCCGAATTAACGTCCGGACTTACACTCAACAATACAGATTTCTACATTTTCTGATTTTATTGAGTTGACAGTATGTCAGAGGTGATGGTTTGGGTTGCAATTTGCGGCTAGATCATCACCTTTTGTTCGATTGTGTAAAACTCTCAAGAAGTTCTGGTACAGATTTAACATCAAATGAAGCGATTTGCGCCTGCAGGCTGGATGCAAGCATTTCGTAGTGCGCTATGGTGATGGAGCCTCAACTGGCGTATTCCATTAGGGACAGAGAAAATGTACTTCGCTCAAAGTCCGGATGTATGGCTGCAATCTTATACCTTCTCAAAATCATCAACTGAATGCTTGGCATAACGTAGGTGTCAATGTATATCTCGGGAATTCTAACACCATGTATCCGAATTATTTGCTTTGCCAAATTTATCCCAATTCGTGTAATGTTCATTTCGAACTCCCCTCTTATTTTATGAGGTATAAAACTCTAGTTTGTCACAGTCATGCCAGGTAAAGGAGGAGCCCTTCTCACTGAACTATAGCCATTGCTGCAATCGATACCAAGCGACAGCATCGCGCGCGGCTTCACTTAACGGTCGTGGATGGAGTCCAAGTTCCTTTAAACTGGCAGAGGAATCGAAAAACATATTGCGTTGGGTCAAACGCACCCCCGTTATTGTAGCCATCGGCATTTTTCCGCTAATATAGTCCGCCCACATTTCACTAAACCATGCCACCGATAAGGCAAGTGAATAAGTAACTTTCCAACGTGGCAGGGATTGTCCAGCTTCCGCACCTAGAATTCTCAGCCAATCTGAAAGACATAGGTTTTCAGCACCTAACAAATAGCGGATTCCGACTTTTCCCTTATGCATTGCCAGGATCATTCCTGTCGCGACGTCTCTCGCATCAATCAGATTGAACCGACAGTCAAGATAAGCGGGCAATTCCCCTCGACAAAAAGTTAAAGATAAGCGTGTTGGTGGTGTTTGCAGTCGATCTCCTGGTCCTACAGGTAAAGTGGGACTGACCACAACAATGGGAGCACCTTCTTCTACCATGCGAAAGACTGCCTGTTCTGCTTGAAACTTACTCAAGCAATACGGACCGAGCATATCGCTTGCTTTGAGACGAAGATTCTCGACGGCACCACCATTGGAATTTCGGGATGACAGAATACTTTCAGTACTTGTGTACAATATCCGCTTAGCGCCATTGTCAAGAGCAGCACGCATAACATTAATAGTGCCAAGATGGTTAATGCTATCGAACTCCCGGCGGTCACGACGCCAAAGATTAGGGTCGGCGGCAAGGTGGTAAACATATTCACAATCACGCGCGGCTTTATGTACGGCGCGCTCATCACGAATGTCGGCGCTGACCATTTCAATTTGGCGCAGCGGTAGATGGTTGAGAGAGGCCCCAGGTCGTTCCAGAACACGAACTGGGCAACCCGCATCAAGTAACTGTGTTACCAGATGGGAGCCCAGAAAACCGGCACCGCCAGTGACCAAAATCAAGATAAAAATCCATCAGGTAAGTTGTCTGCTAAATCCTGCAAGTACTGGTGTCGAGGCATCAAGCCTTGTTGTGTTATTTTCTCAATGAGTGCAAATGTTGCTCGATTCAATGAACAAGGAAATCCATCAGCGAGTCTGATGAGATGGCCGGTATAAGCATCAATTTCAGTACGTCCATGGTCGACAAGAATGTCGGGGGCCATGGAGCAATAAGTACCGCGTAACGATGGTCGAAAAAAAATGGACATTAACGCAGGTAAGTACGGTGTGCGTAGAATCAAAGAGACCGTTTTGGGATGGAATGGTCCGATTCTGGCCAGGGGAATTTTGGCATGTTGAAGAATTGCGTAGTTTTCAAGCAGCAATGCAAAAAATAGCGTCTTAGCCAACTGACCGGTCAGTAGTTCGCCGTTATCCATACCAGCCATCGCAGCGAGTGGCGAAATGGCGGCATTGTACATAAGTTTGGTTGCTTTATAAGGCCGAATATCTGGAACATGCTCGACGGGAAACAGGCCGGATTTGCTCAACGCAACTGTCAATAACATAATTTCAGCCTGCTCGTCAGCTGACACCAATCGACGTGCTCCGATATGCAAGCTACCCGGCCGGGTGATTTTAGTTATGGGGCGATCACGCTGACATTCTGAAACAAAAGAGACGATCCCTTCGCACGCAGAATTGAATTGCTCCAGTTCCGGATCAAAACCATTCTGAATCGATATTAAAAAAGCGTCAGCTGACAAACGAGCAAGTACTGCTGAATTATCATAGGTTTTAGTACACAGCAGGATAAATCCTTCATCCGGCGGAACCCAATCGTCAAATGCCATGATCGGTGCATGTAGTGTGCCCAACCCAACCACCGTTACGCCATTCTTTTTACTGTCTTTTACCTTTCCAGGGTGATCGTCAACCATAATCACGGAATAACCTTTCTGGGCTAAAATACAGCTAATGACTGCACCTATACCGCCTATGCCTATAATATGAATCGGTTTGTTGAGTAAATGGTGCATTGATGGATCCTAAAATGTTTAATCTGCTTAATGAACGTATTGCGGATTAGCCATATGTCAGTTAAATTAATTTTGCTAACAATTCAATACGATTCTTTCAGTAAAATTGTAGGCTTTCTAAGCAGAAACAAAATGTTCCGATTAACCCCCTCACAGTCGGACTGACAGCATCACTGTAAACCATAAATAATATTTCAATCGCTTTATTGAACAATACGCTTTGAACGAGACTCGGTATGTTCGATAACGTACATAGGGCGCTATTTCTATATAAAAGAAAGGGGGATTTGTTTATTAATTATATTTATTGCTTTTTGATAGGGTGTGGAAGAAAATCTATTGTATTATTTGTTGCTAACCGTAGTGTATGACACGATAGTTCCAGGCTTGCCGCCATATGTGCACAATACTATACAGATTCTCCATTTTATTATTTCATGTGTATAAAGAGTTTTAGCTTAAAAACTAGATTCTATCACGTTAAACACCATTCAATTGAGGTTTTAGGATGAAACGAATACAGCTGTTTTTTTATTTAATCATTTTAGTGTTATTTTCAAATTTTGCACATGCAGATGCATTTAATCAAGTGCTCAAATCGGGTGAATTACGTGTTGGTGTCTCGTTATCTGAACCATGGGCCATGAAAGATAAAGAAGGTAACTTTACAGGTTTTGAAATCCAAATAGCTGAACAACTTGCTAAAGATATGGGCGTTCAGCTTAAACTGAAAGTGGTTAATTGGGAGGATTTGATCAATACTTTAATAGCAAAACAAATTGATATTATTATTGCAGGTCTCGCAATTACACCGAGTCGGGCGCTGCACATTAATTATTCCAATGCTTATGCCAGTGGTGGCATTGGGATTGCAGCTTCTATTGTTAAAACTGAGCATAAAGATTCACTCAATGACCTGAACAAACCCAAAGTAACGATTGGTGTCGTTTCAAATACAGTTTCTGAGAAGTTAGCAAAAAGAATTTTTAATCATGCGCAAATTAAATCCTTTGTAAAAACTAAAGATGCAAAAAATGCAGTTATTGAGGGAAAGATACACGCATTAATATCGTCATCACCCATACCGCGTTTTTTAGCTTTGAAACACCCAGAAAAAATTGATATGCCTTTAAACAAACCTTTACTGGGTTATAAAGCGGGCATGGCTGTTAATAAAGGCGAACAAGAATTTTTAAATTACTTGAATGCTTGGATAACTGCCCGTGACGCAGAAGGTTGGCTTTCCGCTAAACATAAATTTTGGTTTGAGTCATTGGATTGGAAGAATGAAAATGATGATACAAATGCAAATCGCCAATATTAATACCAACGTATTTATAGGCATACACCGGCTAGCATTGCCACTATTTTTGTTAGCATCTTCCATCGTTATCGCAGATTCGACATTAAAATTAGATTTCTCGGACGAATTCTACCTCCAATCAAACGAAACAAAATTTTCGCGGGGTAATCAACCATATCGCCCTGATAAAGAGGAACCAAAATGGCGAAAACCGGCAAGTCCGTCATCGCCATCAATGCGTTGGGGCGCCAAAACAATCTATGACGAAAATAATCAATTAGAACCATTACTTGGCGCCGAAGGAACCGGCCAAGCAGCTGAGACCATTAATCTAAATCCGCAACTCGAATTGCGTTTTTGACGTCAATCGCACGGAACTTCCGCTCACACACGACTTATCTTTCGATAGTTGAGTGTGTGCCCTTGAATTCTTGCTGACAAAACAATAGAGCTGCATTGAACCATGGAAATTAAAATTATCAGATTAACTTACTTAATATTTAAATAAATGATGCTAATAAAACTTGTTTATGTTGACGTTAATGCAGTGAAAAAATACAACTTATGAAGTGGCTTGCATTCATAGTTTTCTTGGTAATGCTCGCGGTATCGGCAGGATTTAGAAAATTTGCAGGGGTGATTGTTTTAGTTGGCGCTGTTGGAGGCATTTTAATTTGGCAATATCAAGTATATGAAGAGAACCAATCCAGAAAAAATATTTTGCCAGCAGAAGTAACATTGGAAGATGTATCGCTAAGCACCTTAAATGAAAACTATAAACTTACTGGCCGCTTATTTAATCACTCAGAAAAACATAATTTAAGTGGAGTGCAATTAAAATTAACCGTTAGCGATTGTGCAATAGGTGAAAGGAATAATTGCGTTATTATCAAGGAAGCAGACGAGTATATATATATAGATATTCCGTCGCAACAAGCCAGAGATTTCAAAAAAAATATTTTTCTGTATTCAGATATAGATATTAAAGGGAAACTAAATTTAGGCTATATAGTTGACTATGCTGAAACAAAGTAACTCCTTAATTTTAGGCTATATCACCGTTAGTTATTGGTAATCATGCAACCAATTGAATTTACAACAAAATATTAATTGTTGGTTTTTTATGTTAATAGTCTGTTTATAAACGAGAGTTAGTGTTTTGTTCGTAGTGGGCCAACAATTAACGGTGATATAGCCTAATTTTAATAGCAGGGATTTTTTCATCGTAGCAGCTGGCCTTAGGCATTGGTGATAAAACAATTGAATGGTCACAGGTTCCGGCCAAAGTTCAATAAACCATAAAGGAACACTTACAAGACGACGAAATTGAATAGGAACAGAGAAAAAACCATTGCAGTTTACGAGGCTACTGTAAAGAAGCCAGATAGGACTGAAATTGAAATTAAAGTCGATGAAGGTGGTAATATAATCGAATTTGAGAATGATTAAACCCTCACAATGTACCTAAAAAATTTACTAGTTCATACTGCCTGTTATAAAATGTGATTTTATCACGAGGCTACTTCATGTAAAAAAATTGGGAGTACGTCTACATTTTACACCGAAATGCAATTATTTTTCGATCGATCATTACGGTTTTGGACAATCGACCCAGCTTTGGTTATTCAATTTCATCTCTTTTTATTTCGTGAGCAATTCCATGCTTGAAGACGATTCAGATTCCCGTCGACCTTTAATGAACAGACATCTATGGCAGATCACAGCAATTCGCGATCTCTTTTGGGTTGGGTTCTTTCTTTTCATACTATGGGCTGGATATTCACTCCAAGGCATTTTTACGCCTGTTCTCATTGGATTTCTCTTTGCCTATCTACTTAGTCCCCTCATTACGTATGCTCAGGAGCATTGGCGATTTCCTCGTCCTCTGACTATTACCCTGCTGTTTGTTTTTCTGATTGGGCTTGGCGCCGGATTGACCGGTTGGCTGGGTCCGATAGTCGAAGAACAAATTGGCACATTTACGCAGAAGACCCCAACCTACGTAGAAAGTTTGGCTCAGCGGTACAATGTTGATTTGGAAAATCCTGGCGAGCAACTTCAAGATGTCGCATCCACTTTTGAAATAAATACGATGATGTCGTTCATAAAGTCGACACTGGCCGGAACGGGGCAAGCATTTGGTTTAGTGGGTAGTGTCGTCAGCATGACGACATATTTTTTAATCTCGTTCTTTCTTATTCCAGTGTATTTTTTCTTCTTTGCCTGGCACTTTCCCGCGATAATTCACACACTCCGAGGGTATATACCGTCGAGCCGTAAAGATCGCATTGAGGCCATTGTTCAACGTTTGGACCATGCTGTCGGCAGTTTTTTTCGCGGACGTCTCTTCATTGCTTTACTCATGGGGGCAATGTTGTCAATTGGTTGGTGGATCGTCGATGTACCCTATTGGTTTCTGCTCGGAATTGGAACGGGGATATTAAGTATTATTCCTTATGGTGCAACCTTGGGTTGGCCATTGGCAGTCTTGCTCAAATATCTCGACGTGACCACCGGATCTGGGGAATCAAATTTTGACTGGGTAGCCGTATTAGTATGGCCTTCTGTGGTGTATGGGGCGGTCCAACTCATAGAGGGATGGGTATTAACGCCTTGGGTTCAAAGTCAGTCAACAGAACTCAGTGCTGTCACCATACTAATTGTCGTGTTTATCGGTGGAACGGTTGGGGGACTCTATGGACTGATCTTAGCCATTCCCTTAACTGTCTGCATCAAAATTATTTTTGATGAGGTTCTATTGATACGACTGAAACAATGGGCTGCAGAAAGCTAATCATAGGGTATGGGCGTTAGTAAGCAAACATATTCGCCTATGACGTAGGCAGCGCAAGGCCCTAATTGGTGCAATATTCAAACAGTGCAGGCTCTCTCCTGGTGACGCGGTTGCCGTCGGGAAAGAACCTCAATTCTGCAAACGGGTCTTTAGTTTGAGAAACTCTTTATTAATTATTACAGAAGCATAGTGATTCAACACCTTAACCTGCTGGGTTCTCTAACTTCGCGTTTTTGATCCAGGGGTTGCGGATCAAAAAATAAAATCATCACCATATCTTACAAATTCTAGACTTCTCCCTATCAATCTTCCTCCCCACCAATCGTTCCCACAACTAAATACCCGTTAATTTCTCAACAAGATTTGTGGAAACCTGAAATTCATCTAGCGACTGGCTTGACTCTTCATTTGGCAACACAAACGACCTCATTTTTAGTGTTCCTCGGTTACTTTCGGTTAAAACCGATTTAAAATATGCATGTGGAATTGGAATGGTTACTTCGTTTGGGTCATCAGCGCCGATACTCTCAATGAGTCGATCAAAATAAAAAATGGGGCCACAGATGACGTAGGTTTCTAATACCTTAGGTCTCGCACATAAATCTCTAATCGCAGTTTCTAACCTTTTCCATATTTGCCGATTAAATTCACCTTTTTGTGGCGATGCGTTAGACAAAAGAAACGTCTCACTGTTTTGTAATGCTGTTTCTCGTTGGGTTAGCGCTTGCAACAAGGTGACCACGTTCATAGCCTGAGCCTTTGTAATCCACCAAATCTGCACGAAACATTTCTGGAATACGATAATCAGAACGAAAATTGTTTACTCGCGCTAACCCTGGGTTATCGGGGTCTATAATTTCCAACGCTCATTTTGATTGGCGAAAATAACAGAAATAGCCTAACACATAATGGCGATTAAATATAACCTGATCGGCGGCTAGCCACGGCAAATTTGTTCTAGCGCGTGTTCGCCGAATTTTTGGTCATTTTCAAATAATCGAACACCATTCGCACATTCATCGTCAACTT
>RCMY010002528.1_pt1 | contig 16553 bp, 12 predicted proteins | sample 2041341 | NCBI WGS metagenome assembly RCMY01 (sample SAMN09708234, study PRJNA481090) | Marine sediment metagenome, whole genome shotgun sequencing project. | reverse complement strand
ATTGTCCATAGGTTTGAAAGATATCAGAATGAGATTAAGAATAATGCGAAACTGATTGTTCGTGAGGGGCAAACGGCCGTTTTTATAAACGAAGGGCAATTGGCCGATGTCTTTACTCCCGGAACTTATACCTTGAACACTAAAAACCTTCCCATCTTGACTACCTTAAAAGGATGGAAATATGGTTTTGATAGCCCGTTTAAAGCTGAAGTATATTTTGTAAGTACGCGTCTTTTTACTGATGAAAAATGGGGAACCAAAAACCCGTTTATCCTAAGTGATGAGCGTTTTGGTTTAGTTGAAATAAGGGCTTTTGGAACCTATAGCTTTAGAATCAACGACCCAGGTAAGTTTGTAGTTGATGTTGTGGGTACCGATGGCAATTTCACTAATTATGAGGTAAACGAACATTTAAAAAGTCTAATCGTTACTCGATTTACGGATACAGTAGGCGAGGCCAACCTTCCTATAGAATTATACGCTGCGAATACCAGTGAGCTTTCCGAAACCTGTCAGGAAGTGATGCAACCTGAATTTGGTCGTGTGGGTATAGAGTTGGAAAAATTTTATATCGAAAATGTATCGATGCCGGAAGAACTTAAAAAGGAAATATTTGAATACAGTAGGCTTGATAAATTGGATATGACTAAACTTTCACAATTCAAAGCTGCCAAAGCGATGGAAGCTGCCGCCAAAAATGAAGGTGGTACTGCTGGTGCTGGAATGGGAATGGGAATGGGATTTGTTTTGGCTCAGCAAATGGGCAATATGATGAGTCAACCGGGGACACAACAACCTTTTGGTGGGCAACCCCAACAAGTTGCTGCTATGCCTCCACCAATGCCAACACAGGTGATGTACCATTATGCCGCGAATGGACAACAGGCAGGCCCTGTGACTTTCGATAAGTTAAAAGAATTGTTCGCCAGTAGAACAGTGAATAGGGATTCTTTGGTATGGAAACAAGGAATGGCTAATTGGACTGCTTTAAAAGATGTTGAAGAATTGAAAGTATTTTTAGGAGGTAGCATACCACCACCTTTACCAACAGCGTAAACCATATTAATTTTTTATAGAATTCCTGCACTAATGCGGGAAGGCTAACTTTTGTATATGGAAGAAATCCTAAATTCCGAAGTCAATAAGTCTTGCGCCAATTGCGGCGCAGAACTCAAATTTAAACCCGGTTCGCATCAACTTACTTGCGCATACTGCGGATATGAGGAGTTTATTGAACAGAACAAAAGTAGTTTTGAAGAGTTGGAACTTCAACACTATTTGAAAGTCGTTGGTGAAAATGCCTATACAGAAACCATTGATTTACTTCATTGTAAAAACTGCGGAGCAAATCAACATGTGGAGGAAAGCTTTAAGTCTCTCGATTGCATTTATTGCGGTGAACCCTTAATTCGCGAGGATATTGAAAAAGAAGGATGGATTCTTCCCGGGGCCTTGCTCCCTTTTCAATTGGATGCGAAAAAAGCCCGAATGATTTTCAAGAATTGGGTAAGCAGAATTTGGTTTGCCCCGAACAAATTAAAACGCGCAGCTTTGGACCCAGAAGGACTCCATGGTCTCTATGTACCCTATTGGACTTTTGACTCGAATTTATATGCAGAATATCAAGGACAACGTGGGGATTATTACTACGAAACACAAACAGTACGGACCAAAAAAGGTGTGCAGACCCGGCAAGTTCAAAAGACAAGATGGTCACATGCATCAGGTACGGTCAATGGTTTTGTCGATGATATTCTGATTAATGCCTCGGAAAAAAAACGAAGAGACATTCCTGCTCAAATTGCACACTGGAATTTAAAGGAACTCGTAGTTTTTAATTCAAAATACCTGGCAGGTTTTGTTACTGAGAAGTATACGATTTCACTTAAAGATGGCCATCATCAGTCTTTCCAGCAAGCAAAGCACATTGCCTATAATTGGATTCGCAGGGACATTGGCGGGGATACACAACGCATTGGCCATGCCGACATCAAACTATCTGATGAAACCTTTAAACACATTCTTCTACCAGTCTATATTAGTTCGTATAAATATAACGGTAAGGAGTATCACTTTTACATTAACGGGCAAACGGGTACTTTGAATGGCACAAGACCTTATTCTTTTTGGAAAATTTTCTTTTTGGTGCTTTTTATCCTTGTCATTATCGCCTTAATTGCGATTTTTGCACAATGAGGACATTGGTAATAGGCGATATCCATTCTGGATTAAAAGCACTTGTACAAGTATTACATAGAGCTGCTGTTTCTAAAGAAGACAAGTTGATTTTTCTAGGTGACTATGTTGACGGATGGAGCCAAGCTGTAGAAACTATTGATTTTTTAATTGAGCTTGAAAAAACCCATAATTGTATTTATTTACGTGGGAACCATGATGAGCTTTGTTCGGACTGGCTGGTAAAAGGGGTAGATAATCCTATGTGGATGCAGCATGGGGGTACATCAAGTATAGATTCATATAAAAAGGCCGATAAATATACTATAGCGAAACATATTCGGTTTTTTGATAGATTAAAAAATTATTATCTGGATTCTGATAATCGGCTGTATCTACATGCTGGTTTCACCAATGTTAAGGGTGTAGAGCATGAGTATTTCCCAAAGATTTTTTATTGGGACAGGACGCTATGGGAATTGGCACTTTCACTGAATCCCGCATTGCAAGAAGAACATCAATATTATCCCAAAAGGCTACTTCATTATAATGAGATTTTCATTGGCCATACTCCGGTTACACGCTTAGGTAAAACTACCCCGCAAAAAGCGGCCAATGTTTGGAACATGGATACTGGGGCTGGGTTTATGGGGCCTTTATCAGTAATAGATGTTGCTTCAAAAGAGATTTGGCAGAGTGATTCCGTACATAATTTTTATCCTGGGGAAGAGGGTAGAAATTAAATTTTAGCGCAATTTTATCAATAATTAAAAGATATAATAACGTTCTTTGTTAAAAATGAGATTATGGTTACGAAGAATATTAGATTGGAAGTAATGCAGGCCATAGAGCCTCAAGTAGGTGATTTTATGGATTCATTCCTTATTCCTATAGAAGACATTTGGCAGCCTTCCGATTTTCTTCCTGATCCAGAAAGTGATGATTTTTTAAGTTCAATTGAACAATTGCGTGAAGAATCCAAAGAACTGGGTTATGACTTTTGGGTAACTATGGTAGCGGATACTATTACAGAAGAAGCTTTGCCGACCTATGAGTCTTGGTTAATGGATGTTGAAGGCGTAAACCAACATGATGGCAAGAAAAATGGCTGGTCTAAATGGGTGCGTGCTTGGACAGCAGAAGAGAATCGCCATGGCGATGTTCTTAACAAATACCTATACCTATCGGGAAGGGTTAATATGCGTGAAGTTGAAATCACTACCCAGCATTTAATTGCTGACGGATTTGATATAGGAACAGATAGGGATCCCTATAAAAACTTTGTCTATACCTCATTCCAAGAATTGGCAACCAACATTTCGCATAAACGTGTTGGTCAAATGGCCAAAAAGAAAGGAAATGCCCTTTTAGGAAAGATGTGTACCATTATTGCAGGTGATGAAATGAGACACCATTTGGCCTATCGTGAATTTGTGAAAAATATTTTTGGGAAAGATCCTTCAGGAATGATGTTGGCATTTGCCGATATGATGAAAAAGAAGATTGTGATGCCAGCGCACTTTTTACGTGAATCTGGCGGAAGCATTGGTACAGCTTTCGAGAACTTCTCAAACTGCGCACAGCGTTTAGGGGTTTATACTGCTCATGATTATATAGACATTCTTAGAAAATTGAATTCTTATTGGGAATTGGATGCGGTAAGAAGTCTTTCGGATGAGGCTGAAAAAGCCCGTGATTATCTGATGAAACTTCCAGCTAGATTAGAACGAATTTCAGAACGTATGTCTTTCCCTGAAGATCAATACCATTTTAAGTGGGTTGAGGCCAACGGAAGGTTGTAATAAAAAAGCCGGTTCAATTTGAACCGGCTTTTTTAGCTATTCTATAGACTATAATTTGCCATGATTATGTTCGTCTTGCCATTTGGCAAGTTCTGCCCATTTGCCTTCATATGCCATTTTGGCCTGCATTGGCCAAGAAGCTGGATCGTGAACTTTATAACGATTACCACCTCCATCCAAAACTTTTTGACAACCGGCAACAGCCGTTTCTGAAAGCGATTTCCAAGTCTTGATATCGGCATCGATGAACATACCTGAAATTTTTGGACCTATACCTTCTACGATTTTCAAGTCATCTTGTTTTACTGTTTTTCCTAAAGCTGCTTTGGCATCTGCAGCATGGAAAGGTAATACAGTTTTGGATGCTGTTAATGAAGATGCTACTGCAGCAGCACTACTTGCACTAGCCTTAGCTGCCCCTGCTGATAATTTGCCTTTACAGGCATCCAAATCTGTTTGTAGTTTGGCATTTTTGTCTTTCAAAAGTTTTAAATCGGCAGAATTATCGATGGTTGCACTTTTTCCTTTTCCTAAAAGGTATCCGAAATAAGCACATAGTATACCAACTAATAAAGGAATTAACCAGCACCAAATATTCATAGTTGAAAAGTCCATTTTTATACGTTTTTAGGTTAGTTATTTAATTTAAAGTGTAGTGTTAATAGAATATTTTTCTCGAGTATATCATTGTTTTATAAGCCTATCTTCTCCTTACATTGCATCACATACATTACAACAAGTAATGAAAAAATAAATTCCTGCTAGAATAGTGATTATTATCCCGAGAATGTTCGTTGTTCTTTTTGTCATGGGAAGTATAGTTTAGTGTTTGGACTACAATGTATTAAAAAATTCTTAAAATATGTTAAAAATACACTACTAAATGCTCTAAATCAATATAGTATGTTTTTTGTCTTTTGATGAAGAATTGTTCCATCCATACAGATTTTTTTACCATTTGTATAAATGTTTACATTCAAGAATAAAAGAAAGTAGAAATTGCATAAAAATATAGATGTTAATCCCTATCTCTCCCGACAAAGTTCCGGCATTGAGGTAGGGTTTCTTTTTTGATAATTAGAAGTAATAATTCCCGGATGAAAGGTTATCCAGTAAATTGCCAAAAACAACACAAATAGTAGCAATTATACAGTACAATGAACCAACGACACATAAAGCCTTGATTTTAATAGTGCTATTACATAAATTTAATTGATAGAGAACCTAATGATAAAATCATAATGAAAGCGAAAATGAAAAATTTCCTGACTTTTTGTTGTATGATAATTGTGCTTGGCACGCAAACATTGCTGGAAGGTAGCTGGAAGGTTGAGGAACCACAAAGAAGAAAATTAGAACCGTAGAACGATTGCAGGTATGGTAACCTGCGTATTTTGAATTAGTTAGTTTAGTTGGTTAAGTAAACCCGCTGACCGTTTGAGCCAATCACACTAATGGTGAGATGAAGGAGCTAATTGGTCAGCGGGTTTCTTTATACTTTACAAATCGAATTTAATACCTTGTGCCAAAGGCAATTCAGTGGTATAGTTTATTGTATTTGTTTGTCTTCGCATATATATTTTCCAGGCATCAGATCCTGATTCGCGTCCACCGCCTGTTTCTTTTTCACCTCCAAATGCTCCACCTATCTCTGCACCTGATGTGCCTATATTCACATTGGCAATACCACAGTCGCTACCAGCTTGTGAAAGGAAATTTTCTGCCTCACGAAGATTATTGGTCATGATTGCCGAAGACAATCCTTGGACCACACCATTTTGTATAGCAATTGCATTTTCAACATCACCAGAATATTTTAATAGATATAAAACTGGTGCAAAGGTTTCATGCTGAACAATTTCAAAATCGTTTCGGGCTTCTGCAATCGCAGGTTTTACGTAACATCCACTTTCATAACCTTCACCTTCCAATACTCCACCTTCAACAATTAATTTTCCACCTTCATCAACAACTTTTGACAATGCCCCCTTATACATGTTTACGGCATCAATATCAATTAATGGTCCAACATGGTTGCTCTCGTCTAAAGGATTTCCGATACGCAATTGATTATATGCGCTTACTACAGCATCTTTTACCGTATCATACATAGATTCATGTATAATCAACCTTCTGGTTGATGTACATCGTTGACCGGCAGTACCAACTGCGCCGAAAACAGCTCCGATAACGGTCATTTTAATATCAGCGTCTGGGGTTACGATAATTGCATTGTTACCGCCAAGTTCCAACAGCGATTTTCCTAAGCGGGCCGCCACAGCTTGCGCTACAATTTTTCCCATTCGTATGGATCCAGTTGCAGAGACCAAAGCCACGCGATTGTCTTGGGTCATCATTTCCCCAACTTTATAGTTGCCATTGATTAAACAAGAAATTCCTTCCGGAAGATTATTTTCTTTGAATACTTGGGCAGCTATATTTTGACAAGCCACACCACATAAAGGGGTTTTCTCTGAAGGTTTCCATACGCAAACATCACCGCAGATCCATGCCAACGCAGTGTTCCATGCCCAGACAGCTACCGGGAAGTTGAATGCTGATATAACGCCAACAATACCTAATGGATGGTACTGTTCGTACATACGGTGTCCTGGTCGCTCAGAATGCATGGTCAAACCGTGCAGTTGTCTTGAAAGTCCGACAGCAAAATCACAGATATCAATCATTTCCTGTACTTCACCTAGCCCTTCTTGGTAACTTTTACCCATTTCATAAGAAACTAGTTTCCCTAGAGGTTCTTTTAGTTCGCGTAACTTATCACCTAACTGACGCACAATCTCCCCTCGTTGTGGTGCAGGTTTTTTTCTCCAGGTTTTAAAAGCGATGGATGCAGTGTTCATCACTTTTTCAAAATCTGCTTTGGAAGTACATTTAACCTTGCCAATTAATGCACCATCTACGGGTGAATGTGAAGCTATGATTTCACCAGAACCAAAATTGTTAGACCCGGTCGAGGTACCCTCATTGATTTCTTTTATTCCCAATTTCTTTAGGGCATCATTGATGCCGAATTCTACTGCTATTTTTGACATTTTATAACTTTTAGGACACTTATTGTTAGATTTTAGACAAAGCTACGAATAAACTATGTTTTATTACTCTTTTCTAAGCACGGTAACTTTGATTATTTTCTCTTTGTTAACTTCGTAGATAAGCATCAATTCCACTATATCCTCGTTTCCATTTCTTCCAGTAATACGCTCATAGTCAATTACTTTGTTTCCAAAAATAATACGTTGTAAAATAGTTGAATGTAAGTTGGGGGATGCTTCAAATAGGTTGGAATAAAATTCCTTGCATGCAGTGGCCCCTGACATCGTAATATTTCCATCAGAATAATCATAGAAAGTAACATTGTCGTCAATAAGCGACATGAACCCATTAATATCCTTTTGATTATAGGTTTCCAACTGTTTTTGTACTACCTGTTCCGGAGTCATTTCTTGTGCTGTTAATGGAGAATTTGTTGAAAATAGAATATAAAATAGTATCAATACTGTAAACTTCCGTATCATTTTAAAAGAATTAGAACAATCGCAATGATTGCGGGGAGCGCCTGGACATAGAATATTTTCTTATCAGCCGTTAAGGCACCATATATTCCAGCTATAGTAACACAGGAAAGAAAGAAAAGTGCAATATTGGTTTTCCAAATAGGGTCTGTTATGAAAAAAGTCCAAATGAGTCCGGCTGCTAAAAAACCATTATATAATCCTTGATTTGCCGCAAGGGGTTTTGTAGGTTCAAATAATTCTGGGGGGAATTTCTTGAAAACCTTTCTACCCCTCGTGGTCCAGGCGAACATTTCCAACCAAAGAAAATAGAGGTGTAATAAAGCAACTAAACCTACCAGAATGTTAATAGCTATTTCCATAAGTTTTATTCTTCAGCAATATAACGTTTATCAACTGGCATTACCGTACCACAATTATCACAAGTCCGCAATTCCTTTGAACCATAAAAATGCTTAAAATGCCCTAAGAAGTCTTTTTCAATATCGTTTAAAGTAAAATATGCTTCATACAGTTTGTTGTTACAGTTATCACAGAACCATAATAAGCCGTCATCAACATTCATATCGGCCCTTTTTCTTTCAATGACCAAGCCTATGGAACCTTTATGTCTAACTGGGGAATGGGGTACTTTTGCCGGGTGTAAATACATATCGCCAGGACCAAGTTTCATTGTTTTTTTTTGCCGGTCTTCCTGAATGTGAATTTCTATATGGCCCTCCAATTGATAAAAAAGCTCTTCGGTTTCATTGTAATGATAGTCTTTACGGGCATTAGGTCCAGCAACAACCATAACAATATAATCCCCAGATTCTTTATACAAATTTTTATTGCCTACCGGGGGTTTAAGTAAGTCTCGATTTTCCTCAATCCATTTATTCAAGTTAAAAGGTGGTTTAATGGCCATAAACTTTGTTTTTGGAAAGTTAAAAAAAGTATTGGTACGTTTAATAATACACAAGTATTAAATACTGGAATACATTGACATATTATTTCTTTGAGTCAAAATTTGAATAAGAAGCAAGAGAAAAAAAATGTCTCCTTGAAAAGAAATGTGAAATCCTGTTAGGATTACTTTTTAAAGAAAAGCTGGGTATAATAGTAGTTTCCTGCAGTACTCTTTTTTACACTGACGGCGGTATGTGTAAAATCACCCTCCATTGTTTTTTTATGATCCGAACTATTAAGCCACCCATTAAAGGCTTCTAAAGCATTGGCGTAGTCTTTGGCCACATTCTCCGCAACTAATTCTGCTTCGACCTCTGAAGCTATATTTGATGCTCGTGAACTGAAGTTATCATGGCTTAGGCCGCCTTGAGATATCATGTAGTCAGTATGATTATTGGCATATTCGTAGGCAACAGCACTAAAATTTAAAGAAGAATAACCCAAAGCAACTCTATGGCTGTTCACAGTATTCAACAGCTCATTTTCTACCTCAGTGGCATTCTTGGCCTCGACAATATTTGAAGTATCCAATGATTCTTTTGAACAAGATCCCAGTATACATACAAATAAAACAAGGAAAGCATTACGCATTCTCATTTTCATATAGTGCTCTAATTGTAAGTAGGTAAACTATATTATAAGTAGGAAGATAAGATGGGGTATTCTTGTTTGCTTTAATTGAATGGGGAATATTCAATTATGTAATGATAAAAAAAATTTCGCGTTTAGACGACAAAAAAATCTTTTATTTCGATGAACAGCAACTTTCTAGCCATAGTTGTAATCCAAAACATACCTTTATTATTGATTTTTATTCAAAATAATCAGAAATACCAAAAGAACATTTCTTAGTTCTTATCAAAAAATGGTATGTGGGAGTTTAATTTCATGGTTAACAGGGATATGTTTTTAAAGATTCTCCACTACTTTTATGATCTAATCACTTTTCCATGAAAATTACTCAAGTTTTTCGCTTCTCCTTGGTTCTACTGTTACTTGTCGGATGTACCAATAAAAAGGACAAATCCGCAGAAAATTTTAACGATCTTAATAAATATCAGAAATATATTTCAGAGGTAAGTCATGGCATTATTTCCGCCAAAAGTGATGTGCGTGTTGTGTTGAACCAACCCATCGAATCATGGAATAATGGCGATGAGCTTGATGGTGAATTATTATTGGTTACTCCAAAGGTAAAAGGTAAGGTTGTTGCCCTGAATAATAGAACCATTGCATTCATTCCTGAGAAAGGATTTAAGCAAGACACAGAATACAATTTTACATTGGTCTTAAAAGATATTGTAAACGATATTCCTAAGGATTTAAAAACATTGGTCTTTGGTATTAAAACCCAAAAGCAGCAGTTCAATGTCTACACCGAACCATTACAATCCTATTCAAAAGAGAGGCAATTCATAAATGGTCAATTGCGTAGTTCTGACCTTATGTCATTGCAGACTGCAAAAGAGTTAATTTCGATTAGTCACAAAGGGAATTCCAAAAAAATCAAGTTTGATGATGCCATAAAGGAGGGCACTCAGTTTTATTTTAAGATTGATAGCATTCAGCGGTATAAAGACGATACAGAACTCGAAATTACGTGGGATGGAACAAAACATGATATTGAAAGTTCAGGAAAGAATACGATAAAGATTCCCGGTAAAAACAATTTCATAGTATTGGAAGCTTTGGTACAAACAGGTGAAGAAAAGCTAGTATTGATTAATTTTTCCGATCCAATAAAAAAAGATCAAAATTTTAAAGGATTGGTCGTATTAGAGGGTACTACAAAACCTAAATTCGCTGTTGATGGAAACTCCCTAAAGATTTATCCCGACAATGAAATTAATGGCACAGTATTACTTGAGGTATTTGACGGTATTGAAAGTGTCGAGGGGTATAAACTAAAATCTAAATTTGAAGACCAAATTGCTTTTGACCAAATTAAACCAGAGGTTCGGTTATTATCAAACGGCACGATTTTGCCATCTTCGAACAATCTAAAAATAAATTTTGAGACAGTTAATCTCAAGGCTGTTGACGTATCTGTTCTGAAGATATATGAAAATAATGTGCTGCAATTTCTACAGGGAAACAATATAAATGGAGATTACAACCTACGATCTGTTGCCCGTCCCATTACTAGAAAGAAAATCGTTTTACAGGATCAATTGTCGAATACCAACGGTAAGTGGTCTGCGCATGCTCTGGACCTTAAAACCTTGATAAACCCAGATGCGGGATCTATTTATAGGGTAGAGTTTTATTTTAATTCTTCATATACTTCCTATAAATGCGATACCACGAATTTTGAAACGGGGGAAGATTCAGAGGAAAGTTTTGATGAGGAGCAAGAAGATAGTTCCTGGGATGGCGTAGAAACCTATTATGATGATTCCTATTATAATTACGATTGGAACGAACGTGAAAATCCTTGTCATACTTCTTACTACTACAATAAAAAAACAGGGATTAATGTTTTGGCCAGCGACCTTGGGGTCACGATAAAAAAAGGAGTGAACAGCAGCTATTTTGTGGCAGTAAATGACCTTTTGAATACGAACCCTGTTGCTGGTGCTAAAGTCACTTTCTATAATTTTCAACAACAACCCATTGGCAATGTTGTTACCAATGCGGAGGGCACATCAATTTTTGATGCTGATAAGTTGGCCTATTTCGCTATTGCAGAAAACAATGGTCAGAAAACTTACATAAAACTTAACGATGGCAATGTACTTTCTGTAAGCAAGTTCAATGTATCCGGAGTGCAATTGCAGAAGGGGATTAAAGGGTTCATATTTGGTGAACGGGGGGTTTGGCGTCCTGGAGACCAAATTTACCTTTCATTTTTATTGAATGATAATGCAAATAAGCTTCCTGCAAATCATCCCGTGAAGTTGGAATTAGTTGATCCATACAACAAAGTGGTTCTTCGTAAAATACAAACTGCCGGACTTAATAATTTTTATCATTTCAATATTAAGACCGATGAAAATGCCCCAACAGGTAATTGGTTGGCCAAGGTGTCAGTAGGGGGTGCCTCATTCACCAAAACCATTAAAATTGAGACGATCAAACCTAATCGACTAAAGATCAAGACCCAATTTGACCAAGAAGTCCTTATGGGTACTAAACCTATCTCAGGGAACCTGGAAGTGAAATGGCTTCATGGAGCCATTGCGAAAAATTTGAAGGCAGATGTTACGGCCAAATTCAATGTGCAAACAACAACCTTTGACACCTATCCGGGGTATGTTTTTGATGACCCTACAAGGACTTTTTCATCGGAAGAACAAGGTGTTTTTGACGGCAAATTGGACGCGGAAGGCAAGGTCGATTTTACCCTGAATACACAACTTACGAATAGTGCTCCAGGAATGCTCAATGCCGCATTTATTGCTAAAGTTTATGAAAATGGAGGTGATTTCAGTACTGATGTTTTTGTAAAACCATATTCTCCTTATCAAACCTATATAGGCTTAAACGTTCCCAAGGGTGATAAAACAAGGGGTATGCTTTTAACCGACACAAAACACCTATTCGAGGTGGTTTCTGTTGATGAAAAAGGAAACCCCAAAGCCGCTAAAAACCTAAAAGTGACCATTCATAAAGTGAATTGGAGATGGTGGTGGGATACTTCGGCTGATAACTTGAGCAACTTTAGTAGTAGTAATTACCGTGAAAAGATATTTGAAGAGACACTGAGCACAAATGCTGCGGGTAAGGCAAGTTTTGGTTTCGAATTGAAATACCCGAACTGGGGCCGTTATTTGGTGCGCATCGAGGACCCCAATGGTCATGCGACTGGAAAAACCATCTATATAGATTGGCCGGGGTGGGCAGGAAAGTCAAGAAAAAATGACCCTTCCGCAGCTACCATGCTTGTATTTTCTGCTGATAGGGAAAATTATGAAGTAGGAGAAACGGCAAAAATAACTTTCCCTAGCTCCGAAGGGGGGCGAGCATTGGTTACCATTGAAAATGGTAGTGAAGTGTTGGAATCCCTTTGGGTTAAAACTGTAAAAGGCGAGACTAAATTTGAACTGCCTGTAACCGAACTTTATACGCCAAACGTCTTCATTCATATCTCATTATTGCAACCACATGCTTCTACTTTGAATGATTCACCGATTCGTTTATACGGTGTAGCACCGATTTCAGTTGAAGATCCAAACACAAAGTTACAGCCGGTAATCGCAATGCCGAAAGTATTGCAGCCTGAGGAAGGCATTACCCTAAAAGTAAGCGAGAAGAAAGGGAAATCCATGACCTATAGTATTGCCATTGTTGATGAAGGGCTATTGGATTTGACCCGATTCAAAACCCCTGACCCATGGAATGCGTTCTATGCCCGTGAAGCTCTTGGTGTAAAAACATGGGATGTATATGACGATGTAATTGGCGCCTTTGGGGGCCGTATAGATCAGGTGTTTGCCATTGGTGGGGATGGTGAATTGGCTGGAGCTAAAAATAAAAAGGCAAATAGGTTTGAACCTATGGTGGTTCATTTAGGACCTTTTGAATTGAAAGAAGGGCAAACCAAATCACATTCAATTAAAATACCCAAATATGTGGGTTCTGTACGCACAATGGTCGTTGCCGGGGAAAATGAAAGTGAGGCTTACGGTAAGGCGGAAAAAACCACACCAGTTCGAAAGCCGTTAATGATTTTAGCCTCCTTACCCCGAAAAATAAGTCCAGGGGAAAAAGTAACGCTTCCTGTTACGGTTTTTGCAATGGAAAAGAAAGTGAAAAATGTAACTGTAAAAATAAAGCAAGACCAAGCATTTACTGTCGATGGGGCTGTTTCACAGACGGTGACTTTTACCCAGCCTGATGAAAAGATGGTTTATTTCGATTTGAATGTAGCCGACTTTAAAGGTATAGGAAAAGTTATTGTTGAAGCTTCAGGAAATGGGGAAAAGGCTTCCTTTGAAATTCCGATAGACGTTGTGAATCCTAATCCGATGACCTCAGCGGTACAAGAAATAGTCCTGGATGCCAATGGAAGCGAGACGATTGACTTAGCAACTTTTGGAATAGCAGGAAGCAATTCTGTCCAAGTTGAATTTTCAACCTTGCCACCAATGAATTTTAATGGTCGAATGAAATATTTGATCCGTTATCCGCATGGGTGTGTGGAGCAAACAACCTCGGCGGCTTTTCCACAATTATTCTTATCAGATATTTTTGATTTGGACAGTAATCGAAAGAGCAAAATACAAATGCATGTTGAAAATGCCATTCAGCGTTTGGGGGGCTATCAATTACCCAATGGTGGCTTCTCTTTCTGGCCAGGTCAAGGTCGTGCAAATGATTGGGGTACTACTTTCGCAGGGCATTTCTTATTAGAGGCAGAAAAGAAAGGTTATGTATTACCTATCGGTTTTAAAAGGAATTGGGTGAGCTATCAACAACAAGTCGCCAAACAATGGCGAAGTGGATTTGGCCATTCAGATTTGGCACAGGCTTATCGATTATACACCTTGGCATTATCAGGAAATGCTGATATTGCCTCAATGAATCGATTAAGGGAAACAAAAAACCTATCCAATGAATCAAAATACCGCTTGGCAGCGACCTATGCTTTAGTGGGACAGGTGCTAGTGGCGGAACAATTGCTGTCCAATGCCTCTTTGGATTTCAGCAATTATAAGTATAACTATCATACTTATGGTTCTGAAAGCAGGAATAGGGCTATGGCATTGGAAACTTTGGTGTTAATGAAAGACAAGGTCAAAGCCCAGAATATGGCCAAAACCGTCGCCCAAAGATTGAGTGAAAAACGATGGATGAGTACTCAAAGTACGGCGTATAGCCTCTTGGCAATGGCCAAATTTGCAGAAATGGTCGGGGGCAAAGGAATCAAAGCTAAAATAAGCGTTAACGCTACATCAGATAACGTAAGTACAGCGAAGACTTTGGCAAATCGCGAACTAAAAATCAAGGATGGAAGTAATAGTATCACTTTAACAAATTCAGAACAAAACACACTTTATGTGAGTGTTGTGAATAACGGAATTTTGCCTGTTGGGAAAGAAAAGGAGGTACAACGAAATCTAATGGTAAGTGCAGTTTACAAAGGAAGGGATGGTTCGCGTTTGGATGTTTCAAAAATTATGCAAGGAACAGATTTTGTTGCCGAGGTGACATTGACCAATACCACAAGTAACAAAATTGAAAATGTGGCCTTAATGGAAATTTTCCCCAGTGGTTGGGAGATTGTAAATACCCGCTTTACCGATTTTGGGGAATTCGCTCAGAATGAAGTTAACCATACAGACATTCGGGATGATAGAGCCAATTTCTATTTTGATATGAAAAAGAATGAAACAAAAACCTTTAGGGTGTTATTGAATGCTTCGTATTTGGGTCTATATTATTTGCCAGGTGCACAAGCAGAGGCTATGTATGATAATGATTACGAAGCGAGGTCAAAAGGAAAGTGGATAGAAGTTGTACAATGATTTAAAGATTTATATTCAAAGTCTATAAATAGTCGGGAAATTTTTTGGAGGTTGGTATCAATTAAATGGAGGCCCTAGTTTTCTTGGGATCCAAAACATTCGAATTGGAAATTGTACTTACCCATTCGATGACCTCTTCCAAGGAATTGAACCATCTTAGTTTAGAACTAACGAACATTCGTTCTATCATTGCGTTAAAAAAGCCTGTTTTGGTATAACTTATAATGCCATAGGCCTTCAAATTGTAACCAAATTTGTAGAATTTCTTCCAGTCCATAGGAATTACTGAATAGTCATGTACACGATTTGAAATATAGATGATATCCTTACCATTGTTGTCATACAGATTGGAGAGTTCCTCGGCAATTTGTTTGCCATGATCGTTCCATGAAAACAATACATCTTCGTGTATTTCCCCAACTATAAAAGTGTCAAAAAGGTAAAAATTACCGAAACTATAATTCCGTTCATGAATTGCCCTGAAGTAATATGGTGTGTCCTTTAGTTTTTTCAAAATGCCCTCATTTCATCGTTCTCACCTACAAAAGAAGAAAACCTAACCTAATAGTCCGGTTTTAAATCGTCCAACAGCCATTATAATCTCTATAATACTAGAATCATTATTATACAAGTTATTGCCCTGTAAATTGTTATCCGAATTATATTACATATTCTGAGTCCAAATGAAAATTAAGTGTTGAATTCACATTGCTTCTTCCTCTGTATTATTTATATAATTTTGGCTTATGCACAAGATAATTCAATTAGACGATGAATATATCTACGGGGACACTATTTTTTCAAAGTTAATCCTTGAATTAAAAAGAGGTTTTGCCACCCAAAGCATAATGTTTCCCATGTGTAATCATTATGATTTCCCAAGCCCTGAAGTAGGTATTGCTTCCACATTACTATTAATGCCATCTTTGTATCTCAGGGATTGAAGATGTAATTGATATTGTAACCTAAGCCTTGAAAATTGAAAGGTATATAAGAGTTAAAAATAAAGCGTTAGTCCAGAATTTTATTCTTCTTCCACACTTTTATCTTTCTTTTCTTTTAGCACTTTAGAAAAAACAAGCGCCCCGATTTCTTTTATGGGCTCGTAGAGTACGGATTCTTCCAATGTTTCACTCTTGACCAAATTGACTGAAGAATTAGCACGTTCAAAGAACACCAAAAGTGCCCCGAGAATCACAGCGACTTTTAAAGCGCCAAAAATAGCCCCGGCCAATTTGTTGAGTAATCCCAGCATCGCAAAATCAGCAATTTTCGTCAGAAATTTTCCAGCCAAATTAACAACAATAACAATAACAATAAAAGTGATAATAAATGACACTATATTAATATAGCGCTCATTCCACTCCATGTTTTTAGAAAGATAATCCCCAGCGATATAGGAAAAATGAATGGCACCGAAAAGTCCGGCAACCAAGGCAATAATTGAAGCAATTTCAACGAATAGTCCATTTTTAAGACCTTTATAAAGTCCATAAATAAGCAAAAGGCCCAAAACAATATCTAAAATCCCCATATCAATATGTTTGGTTCAAATATAGAACTTTGATTTGTACCTTTGAATTTGAAAATAAAATATGTCAAGAGACGTACAATTAAAAGAACGTTGG
>RCMY010002527.1_pt1 | contig 16554 bp, 12 predicted proteins | sample 2041341 | NCBI WGS metagenome assembly RCMY01 (sample SAMN09708234, study PRJNA481090) | Marine sediment metagenome, whole genome shotgun sequencing project. | reverse complement strand
AGGTGCGGCAAAGAGCTCACCTAAAGCCCGGGCGAAATCCGGCTTCCCGAGAAGATTTAGCCGCGCTAATCGCGACCCATTCGACCACATTGCCTGGCCGTACCACCGAGTTGTCGATGGTTCCCGGACAGGTCGTCGGGTTGGAAGGTGAGATGGGAGCTGGTCTTACCCGGTTGGCGCTGGTGATGTTGGCTGAGATTGCCGAGCGTGCTCCGGTCGCCATTGTGGATACCCGGGGTTGGTTCTGTCCGGTGGCTGCCTGGGAAGTGGGAATTCCTCCTGCTCGTCTTTCGGTGATTCGCTGCGCAGATGCTGCGCAATGGCCGTCAGTGCTGGGTGCCTTGCTTACGGGCCTTGGGGGCATCTATGCCGAAGTCCCTTCGGGGATTCCTGACCAGGTGCTGCGTCGCCTCGGCGCCAAAGCTCGTCAGGAGCGGGCCGCCGTTGCGTTACGACCGGTCACTGGCCGTCTACCGGCCGGGATAGCTCACCTGCGTTTGACGGCCGAAAACGTTTCCTGGTCAGGGCCGGATCAGGGCCACGGACGTCTGGCTGCTCGCAGTATCTCTGTCTATGCCTCTGGCAAGGGAGTGCGGGGCATGGAAACACGATTTGGAGTTGAAGACGATGGAACGAGTGCTCTGCATCTGGTGGGAAACCTGGGCGTTGTTTCGCCAGGACGCGCCGTCGGGTGAGCCGTGTGTTGTAGCTGACCGCCACCATGTTGTTGCGGCCAACCTGGCCGCCCAGAGTGCCGGGGTGACACGGGGGATGAAACGACGTAGTGCCGAGGCGATGTGCCCGGGGGGTTTAGTACTTGACCAGGACATCTCGGCTGAGCTGGCCCGTTTCGAGCCGGTGGTCCGGAGTCTCGAAGACCTTGTCCCGATGGTCGAAGTTGCCGAACCGGGTCTGGTGTTTATCGATATTGCCGGAGCAGTGGGGTTCTACGGTGGTGAAGGTGAGCTCGTTGAGCTCATCGCCAAAACCATTGCGACTCCCGAGCGCCCCCGGATCGGAGTGGCGAACAGTCCTTTCGCCGCCAGGCGAGCTGCCGGAGCAGCCAAACCCGGTGAGGTGTACGCCGTGGTTGATGATGCCGCGTTTCTTACGGAAGAAGCCATTGATTCGCTGACGAATCAAGATCTGGTGGCGACGTTTCGTTGGCTGGGTATCTCTACGTTGGGTCAGCTTTCACAGCTACCTCGTCACACCGTGGTTTCGAGATTCGGGGCTGAGGGTCTGCGGGCTCACCAGCTAGCCAGCGGACAGGATCGTTCGACCCAACCACGCCCGCTACCCGTTGATGTGTTTGTTGAGCGCCAGTTTGAAAGTCCGCTGGAACGTCTCGAGCAAGTTGGTTTTGCTGCCAGAGCCGTGGCGGCCGAGTTAGTGGGGGAGCTGCGCAAGAACGGTTCGGCAACCCACCGGGTCGAGGTTGAAGCCGAAGCTGCCGATGGAACTATTCGCGTTCGGGTTTGGAGAAATGCTGACCCGTTCGACGAAGGAATGCTCGCCGAACGGGTGTGGTGGCAGTTGCGAGCATGGATCGAGTCACATGGCATCACTGGTGGCATGGTCCGCCTGCGGTTGTCGCCTGCCGACGTGTCGGGTGGTGGCCGTCAGTTGGGGTTCTTTGAAGATACTGTGGCCGTGATGGAGGCTGATCGGGCACTCGCTAGAGTTCAGGCGCTGATTGGACCCGATCTGGTCCTCGGTGCTGTTCCCAAGGGCGGTCGTGATCCTGCTGATCAGGTGAATTGGCACCGATGGGGTGAACCTCCCGAAACAATTGAAGTGTCTGCGCCCTGGCCGGGGGCAACTCCGGGCCCCGCCCCGGCGTTAGTTGCTCCAGGCAACCAACGGATCGAAGTCGAGTGGGATGGAGAGCAGCCCACCCGGGTGCGGCTACGAAGCCGCTGGGAGCCGGTATTGAATTGGGCTGGTCCCTGGCGAAGGACCGGTCGCTGGTGGACGGAGGAGCAAGACGCTGATCGGTATCAGCTGGTTACTTCGGCAGGAGCCATGCTATGTGAGCGCCGCAATGGCGCCATGTACCTCACGGGAATATACGACTGACTAGTCACCTGGAAGGTATTGGATTTGGCCCCGCCTACGGACCGAAGAGAGACCGGTCATGACCTACCATCGATATTGGCAACCTGGGACGGGAACCGAAAATGGAAGAAGACTACGCCGCATGGCATGCGCTGGTCGGCGCGCACATGCGCACGCTCGGCGCCTTTGACAGACGCCTATGGAAAGCCGCCGGCTTGTCGTGCGGCGAATTTGAGATCCTCAAGCATTTGATCGAATCCGATGGCCGGCTACGGATGAGCCACCTTGCAGACCTTCTGTACACCAGTCGTTCGGGTCTCACCCGCCGGATTGATCGACTGCAAAAGCGAAGCTTCGTCGCCAGAGAGAGCGCCGCCGAGGACGGTAGAGGACAGTATGCCGTGCTGCTGCCGGATGGCGTCGAGATGTACGAGACGTGTCTTCCTGCCTACCGCGAAGTGCTATTAGAAGGATTCGGGGAGATTCTCAACGAAGAGGAACTAGCGTCCTTGACACGTCTTTTGACGAGACTCATCGAGTCAGAGTCGCCTGTTCAGGTCAACTAGGTCAGCGGCGATGATCCCGCGGACCTGGTCCGCGAGCATACCTACTTCGGCCTTGCTCATTCCGATCGTTTCGATTGGTTGATGAACTCTGGCCACGATCGGGCCTCCCTTGACTGTCCCGCCGGGCGGCCATGCTTCAAACGATCCTGAGATGGTGACCGGTAGGATTGGCAGTTCACCTGCGATCGCAATCGCGAATGCCCCTCTTTTGAAGTCCATAAGGTCGCCTGTTCGGCTCCGTGTGCCTTCCGGATACACGATGACACTCCGGGCGGCGTTTGTGTTGGCGGTTGCGTCGGCGGTGAGTTGGGCGTGAACGCTGGCTCCGTGCTGAGATCGATCGACTTTGACCATGCCCGTTGCTTTCATCGCCGAACCGACGATCGGGATCCGGAACAGCTCTTTCTTAGCAAGAAACCGCCCGGGAACCGGCACTGCCAGAAGGCTCGTCATGATGTCGAAATTGGACTGATGGTTCGAAACGATCACGTACGATCGCTTTTCATCGACATCAACGCCTTCCACCGCCAATTCTGCTCCACCCAGTCTGAACCAAGTTCGACTCCACCACCGGAGAATCCCGTCAAGCAAATGAGAATTGGGCCGAACGGCTGCCACGGTTATCAAGGCAATCGACACAAGGACCGTTGCGATGAACCCGCTCGCAATAAACAGTCCGGTTCTGATCCAAGCAATCATGGCCAACCAATGTAGTCGTCCCCCGTTAGGCTCGCCCCTCATGGCAACCAAACAACTGTGGCGATCGTGGGCCGGATCCCAGACCCACCGTTTCAACCAGCACATGATTCATACCGCGATCGATCGTTTCCTCAGTTCGCTTGAACGCCCGACCGTGCTGACGTATTCGTCCATGCCGGGCGAACCAGATGTCGAGTCGGTGGCCGGGGCGGGCCGACTGTTGCTGACCCGAACACCGAAGACTGGTGGACTCACGGTTCATCTTGCCTCCTCCGCAATGGAGATCCATCGATGGGGCTACCGTCAGCCGGCGGAGGGCTCCGTAGAAGTCGATCCGCATGAGATTGATGTGGTCCTCGTCCCGGGAGCGCTTTTCGATAGGCGAGGCGGACGCCTCGGCCATGGGCGTGGTTACTACGACCGCCTTCTGGCCAGCTGCCGCCCGGACGTGCTCAAGGTCGGCATCACAAGCGTCGGTGCACTCGTCGAGAGGGTTCCGCTCGAACCGCATGACATTCTGATGACGCACTTGGCTACCGAAACGGGTGTCCGTCCGGTCGTGGAGACGTGGCGCTCATGAAGCTTGGACTCAATCTCGGCTACCTCACCCGGGATCGTCCCACGGATATGGGGCTCGTTTTGGAAGCCGAACGGCTGGGGTATGACTCTGTGTGGGCAGCCGAGGCGTGGGGCTCAGATGCCGTCACGGTGCTCTCCTGGGTTGGGGCGCGTACAACCACGATCAACCTTGGCTCCGCCATTCTCCAGATGCCTGCCCGTACGCCATCGATGACTGCCATGACAGCCGCAACGCTCGATCGGCTGTCTGGCGGCCGGGTGTTGCTCGGGCTGGGACTGTCAGGACCACAAGTGGTGGAAGGCTGGCATGGAGAGCCGTACGGCAAGCCGCTCGGAAAAACGAGAGAGTACGTGTCCATTGTTCGTGACGCCCTACGCCGAGAACAGCCCCTGACCCATGAGGGGACCCACTATGAGATTCCGTATGCAGGACCTGAAGCGACGGGGCTTGGCAAGCCGCTCAAACTTATGACGCATCCTTTGCGATCCGAGATCCCCATCTACCTCGCAGCTATCGGCCCCAAGAACGTGGCGCTCACGGCTGAAATCGCCGACGGATGGCTCCCGGTGTTCTACTCCCCGGAGCGGGCCGCGGACGTGTTTGGACCGAGCCTGGCCGCCGGACTGGCAAAATCGACTAATCCTGGCAAGGCGTTCGATGTCGCTCCAAGCGTTGCAGCCGTCATTTCTGATGATGTCGAAACCGCACGGAATCGTCTGCGCCCCCAGACGGCACTGTATGTCGGGGGGATGGGCGCCAAGGGGCGGAACTTCTATAACGACCTTGCCGCTCGATACGGCTATGAAGCCGAAGCTGAGCGGATCCAGGATTTGTATCTGGCCGGCGAGAAGATGGCCGCACTTGCGGCGGTACCGGATCAGTTGTTGGACGAGGTCAATCTGGTGGGCACTAGAGATATGGTCCGAGACCGCCTCGACGTATGGAAGGGTGCAGGAGTATCGACCATGCTGGTTTCGGTCAATGACGTGTCGACGTTGCGGACTCTGGCCGAACTAGCGCTGTGACGCTGGCTAAGGAAGAATCTCGAACGACTCGGTGACCCCACAGGGCCGGATCGTGTCGTCGATGGCGTTCATACAGTCGTCGCCGATAAAAAGTCGATACTTCCCTGGTGCCACCGTTGCGGTGAGGATAAATTCCCCCCAGGTGGGTTGGTGGGGGGCAGTCACTGCGACAAAACCCCCGTCGCTGGCGTATAGCGAAGGCCCTGACCATGTGATGCTGTCCGGGTCCTCGTCGTTGCGCGTCTTCAGTTCGGCGTAACCCTGGCTTTCGAACCAGCGGGCGTAGCCAATCAGAGTGAAACCACCTCGTACGCCGACGTTGTCGTTCGACTGGTCGATGGGGTGTTCCAACACGGTATTCCCGGTCTCGACCACCGGGCGAAAGTCGAGCCCCTCTCCGACTGGTGCTTCGGCGACGTCAATCACGATTCGGGCGGGGTTCGACAAGACCGTGACCCCGGCGACTCGCCCCGTTTGGTGGAGGAAACGAACTTCCAATCCGTCCGGGCGCTCGACCGGCACCACGGTCAACGCCAGCGCCAAATTGAAATCGCTGTTGGTGGCCTGGGGGACCACTTCAACGATCGGGTCGGGAAGGGCGACAGTCACCCGAGTCTTCCCGCTTGTTACGACCACATCCCCGCCGCCGAGAATCTCTCCGGCCGTGTAGGTGTCACCGGTGCTGTTGCCGAGGACGATGACGTAGCGACTGCAGGTGGCCGTTTGGAACTGAAACAAACCGACCACGGTGGTGGCGTCACCATCGGCCGGGGTCGTTGCCACCTGCGATCCAGTACTGATCTGGGCGGTGCAGGCGGTCGTTTTGAGGCCGGCGTCCCATGTGTTGGGGTGGGCCAGGTACCGGCTGTTCACGAACCCGTCGGTGCCGCTTGGCAAACGGACCCCGTACCAGGCGGTTCCGCCGATGGGATTGGCGGCCATCGGGAGGACTGCGATATCGTCCTGATTGGGCCGGAGAATCCCCACTATTTCGGCATTCACCGAAGGGGCCGAACGGACGTTCAGCACGTCGCCGGCGGCCACTCCCGTGACGTACCAACCGACGTTCGTTGAGGTGTCCACGCGAATGGTGGTAGTAGTGGTCGTCGAGCCACCGGTCGATGGCCCGGTTGTTGGCGTGGTGGCGTTGGTCGTGGGTGGGGTCGACGAGGGAGCGGTGGTTGTCGACGGCGGAGGTGTGGAGGCTGGGACCGATGTTTGGCCTGTTGTGATCGACGTCAAGGGACTCGAAACCGCAGGATCGGGTGAACCAAGTGCCTTGAAGGCAAACCAACCGGCGGCGATCAGGAAGACCACGGCGACGGCGGCAGGCAGGTAGTTGCGACTGGGTCCCTCTGATGTTGTCATCGGTCTTCCTGTTTTTCTCGTAGGTTGGCCCCGGACGGGCAATGATGCCACGTCCGGGGCCGGGTGTTGTCATCTGCGAACTAGGGAGCGACGTCGAAGTTCTCGGTCACCCCACACGGTTGGCTTGAGTTGCCGTCTGCGCTCATGCAGTCCTCGCCGACGAATAGCTGATAGCCGCCGGACGGGAGGTCGAGTGTGAACGTGAACTCTCCCCAGGTAGGTATGTACAACGCGTACACCGACGCCCTGGATCCGTTCGATGAGGTGAGCGACGGCCCGGACCAGGCGACATCGGTCAGCTGGGCGCCGTCGGCGGTGATGACCGTGGCATAACCCTGAGCTTCGAACCAGCGGGCGTATCCCGTGATGCTGAATGGGTGCTCCACGCCCAGTTTATCGGCCGACTGATCCACCGGATGCTCGAAGAAGGTGTTGCCGGTCCCAATTATGGGCGCATAGTCGAGCCCGGTACCGGTGGGCGCTGATTTCACGTCTACAACGATTCTGGCTGGGTTTGACAGCACCGTTACACCGGCCAACCGTGACGAGCTGTGCAGGAAGCGAACCTGAAGCTCATCTGCCGTCCCAGTCGTGTTGATTGGCAGCACAGTCAGGGCCAGTGCGTTGGAGAAGTCGGCGTTGGTTGCCTGTGGAGCGACTCCAGTAACCGATGACGGCAGCTCCACAGTGACCCGTGTGCCGCCGCTTGTGACCCGAACGTCGCCGCCGCCGAGTACGTTGGCAGTCTCGAAGTCGTCGACGCTGTTGATCCCGAGGACGATGACGTACCGGTCACAGTTCCCGGTTGTCGTCTGGAACAGTCCAACGACGGCCGACGCATCGCCACTGCTGGGCGTAGACGCCGAAACGTCTCCCGAGCTTTGCCCGGCAGCACACGGTGCTGCAGCGATGCCGGCGTCCCACTCTGTTGGATGGGCGAGGAATCGGCTGTTTACGAACCCTTCGGTCCCGTCACTGATGCGTACGCCGTACCAGGCCGCCCCACCGATCGGGTTTCCAGCCCGAGGAAGCACGGTTATGTTGTCAGCGTTATGAGCGAGGGTGGCGACGATCGGCGAACTGGCCATTGGCGACTGCCGGACGTTCAGCACGTCGTTGGAGGCGACGTCGATGACATGCCAACCGACCGCGTTTGTGGCGAGCGCGATGGTGGTCGTCGGTGTAGCAGAAGGATCGACTGTCGTTGTCGAGGAATCGGGCGTGGTGGTAGTTGAACCGGTGTCAGTCGGGGTTGTCGTGTCGGGGGTGGATAGTGTCGTTGACGGTGCCGAAACAACGTCGCGAGACCGGATGGTGTTCAAGACGGCCGCAACGGATCCGAGTACGAGGACGAATACTGCGGCGGCTGCGAGGTATGACCAACGGTTCTTGGGAGTATCTGCGGGGTTCATGAGTTCTCCTAAGGAGGCATCCGGGTTGGCTTGCCTGGCCTGATTGCTCAAGTCGTCGAATGCCCGGCGGATCCGGTCTTCGCTCATTTCTGATTCTCCTTGAGGTGGCTGGCCAGGGTTTGTCGACCATGATGAAGGTGGGATTTGGCAGTGTTCGGTGAGCACTCGAGGATGAGGGCAATCTCATCGATTGACCGATCCTCGAGGTAGCGCAGAGCAACTGCTGCTCGCTGGCGGGCCGGCAGGGCGGCCACTGCCTGCCAGACCCCGGTGTCGTCGAGAACGATCTCAACCTGGGCTGCAGGGCGGCTTCCGAGCCGTTGAATGGCTACTCGCTGTCGACGGGATCCACGTCGAACATTGAGTGCCAGGTTGATGGTGGTGCGCCGTAGCCAGGTTCCGGGCCGCTCGTACGAACAGATGCGTTCCCAGTGTTTATGGGCACGAATCAGGGCTTCCTGGGCGATGTCCTCGCCAACGCCGGGGTTGCCCCCTACTGCGGTCGCTAGGGCGACCATCGGACCGTATTCAGTCCGGTAGAAGGTCTCGAACGAGATAACTTGTGGGTTGTAGGTCACGGACACCATCTCACTGAACACACACCGGACCAGTCCGGATGGTTTAATCAGTTTATGGTGAAATCGGCCCAGCTACTCGATGTCTTATTCAAAGTCGCTCGGTAATACTTCGGTACGTCGGCGGGCGACAAACTCCAGGAGAGCTTCGTCGATCGCGTCGTCGAGAGGCGGTTGTTCGTACGAGTCGAGCAACTGCTGGGCCTTCGACGAGGCCCGTTCGACGGCTGATGGAAATCCGTTCGTTTTCCACTGCTCGAATGATTGATAATCGAACAGGTCGGCCCGGTGAAAAGCGGTTCGGAACCGTTTGAGGGTGTGAGTGGTTCCGAGATGGTGGCCGCCGGGAGGGACCTCATCGAGGATCGACTCCATCGCCCACTCCTCTTCGTCCCAGGAGATGCCGGCGAGTAGCCGCTGGAACACGCCGAGCATTTCGTTGTCCCAGGCGAATTTCTCGTACCCGGACACCAGCCCGTTCTCCAACCAACCAGCGCCGTGCAGTACGAAGTTGGAGCGCACGAGAATAGAAGAGAACATGGACATGACTGACTCATATCCAGCCTGGGCGTCGACCGTTTTGGTAGAAACGTAGGTCCCGGCGCCTCGAAATGGCAGGTCGTAGCGGCGGGCCATCTGGGCGACCAGCATCTGGGCGAGTACCGACTCCGCCGATCCGAATACCGGCGATCCCGATTGCAGGTCTACTGCAGCTAGGAACGGTCCGTACACGCACGGCGTGCCCGGTTTGAGCATCTGAGCAAAGATGATGGCGGCGACCGCTTCGGCGTTGGCCTGGGCAACGGTCCCCAGGACGGCGGCCGGTCCCATGGCCCCGGCGAGTATGAACGGTGTCATCACGAGCGACTGGCCGGATCGGCTGTACGCCTTCATGAGTCCCAGCATGCGGTCGTCGAGTCGGCGCGGGGATGACACATTCACCACCCCGAGCAGGACCGTGTTGTTGCTGACGAATTCGTCTCCGAAGACGATGCGGGCCATGTCGACTGAGTCTTGGGCGCACATGCCGATCGGGTACTGACCCATCGTGGGTTTGTCGCCGTACTTGAAATGGTTGTAAACGATGTCGAGGTGCCGCTCCTGATAGGGAACGTCGTTGGGGGTCACTATTTCGGTGCCCTGATTGTGGATGTAAGGCGAGGTCTGGGCCATTTTGATGAAGTTCACCAGATCGGCCAGGGTGCCTTCCCGCCTCCCTCCCCCCGAGATGTCTTCAACGTATGGCGGTCCGGCAACGGGGGCGAAGACGATGTGATTGCCGCCCATGATCACGTCGTTCGCACGGTTTCGTGCTGCGTGGACCCATTGGCCGGGTGCTTTGGCGAGGTATTCCATCACGAATTCGCGATCGAACCGGGCGACCTGTTCGTCGTCGACCGCTACCCCGTGTTCGCGCAGAATGGCGCAGGCTTCTTCGTCGTAGAAAGCGATCCCGGCCTCTTCGAGGATTCTCATCGAATAATGGTGGATCAGGTCGAGCTGCTCTTCGGTGCCCAGGTTGTATGGCGGGATATTCATTAGAGGTTGAACCGCTTTTGGCAACGGTTCCGATGCATGTCCGGCCCGGCCTCGGCGGCTACGTTTCGGTTGTTCCATAGGCTCTTCTTTTACCTGGTCGCGACGTGGCACAACCCTAGGGCGAGGTGCGATCGTTCGGGGCGTCAAGTCGCCCCCGGGTTGGATGACTGAGAAACTCACGGCGACCGGTGCTGGTCGGTGTGGGTCCGGTCGGTTCGTGTTGTAACTGCTCATGCCCGGAAAGCTCGGTTAGGTCAACGACTGAAAAGGGTGGCTGCCAGGAACAGGCTCGGCTCCATGTCGTCGAGCCCGATAGGAAGCTGATCCTTTAGCTCTTTCTGGGTTATTTCTTCCTAACTGTCCAACACAGAGCCCTTCGTACCACCCGCTAGTGCCACAAATCAGTGGTCGTCGAACGAGGAGCGGGCAGCTAAGCGCGGACTTTGGCCATCTTGGGGTCAAACAGCGGTTCGGAGGTCACAACTGCCGGGTAATCCTTGCCAAGGAACCTGACCGTCAGCTCTGTTCCCGGGTCGCTCTGGCGGATAGGAAGGTAGCCGTAGGCAATCGTGGTCCCGACCGAATATCCGTAGTTCGCCGACGTCACACTGCTGATCGGTTCACCGTTGAACAGAATCGCTTCATATCCAGTTGGCACACAGTCAGGATTGTCGATCGTGAGGCAGACAAGTTTCTTGGCCAGTCCTTCTTCCTTGGCTGCCTCGGAGGCGGCCCTACCGATGAAATCGTCTTTGGCAAGTCGTACGGTCCAGCCCAGCCCGGCCTCGTAGACGTCGTACTCGGTGTAGATGTCCGCCCCCCACAGCCGATAGCCCTTCTCGATACGAAGTGAATCCATGCATGCCGACCCAGCCAGCACGAGATCATGTTCTTCGCCAGCCCGCCGGATGTCATCCCAGACCCGGACGCTCGAGTCGGTCGGCACATGCAGCTCCCAGCCGAGCTCGCCGACGTAGGAGATGCGCATGGCGTAGACCTGCGCGTATCCGATATCGATCCATCGGCCGGAGTAGTACTCGAAGCCCTCGTCGCTGAGGTCAGAATCCGAGATCGATTGCAGAATGAGTCGGGCGTTTGGTCCGAATACTCCGATCCCGGCGTACGATTCAGAGATGTTCGAGACGGAGACATCGGCCGGGGCGCTCCGTTGCACCCAATCAAGGTCCTGGGGGAGGGTTCCTTCTCCCACAAACATCCAGTAGCGGTTGATACCCATACGAGCGACGGCCAGGTCCCGTTTGATGCCGCCCGATCGGGTTAACCAGCATGTGTACGTCACTTTGCCGACCGGACCATCCATCCGATTCGAACAGAGGTAGTCAGCGAAACGGGCCGCACCCGCACCGGCGACCTCGATGATGGACAGGCCACTCAGATCGAAGAGACCGGCCGTCTCTCGAACGGCGAGATGTTCCGCACCGGCGATCGGTGACCAAAACTTGGCCGAGTAACCCGTCCGTTCGGGAATCTGGTCCTGGTACTTGGCGACGAGACCGGCATTGGACTCGAACCAGTTCGGTAGTTCGTATCCGGCAAACGTCGTGAACGACGCTCCCTCGTCAACATGGCGACTGTACATCGGCGTGAGCCGCACCTCGCGGGGGTCGCTGTTCGGCTGTCGGGGATGCACGATGTCGTATATCTCCCGGTAGTTCTTCTTCGTGACTCGCTCCACGAACTTCGGGGTCGTCGCGTGGCTTTGGAACCGGTACAGATTGCAGCTGCGCATGTCCCATTCCGTCTCGCCGGTGGTCATCCACTCGGCCAGCGACTTGGCTATGCCGGCGGCGTGAGTAATCCACCCGGCGTTGGCTGACCACAGCCCCTTAGTGACTGCCGATTCACCAATGACCGGCATGCCATCGGCTGAAAACGCAAACATCCCGTTGAAAGCTGTGTCGAATTCAGGCTCCCGATCCCGCAGCATCGGCATGAGTTCCTGTGCCAGTTTCCATGGTTCGAGGAAATCATCGGGAGTGAAGGGTCGCATCGCTGACGCGCCCACATCGCGCGGACGCACCATCTGCGGGGCGTGGTGGTACGACCCGATCCCCATCGCATCCCAGTGTTTGCGGTAATACATGGCACTGTCGATATCTCGCAGGAGTGGGAAGGTCATTTCGTCATCGAGGTTTCCGGGGCTGAAGTCGGCCAATTCAGGCAGTGGCGGAGTGATCGCATACGGATGTTGGTAGGCCATGAGTGGTACCTCGTAGCCGAATGCATCCCGGATGGCGGGCGTCCAGATGTTGGCGGCGATAACCACGTGGTCGCAATCGATTCGAGGCAGCGCCGGATTGTTGGTAGTGACTCCTCGCACCCTCCCGTTGCTCCGGAGGATCGATTCGAGCTTGGTGTGAGCGTGGAAGCTGGCCCCGCGTGCCCGGCTGCGCTTCATGAGGTCGCCCACTACGTGATAGCCCTTGATCTGGGCGGATTTGGGGGCGAAGAGCGACCCGACGAAGGCATCCGGGTCGAGAATGTGCATCTTGTCGACGGTCTCTTCTGGAGACAGCAAATGTGTCTCGACTTCCCATCCGGTGCATTCGCCATGGAGACGAACCAGGTCTTCCATACGGTCGGCTGTCCTGGCCAACTCGATACCACCCACCCGGGAGTAGTGACGGTGTTTGTCGTCGTATTGGTCGAGCGTGGCATAGAGATCCGACGAATAGACCGCCATACGAGTCAGAGTCTGGTTGTGGCTGACCGCTACGACGCCTCCCGGCGCATGCGATGTGGAACCGGCGTTGTGGGGGAGGTCGCCCTGGTCGATGACTACGACTTCGGTCCAGCCGTGTTTACTGGTGAGGTGATAAGCCGTGAGGGCACCGATGATGCCTCCACCGACGATAACTACCTTGCCTGCCATGTTGGTCTCGTTCCCGGTCCGTGTGCCCGAGCAAGTCTCGCGGATCGAACGTGTCTCTGCCCAGTCGGCGTTGGTTTTCTCTGAGAATCCTCCGATATCACCCTCGGTGAGACTCCGAGCTAGAGCGTTGGATAGAGCGAAACAGCGCCACCGCCCGAGACCAGAATCACCGAAGCCATGGCGAAAATCATAAGGTCGTACTCCCATCCACCCGAAGCAGCCCAATACTTGCTCTTCCACTTGAAGATGTGAAAGAACATCGAACCGGCCATCGAGCCCATGATCACTAACGCCGCCAGTTGCGGAAGGATGCCAAGGATGAAGCCTATTCCGCCTGCTGCCTCAGCGAATGTGAGGCCCCATGCAACTGGCACCGGGAGGCCGTTGTGTTCGGCAAAGGCCGGGATGTCCTTGAGCTTGTTGCGCACGGCGATGGCGAAAACGAACCCGACAACGAGCCTGATGAGAAGGAGGGGAACATCGGGATAGTCAAGCAACGTGGCGAATAGATCTCGAGCTGTTTGGATCATGAGGTCTCCTATGGTTGGTGCCTCCCCTCCAACCGTCACTCACTTGCCAATCTCGCCTAAATGTCGCCACCCCGACATTATCTTGGTAAGGGCTCCGACACTTTCGGCGAGAGCTCCGAGAGGGCGACAGGGGTTGCTGGCTCGTTGACCGCTACAGTCCGTTCGTATGGTTGCCGACCGCCTCGCTCCCTTCGGGGCCACGATTTTCACGACGATCACCGAATTGGCCCGCGACCATCAGGCCATCGACCTCGGCCAGGGATATCCGTCCTGGGATGGGCCCGCCTTCGTGATCGAAGCGGCCAAGGAGGCATTGTCGGTCGAGTCCAACCAATACCCGCCGTCCATGGGCCTTGGCGTGCTCCAACGGGCTATTGCTGACCGCTTCCTCGACGTCAGCGGGATGGAAGTCGATCCAGTCTCCGAGATAACGGTGACTTCGGGATGCACCGAGGCGTTGGCTGCCACGTTCCTGGGTTATCTGAATCCGTCGGACGAGGTTGTGCTGTTTGAGCCTGCCTACGACGCGTATCCCGTGGGATGCGCCCTGGCCGGAGCTATCCCGACGTATGTCACTCTGCATGCACCAGATTTTCGTTTCGATGAAGCTGAACTCAGAGCGGCATTCGGACCGAAGACCCGCATGATCGTCGTTAACACCCCTCACAATCCGACCGGTCGGATGTTCAACCGCGCCGAATTGACGCTCATCGCCGAACTCTGCCACGAACACGATGTAATCGCCGTCTGCGACGAGGTGTACGAAAACATCACCTACGACGCTGAACACATCCGCATGGCGACACTGCCGGGCATGTGGGATCGCACGATCACCTTGTCGTCAATCGGAAAGACTTTTTCGGTGACAGGGTGGAAGACCGGTTGGGCGATCGCTCCTGAAACGTTGACGCAGGCTGTGCGTGCCGCCCATCAGTATCTGACGTTCACCACCCCCAATCCTATGCAACATGGGGCCGCCGCCGCACTCCGAGCTCCACAGTCGTATTTTGCGGATCTGCAATCGATGTATCGATCAAAGCGGGATCTACTCGTCACCGGGTTGCGCCAGGTCGGTTTTGAGGCGCTAGCGCCCGAGGGTGCCTACTACGTCCTCGCTGACCACCGACCATTCGGTTTCAAGAGTGACGTGGCGTTTGTCGAGCACCTGATCCGCAATGTAGGGGTGGCTGCCATTCCGCCCTCGGCGTTTTATTACGAGTCGACGGAGGGTGATCGACTGGTGAGGTTTGCGTTCTGCAAGGATGATGATGTCCTCAGCCAGGCGATTGAGCGGATGTCGAACCTATAAGTCGAACCTGATAAACGGTCAGGCGAGCAGGGTGCGGACCTGCCGGATGGCGACAATCATCGGGGCCAGGTCTTCGTGGGAGGCATCCTCAAAACTGCTCATGACTCGTCGAATCCTGGCGATTTGCCGACCATGTTTCTTGACGTAGGCCGCCACGGCTTCTTCGCCGGTCTTGCCCTCTGCCTTGCGCAATACCGCCGCTCCGAGCCGTCTGCGAAGTCCGATCAGGTCGTCCATGACGCTCTGGATCGCCCATCGTTCCCAAGGAACTCGAGGTGTGAAGTTCTGCTGGACCTCGTCGAGTCGGTCCAGGCTGACCGCCTCCCCAATGGCGAGCATGATTTGTAAGCATTCGAGCGGGTCGCGGTCGTAACGTTGAGCCAACCGAATAGCCCCGGGAGCATGCACGAAAATCGGCGTGTATGCGTACCACTTGGCGACCTCCAAAGGCACGTTGGAGATCACGAGATGGTCGATCGTGCTTGTCCGAATAGTCCTCCAACGATCGGACCCGCCCTCGTCCATGATCTGTTCGATCTCCCGGTACCCATTAATTGAAGTCGACACGACCTCGCCGATCGGCGTACGTTCTCTGACTTCGGCCAGGTATCGTCGAGTGAGAGCGGCGACGAGACCGTCGGCTCCCGACATGAGCTTGTGCCAGATGCCGGTTTCAACACTGTCGAACAGTTCCTCGATCGCCTCCCAGCGTGCGGTGACACCGCTCGACTCCCTGGCAATCCGGTAGGCCTTGATGACTTCGGCTTTGTCGGCGCCGGCTCGCATGCACAGCCGGGAAACGAACGTTGGGCCTTCCGAGTTGACGACTTCGTTGGACAAGATGGTGGCAATCAGTCTTTTGCGGAGCGGATGTTGGGCGATCAAATCACCGAACCGTTCGGTTACTGCCGGTGGGAAATAGGCCCGGAGGTCATCGTCAAAATGGGGGTCGTCCAGGAGGTCCGAGGTCTCGATTGCCTCGCGGAGGCTGCGCTTTGAGTAGGCAAGCAGCACAGCCAGTTCGGGTCTCGTCAGACCCTGTCCTGCGGCGCGTTTTTCAGCCATTAAGTCGGTGGTTGGTAAGCCTTCGATCGAACGGTCGAGAATCCCTTCGGCCTCGAGTTCGGTCATCAGGTCTTCGTGGGCGTCGAGACGCGGCGCCGAGCTGCGCACTTCCTGTGACAGGATCTGCGCTTGCAGGTAGTTGTCGTAGAGAACCCCTTCGACAATGTCGGGGGCGACGCTGGCGATCAATTCGTCGCGTTCGGCAAGCGTAAGTCGATCCGCGTCCATGGCGATTCTCAGTAGGATCTTCAAGTTGACTTCGCGGTCAGAACAGTCAACACCACCCGAGTTGTCGATGAAGTCGGCGTTGATGTTTCCGCCATGGTGGGCAAACTCGATCCGCGCTTGTTGGGTGAGTCCCAGGTTGCCGCCTTCGGCGACGACCCTGGTTCGTAGTTGAGCAGCATCGATTCGCAACCCGTCGTTGCCCCGATCACCGACGTCCTCGTGAGATTCGGAGGTCGCTTTGACATAGGTGCCGATTCCTCCGTTCCAGAGCACATCAACGGGGGCCCGGAGAATGGCAGAAATGAGGTCGGTCGGGGTGAACCCGTCGATGTCTGCTCCGATCGCTTCGCGAGCAGCTTCGGATAGCTGGATCGACTTGGCCGAGCGCGGCCAGATGTCTCCACCAGGTGAGATCAGGTCGCGGTCGTAGTCATCCCACGACGATCGTGGCGTGTTGAATAGTCGTTGGCGCTCGGTGAACGACTTGGCGGGATCAGGGTCCGGGTCAATAAAGATGTGTCGGTGGTCGAAGGCGGCCACCAGCTTTATCTTGTCCGAAAGCAGCATGCCATTACCGAAGACATCTCCGGACATGTCGCCGATTCCGATCGCTCGAAATTCGTCTTCGGCGGGATCGAGTCCCAACTCGCCGAAGTGACGTTTCAGAGACTCCCAGGCGCCCTTGGCGGTTATCGCCAAGGCTTTGT
>RCMY010002526.1_pt1 | contig 16564 bp, 12 predicted proteins | sample 2041341 | NCBI WGS metagenome assembly RCMY01 (sample SAMN09708234, study PRJNA481090) | Marine sediment metagenome, whole genome shotgun sequencing project. | reverse complement strand
CTGGCCTTGCTCAGCCCGCTATCGTTGCAGGCGATGACATGCTGCTTCCAGAAAGATCGGCGTTCGGCAAGGGACTTGAATGTAGGCATGCTGCGGTGCTTCTGTTGTCAGTGCACACAGCTTCGCGTGTAGGGAAAGGAGAATCAATAACCCTCATTTGAGGACGCTTACGTTTTAAATAGTACTGCTTCACAGTTTAACAATAAGAAATTGTGACTTTGTTAACAGTGTAATTTAATAAAATGTTAAGCAGTTCTCAGTTCTATATTCTCTATTCTTAATTATACGAGTTTAGAGCTAATTCCTCACTATATTCGACCGTCTTGTGGTTACATTGTGTCGTAGTTATCAGTTACGAGTGTCATTCTCGATACCAGTTGCCATTTCTGAAGAACCGAAAATCACTACTGTGAGCCTTGTCTACAGTTCCTGTCCGATTTAACCTTGCGCGTCGAAAAATCTTCGACAATTCAATTAGAGTAAATAAACATGAATGGAGTAATTCAGACTGTTGCCTGCTGCAGTTTAGAAATACGACCCAGGTTGTACCGAAAGAACTCCCATCGGATATCTCGCTTCCTCGCCCTGTCCTGTGTCGCTCTGCTTGTCTATGCCGGATCTGTGGTACCGACGCTGGCAGCCAATCAATCGGTCAATCTGAAAGTCCTGGTGGTTTCAGTCGGTACAGCCGAAGAAGATCTCGGTCTCGATTTCATCGATGATGCGCTCGAGGAACTCGGGGTTCCGTATGACGTCCTCGATTCAACCCGAGTGGAGCTCGACGCCAGCATGCTTTCCGACGGTGCGGATCTGGGTTACTACAACGGCATCATCCTCACCAGTACGGATATGTACACGCCCAACGGCTCTGCATTCTCGACCGCCGAATGGCAACTGCTGCATGACTACGAAATCAACTTTGGTGTTCGTGAATCGGTCATCGCTGGTTGGCCGGGAACCTATCCCGATCTCGGTGTGGATTACGGCATGAACGGTGCCACTTACGGTACTGCATTCACGGGCAGATGGGTCGCACCAGCAGGCGGAACGGAAATTTTCGAGTACGTGAACACGTCGAATACACTTGAGATCACGGACTTTGCATTGGCTGCCATTCCACGAAACGATGGGACCGGCCCTACGGTCACACCGTTGCTGGTCGATGACAACGCACCCTCAAACACGTTTGTGGCGCTACTTGATTATCCCGACGGGCGTCAGGTGTTGCTGTCGACGATTACCAATGCCTGGTTCCTGATCCATTCCCAGGTTCTGGCTTATGAATTCATAAATTTCGCAACCGATGGTCTGTTTCTGGGTAATCGGCAGGTGCATCTCACCGCTCATCTGGACGATCTTTTTTTGCCCAATTCCATGTGGGATTCGTCGCTGAACGTTACCGATCCGAGCGTCGAGCGTCGCCTGTCCGGGCAGGATATTACTGACGGGGTCGCTGCACAGAACGACTTTCGGGCCGCACATAGTACGGTTGGTACAGACTTCAAACTGGATTTCCCCTTCAATGGAGCCGGTGCTTCGTCTGGCGAAGACCTGACTGATACGGTCGTCACGAACAAGGACGAGTTCCGTTACATAAATCACACCTTCACTCATGCGGATATGGACACGGCTCATCCCGAAATTGCCGAGTGTGACTACGAAACGTTGACGAGTGCCGGGATCCGTCAGGAGATCAACAAGAACAGAACTGTCTGGAGGAATCTGGGCTTGCCCGATCGCGGCAAGAACAACCGCGTGCTGGTCTCAGGCAACCACTCAGGCCTGTCAGATCGCTATTGCACCGATGAGGGTGAAAACGCTCAGTCAGACGATATCCAGTTTTTCGTTGGAGCGAATCCTGAATTTCTCGATGCGGCACAATCACGTAACGTTCGCTACCTTGCCGGGGATTCTTCTCGATTAAACCAGGCCAGCGAACAATACATTCCAGGCTACAACCTGATACTGCTGCCACGCTATCCGACCAGTGTGTTCGTCAATACCATTGATCCGGATCAGTTGACCGATGAGTACAACTACGTTTTTCACGAACGCTTCAACAACAGCGGCCAGGATCCCTGCTTCGTTCCGGGAGCGATCTGTTCGCCGAGAGAGTACGACGAAATTCTTCAGGCCGAAGCCAATACCACGGTAAGGCATATGTTGACTTATCGCAAATGGCCACACTACTTCCATCAATCCAATCTCGTGAATTATTCGGTCGACTCCAGCTCGCCCCGAACGTTGATGTTCGACTGGCTGGAAGCCGTGGTGACCGATTATGAGCAGGTCTTCAACTTGCCCATCATGAGCTTGCCCTTCTGGCGGATCGGCGATCTGACGCGCGATCGGCTTGCAATCACAGAGGCAGCGATTACCGCACGTCTGGACCGCGTAACGGACAGTGTTGCCCTGAGCGCGGATCGCGCAGTCAGTCGTGTGCCGGTAACCGGCCTGAAGGGCGGCTCCGTTTATGGTGGCCAGCGACAACGCACAATCAATCTTTCGACTTCGACGAAAAATATTCGAGTCGATCGCCTCAAAAACCTTTGACAGGGAGTGACACTGATGAGAAACCAGAAAAGGAAAAGCGTGATTGGAACGCTGAAGGTCGTCTGCCTAGGGGTTGTGCTGCTTGTTGGTATCGGCCCGCAGATCGGTGGATTCATATCTGTATCTCATGCCGCACCGGCAAAAGTGCAGTCACCAGATGCCAAGGTCGTCAAGGAGAAAAATATTCGCGCTGAAGAAGAGCGCGCATTGAAACGACAGAACAGGCGATACATGAAACAGGCTACACGGATGGAACGTCAGTACCGCAGGCGTGCCGCAGCGGCGAGGAATACGGCCGAACGTGGCGCCATGTTGGCCATTGCCGAATACTGGAAAGCTGAGTCAGCGCTTGCGCGCTGATTATCCCGTATGAATCTGGTGAGGCACGTGGGAGAATTGCTGGGATTCCTGCTGCTTGCACTGGCCTGCACGGCAGCACCGGCATCGGCCGAATTCGTTCGTCGAGATGTTCTGGCAATCTCCAATGCCTATCAGCGGGGAATCGATGCCTCGGAGGTAGAGACGCGACGTTTGGCCGAAACGCCGTTGAATCATCTTGGCTTGCATGTCATTCACCATGACTGGTCGCGCTCGCGTGAGCCTCAGGCAAACGATGCCGCGTCTGTTCGGGGTGCTCTGGTCTGGTTTGGGGGTCGAACACTCGATGATGTCAATCGTTTCCTGACCTGGGCAATCGATTTTCTCGAAAGTGGCCGATACATCGTCATGGTCGGTGAGCCGGCGTTTCTCCGGGATGAGTCGCATGCGGCGTTGGATCAGGCATTGCTGGGGCGATTCCTTGAGTTACTTGGAGTGGATATCGATGCAGCTGCAGTTCTTGACGACTTCGATCCCTTGAGTGTGGTGCACATGGATCCTGCCATGGTTGGATATGAACGCCAGTTACCACCGATTCTCGAGACAGTTGTTCGCGTTTCTGTTCACCATGGAGATAGCGAGGTCTATCTGGCCATTGGCGATTCTACGGGTGAACGAAGCGATGTCGTTGCTCGAACAATTGGTGGCGCCATTGCTATGGGTCCTTATGCGCATGTCGATCATCCGGCATCCAATATGGGCTACTGGCTCATTGACCCACTCCGATTCCTTGCAGATGGTTTCCGGATGCGTGGCATTCCTGCTCCGGATACCACGACGCTGACTGGTCGGCGACTTTATTTCAGCTACGTTGATGGCGATGGCTGGAACGATATCAGTTCGGTGGCCGACGGGAACGGTGTGCGTGGTAGTGCAGCGGCAGTCATGCTGAATAAACTGATCAAACAGTATCCCGACCTGCCTGTCACCGTGGCACCGATTACCGCAGACCTGGACCTTTCCATGTTCGGCGGTCGCCAGAGTATTGTCGTGGCGCGCAGAATTTTTCACCAATCCAATGTCGAGCTCGCCAGCCACACTCACACCCACCCATACGACTGGGACTACTTCCGACCGGACGATTACGACCCATTCAAAGAACAGGTACTGTTCGGTGAATCAACTGCTGCCGAGAGTCTGCTGGAACTAAGGATTCGGTCACTCGCCGCAACCGTGAGGGAGGCATTTACGCCCAATACTCACCACATTACGAACTACCGAGGCCACTCACGACAACGGCCCAGAATGTATTACGACGGACCATATGATGTCGCGCGTGATATCGATCAATCGATTGACATCCTGGAATCAATGGCGCCCAAGAACAAGCGTGTCGCCATGGTTGTCTGGCCGGGAGATGGCGAACCGTTTTCCGAAGCCTTGTTTCATGTGCGCAAACGGGGGCTGGTAAGCCTGGGCAACGCAAACAGTCGTTTCGATGAGGCGTTTCCTTCCCTGACCTATGTCTCGCCGATATCCCACATGGCAGACGGCGAGCTTCAGGTACTGGCGCCCATGGCAGACGAGCTGTTTTATACCGTGAAATGGCCAGATCGTTACGCTGGCTTCCGCGATCTCATATCCACCATCAAGAATACGGACCAACCGGTGCGACTGAGACCGGTTGCCGTTCACTATCGCATCCATTCTGCGGATCGTCAGACGTCGCTGGATGCGATTCGTTCGGTTCTCGACTATGCGAGTTCCCTGTCGATCACACCCGTGACCGCATCGCAATACGTGCGAATCGTGCGCGGTGCGTTCGGCGTACGTATCGAGAAGCGGGACCAGGGCTGGGTGATCAGCGAGCGTGGAGGTTTGAACACGCTGCGTTTCGACGATCATGCTTCGAGTGTCGTCGACTATGACTTGTCTGTAGGGGTACTCGGGCACCGACATCGGGGCGAAGTTCTGTATGTCGCGCTCGATCCGTCTGTAGCGGCCGCAACCGTGGTGCTGGCACCGGCAGGAGAACCCGTCAACCGGCCTTATCTCATCGACAGTCGCTGGTCCGTCAGGAACGCGACATACCTGTCCGACGGCGTTGCGTTCGAATTTGCAGGCTTTGGCCACGGGGAGATGCACTGGCGTTTTCCACACCCTTGCTGGGGGACAAGCGAGCTGATCCTCGCTGACAACACGACCACCTCGACGCCAGTAGAGTCGGATTCCGAGGGCATCGTGACAACCGAAATCGCGTTCTCGCCTGTCGCAGGTGCTCGTCTCACCATCAGCTGCATGCCTTTCGGGATACAAGGGTGAACAGAAGCCAGTCACGTCGACGAACTCGATACTCAAGAATGTTCGCAAGTCTTGGCGAAACCACACCGACCCATCGGCGTTTTGCACAGGCTGCCGCCGTGTGCACGTTCATCGGCTGCGCGGTGCTTGCTGCGATACTGCTACGGCCCAGCAATACGGAACTGTCGCAGATGTTCCTGCAACAGAGCCGATTCGAACAGGCCATCGAGGTGCTTCAGTCGCAGCCAGGAGAACGAATGTCGGTTGGCGCGATCGGTCAGCTGGCGCGGGTTCATGAAGCTGCCGGAGATACGGCCTCTGTGATAAACCTGTATGAAGAGCTCGACTCCAGAGGTGAACTGGAAGCTATCGGACTGGAAAATCTGGCGCACTTCTACGGCAAGAATCAGCAGCCCGAGAAACGCCTGCGTACTTACTTGAGGCTGGCTGAAGATCATCTGAACGCACCCGACTCGAAGAATCTTGTCGCCGATCTGCAAGCCAGCGACATGCTCGACGAAGAACGCTGGTTGCTCAAGGTCATGATCAACCGCGACTTCGCCACGATGCAGCACAAGTTAAGGCTCGCTCGAATTCTGCGCCATGAGCGCGCTCTGCCGGAGGCGCTTGGCATCTACGAATCCATGACCGACGAAGAGGTGGCAACGATGTCGGCAGCTGATGTCAGGGCTTACGTGCGCATTCTGGAGACTAGCGGCAAGAGCGAGATGATAGACACCACATTGGCTCGTTGGATATCTCCTGAGATCGAAGTGGAGCAGCGGAATTTTCAGGTGAGCCGCTTGTTTGATACGGGGGAATATGAACTGGTTTTCTTGCTTACCCGGAACAGCCGATTGCAGGATGAACGATCGGCAGATCTGTATCACGCCGCACTGTATGTGCTGCGTAACCGGACACCGCAATACACCGAAGCTTACATGGATCTGTTGATCTCGCAACTGACGGAAGCTGACAAGCCGGAGGTCGTCAGACAAAGCCTGTTCGATCTGTTTTCTCTCGGTTCACCGGATGCAGTATTCGAGCGGGTGTCCCGCGCGGGTCATGCAGATCCGCTTATCGAGGAAATATATCTATCGAGTCTCGAGACAAGTGGCCGCCACGCGGATCTCGCGAATTATCTTGTCAATGCGGCAGAGGCATCCGAACGATTGCCGACCGATCGTCTGCGGCTGGCTGGTCGTCTGGTGTCCATCGATGAACTCGCGCTGGCCGAGCAATCGATCCGACGTCTGGTTATCGACCAGCGGGCAAGGGGGGAAGAGGCGACCGCGCTCGAATACATCTGGCACCGGAGAGGGCGATCGCCGGATATCGACTGGATCGGTCGGCATATGCTCGAATCAGGGCCCGATGATTATCAGAACTGGGAAGCGCTTCTGGATCGCTCCGCACAAGCGACCGTGCAGCTGGACTGGTTCGAGACGACCGAAGAACAACCACAGATGCCGGCCAGAGTTCTGGATACGCGAATACGGCTGGCGTTGCGCGAAAACAACGCGGCGCGGGTCGAGTCGCTGTTCGGAGAAGCGCTGAAAGTCGAATCGCTGCCGCCAACATCACTGAATGGTTTTTTCGAGATCGCCTGCAACAATGGTTACCCGGCTGCTCGAAATCTGTTCATGCGAATCGATGCGTCCGCCGAACTTTCCGCAAACGCTCACCTGTGTGCCGCCAGAATAGCGGCTGAAACTTCACAAGCCAAAAGTGCCCTTGAACATTTTTCCCGAGCCGAGCGCCTCGGCGCTGAATTCGACTTCGATGACCGGGTACGTCGTGCACGCGCCATGCTCAAGACGGGCGGACCAGCCGCCGCACGAGCGCTCTTCCAGGCTGCAGTGGTCGAGCTGCCACCGATTGCCAGTGCCAGCGTGGAACAGAACAAGAAGCGCGGTTACCTTCTTGTGGAGGCAGGTGAGAATTCAGCTGCCGCTGAATCATTCGACGCAGTTCTATCAGTGATTGGTCATGGCACCGGACATCTGAGGATCCGGAAGTTGCTCATGGAGATCTACTTGAGTCTCAAAGACTACCAAAGCGTGTTGCGCGTTGCCTGTCGCGACGATTGCCAATGAATGCAATGGGCAGAGTGCAGATCGGTTTAGTGCAGTACGTTCATCGAGTGGACTGCCAGCGGTTGATTGGGCGAACGCTCAAGGCACTGAACGCGAACGCCCCTTACCGTGCTCGTCTATGTCGAAGACGAGCTGAAGATCATTCAATCCAGTGGAGGCATCCCACACGCCGCGGTTGGCGGTCCGTATCGCGAATTCGGGTCTTGACTGCAGTGCAGGAGCCGGATCTGGCATGTGAAGACTTAAACGCCAGTGTCCGGAAGCCAGCAGGGGCAGGCGGGGGGAGAGTCGACGCACCACGGTTTCCCCTGGTGCGGGCATCCAGCGGCGCGGATCAATCGAACCGTCCACGCTGGTCATCATATCGATCGATTGATCCTCAAAAAGCACGTGTACATCCGCATCACCGAGGTCGATCGACTGCCTGTTTCCTGCTTCGTCCTCGAGCACCAGATGAAACAACCTGGGATTGTACATCTGGGCGAAACCGTCGTTGCGCAATACCAGTTGCAGATCGAATCGTTCCCCGACTTGCAGTGTGGCATCCACAGCGCTCTCGACAAGCAGAAAGCGATAGCCCAGGCGGGTGGCTATCTCGTGGTAACACCCTTCGTGTTGCCAGCGACGAATGTCAGGCTCGTAAAAGCGCTTGTTCAGAAAAGACCAACGGTACTCGGCCAACTCCATCAGGGCCTCTTTGCAGGATGTTCGTCCGCTGTCTGAAGGGTGTCTGCAAGTTTCGCCGCCAATGGGCGCATGCCGCGCCAGCGAGCGCACGTAAGTACGCATTTCGGCTGCCCTGGCTGAGGGCTGGTAGGTTCCCGAATCGTCTTCGTTCGACAGAAAACAGTCGTTGTGATGGCCGACACGGGCAGCCGGGCTGGAGCCATAGTACTCGGCCGGATTCAGTACGGAAGGGAATTGTTCGACTAGATGAAAGGGGCGGCGCAGTTGAACGAATCGATTGAGCGGTGCGAGTTGCAAAGCCAGATCGAGTATGCGTGCCCGTGCGTCGGGAGAGTCGAGTTCGTGGCTTGCATCATGCCACTCACCCCAGGGCCCGATCATGCCGGCTTGCATGACGGCAATGATGTCGGCATTTGCTGCCAGCAGCGGACGCAGTTGCCTGACATGTTGTGTCATCTGATCGATCGACGCATCTACCGACATCGCAGAGTCAGCGCTTCCTGTACTGCCAGTGTCGGTAGTCGACACAGAGCTGTCCGTGCTCATGGCCAGATCGCCGGTCCTGTAGGCGACGCGCAAAATCAGCTTGATACCGTGTCGCCTGACAGACGCCAGGGCGTCGGTAAAAGCCTTGAGTGTCTGCTCGTCGATGCGACGATAGCGAAAGGCGTCAAGTCTCAGGTAAGCGAAAGCGAGCGTCGAGCCCAGTTCACGAACATAGGCAAAGTCGTGTTGCGCCTGGTCATCAACGACGAGCTCGATCCAATCGTGAAAACCCCGTTCGGGGTTGAGGAAATCCTCCTCGAGAGGTTCGTACTTAACCACGGTGCGTCCGCCTCTACCAGTGAATTCGGGTTCGAGCCACAGGAACGCGGATATGCCTACTGCGGTCAAGACGACAAACAATGCAATGGTTGCCATGCATATCGATGTGCGCATTGTAAATTTACTCGTAGTCACATCAAACCTGAAATTCGTGAGGCATTACAAACACCGGGAGATCAGCGATGAAGCCGATCATCCTGTTTAACATTTTCGTGCAAATTATAATAGCGCGGACGAGTGAAATGAAATACGGCTTGAAGATCGTGCGTCAAGGGCAAATACACCGATGCGCCGCCTGCATGGTGACCTGCCTCTTCGTCGGTGGTACTGCTTGCAGTAATGTCGAAGCTGCCGAGATGGCATCCGCATCGGCGTCCAGCGAGGCAGCGGACAATCGGATGCTGGACGCTGATGTCGTCCTGAAAGGTGATATCGCTGCACTCGAGGCTTGGGCGTTCTACGAACTGGGCAAGCTTACGGAGGCGGAAGCTATTGCGCGCAAGGTGCTCGAGTTGAATCCGAAGAACGTAATCGCCCTGCAGATCGTTGCCGACATTGCTGAGCGTGAGGAGGAATGGCGGGAAGTCGCTGCTCTCTGGGATCGGGTGGCCGACGCCAGTCTCGATGTGCGCCAGCAGCAATCAGCTGCTTCAAGGGCCAGCCAGATCCGGGATCAACACGCGTCGAGTCTGCAGTTGAAAGGCTATTACGCCGGCAACGCGCTTGAAGATGCCCATACCGGCATGTTGTTGGATGCGCGTCTTGTACGAGCAGTCGGTCCTGACATCATTGCCAGTCTCGACACACGCCAATTCACGGGCGAAAAACCGGTTCCAGCGAGTTCGCCTGAGTATGCGACGAGCATGATCGCAGTCGCCTCGCTGGGTCTTGCCGAGATGCGCAGGCAGCTCGAGTGGGATGCGAAACTGGTGGTCAGCGACAGCACGCTGGGTTCCCGCCTGGGTCTTTACCGGCCATTGTCTCGCGGACGAATCGGTCTGGAGACGCACTACAACGTTCCTTATCTCGCCTATCGGGAAGGTGTCGACGATGCCGCTGCCGTCGATAGTATCAAACTACATCTTCAACAGGGGTTCGGTTCACTGATCCTCGACGCCAGTATCGGGCTGGCGGCCTATACCATCAAAGATCGACAGCGTATCGTCGAATCCCGCTTGGTATCGGTGGCGATCAGCAAGACGCTGGGCAAGCGGTGGTCGAGTTCACGCCTTGTGTACATTCTGGACGCAGAGAACATGGCGAATGAGGAAACGGCGGCGCTTCGTTCCGAACGCGCTTCATCCTCATTCAAGCCTGAGTCACGCGAAGTCCATTCGCTGAGCATTCATCATCGAGTCGAGGCAAGCAGATTAAAGTTGGGAAATACAGCCTCTGCCTTCGATTTTGGAGCAGGTTATCGTAGCGACAGAATTGGCCAGCAAGGACCGTTTGTTTCACTGTCCGCCAGCTTGCCCCTGCAGCGCAAACTAGATGTCAGACTGTCCATCGATTACGCGGCCAGCGCCAATTCGAGTTCGTCGGAACCTTCCGACAGTTATCTGGCTGCTTATCTGAACTTCCGGTGGAAATTCGCGAATGGAGAATATCGACGATGAACGCTGAAGTGTTCCCATGCGCTCACTCATCGAGCCCAACCAGTGCCGCTCCTGGAATGGCTCATCGGATCACATGGTTTCTCATCGAGGCGAGCATTCTGTTCGGCGCAACCTTGCTCACCATTCATATGGGCTGGATACCAGCTGGCCCGGAAACGATGACGTTCCAGCTCTTCTGGATCCCGATCATTCTGCTAGCGATGTTGCACGGCATTGCAGGTGGCGTCGCAGCGGCCATCATTGCCACCACGCTGTATCTGTTGCCCGGTTTTCCGCAACCCGTTCTCGGCGAATCGTTCGACGCATACTGGAGCGTTGTGTTGCGCGATCCCGGCTGGTGGCTGCTTGGTGGGACGATTGTCGGAGTACTGCGTTCCAGGCAATTGTCGCAGGCCCGGCGCGTGGCGGAACAACTGGTGCAAGCGCAGAACGATACGATACTTCTGACCGAGGCGCTGGACGATGCCAGAAAGCGCTCGCGCGCCTTCGAACGTCGTATCGTCAGTGATACCTCCACGGTCGGGGCCTTACTTCACCTTCTGCCGGACCTTCCTATGTCCTCGACCCACCAATTTTTTACAGATGTTCTGCCTTTTCTCGCGCACTGTGTAAATGCTGGTGAGTTGCGCATCTTCATAAAGGGTCCCGATGGACTTGGACTCGTCGCACGTCACCACAAGTCCCTGGTCGAGAACATGGGCAACGGGTTGTCAGATACAGCGACTCGACCGGAGAAAATCGATGCATGCTTCGGACGCATCCATACCAGTCCGGAAACACCTCTCTACGGGTTGCTGGTTGCGCGTGGCATCGGGCCGGAAACTTCGAAAGAGGCTGTCGAGCAGATGCTGGGTCGATTCGGGATCGATCTCGCACAATACCTTGATCGTCGCGATCATGCGGTCATCCTTCGGCAGGTGGTAAACTGCCCGACGGCGGCGCTCCACATTGATCTGGGCGACGCCTTGAAGGAACGCCAGTCCAGTGCAAGCAACGCCAATCTGGAATTCAATGGTTGAAGCGGCCCCCCCAACGTTCTTCTGGCGTGACATTGTATTCTCGCTGATTTGCTGGTCGCTGATCGCAGGGCCTTTTGGTGTATTGATCGCAGGCATCTGGCATATTGCACAAAGCCGACGTTCTCGACTTCCGCCCTTCGACATCGATGAATGGTTCTCCGGCGCCCCGATTGATAACCGTCTCGTACATGTTGACGCTACCTGCGAAGCACTGCGGGACCACAGGTACAACTTCGAGGCGGCAGAACCACTGGTGGCTTTCACCGATTGCATGACGACAGGAAGCCAGCAGGAGCGACTGGCCGCGTTGCGGGCCATCGGCACTGATTACGGTCCCGATTTCGCTCCGGCACTGCGCGCCGCGACACTCAATGCGGACGCGGCTGTTCGGGTAATGGCGGCAACGGTCATGGCATCACAGAAGAAGCGATTCTCCGACAGAATTGCCGCGCTGGAACTGCAGGTGCGAGTCGATCCGCACAACCCGAAACATAGCCTTTGTTTAGCGGCGGTGCAGCTCCAGTACGCGAGTGCCGGGCTGCTCGACAGCGAACTCGCCCTGGATCAGATAAAAAAGACGCGTGCCCTGCTGATGGAATGCACGACGGTCGACGACGTCAGCAGTCGACATCTGGATCAACTTCTCGCTACGGTGCATGCTGCGGAAAACAGGCACGCTGCTACAACATGAAGTGCCCATTCGTTCGGACACCCGCTCACGGATCGCAACCTGTGTCGCAACTTTCACAAGTCTCACCTGTGGCAGACATTTGCTACATCCTCGAGGGAACATACCCTTACGTCATGGGCGGCGTCTCTGGCTGGATGCACGATCTCATCCAATCGATGCCGGACAGGCGCGTTGCCATCATTGCCATACAGGCACATCAAGGTAGCTCGGCAAAGCCTGTGTATCCTGTGCCTGACAACGTGGTGTCAATCGTTGATGTGTATCTGGATCAGCGAATTGTCGGGAGGCATGCCAATCGTCGTGATACCGACGCCATCAGGCGCTTTCACCGCCTGGTGAGAAACATCATCGAACGAGGAGATCTAGCGGATTTTGCGGCCGCTCGAGAGTTGCTGCTCGAAACTCGCCTGGGCCAGCAAGCTGTACTCGAATCGCGGGCTGCATGGCTCGCGCTACTGGCAAATTATCGTCACATGATGCCACGAACATCCTTGCTGCAGTTCTTCTGGACGATGCGTAGTATCGTTAGTGGTTTGATTGTCAGCATGTTCTGCGAAATACCCTCGGCCAGGCTCTATCACGCCATCTCCACTGGCTATGCAGGACTCGTCGGCGCACGTGTGTCGATTCAGACAGGACGCCCCTTTCTGATCACGGAACACGGTATCTATACCAATGAGCGGCGCATCGAACTACACACCGCCGACTGGCTGTTTGATACCGACTACGCCGGCTTTTCGATACAGGCCCAACATCCCGAAATGCGTGACTTGTGGCTTGCAGCCTTTTCAAGCTTTGCTCGACTGGCATACGCGAAAGCACAATCGATCACGACCCTGTACAAGGGCAACCAGCTTTTCCAGATCGCCGATGGCGCACCTGAGGAAAAGCTCGAGGTGATTCCGAATGGTGTGGATGCGACGCAATTGGCCAATCTGGCGATGGATCGTGACGGGTTGCCGCCCTGCGTGGCCCTGATCGGACGGGTTGTTCCAATCAAGGATATACGCATGTTCATTGCCGCCGTTGCAATATTGAAGCAGGCCGTACCCGATGTTCGTGTGCAGCTACTCGGTCCTGATGATGAGGATCCGGAGTATGCATCAGAATGCAGGGCCCTTGTTACTCAACTGGGTGTCGAGACGACGATCGAATTCTGTGGCCGAGTCGATATCAAGGAGTACCTGCCGTATATTCACGTACTCGTGTTGACCAGCCTCAGCGAAGCACAGCCCCTGGTATTGCTCGAGGCGGGCGCCGCCGGCGTGCCTTCGGTCGCGACCGATGTCGGTTCGTGCCGGGAACTGATAGAAGGCTATGACGATGATTTGGTAAAAGGTACAGGCGGGCGGGTCGTACCTTGTGGTGATGCAAGAGCGGCAGGACTGGCCATCACAGAGATCCTGCAGGATCACGACCTGCGAAGATCAATGGGCAATGTGATGCAGAAGCGAGTCGCCACGACCTACAACAAGAGCCAGATCGACGCTCGCTATCGACGACTTTACGATCACTGGATGGGTCACTAATGGCCGGCATCGGTTTCAGATTGCAGGCACTCGCCGATCGAGGGGATCTCCTCGGTGCGCTGCGGGCGTACGGCTACTCGAGCTGTCTGGTCGCGGGTCCTTGGTTGTTTACCGTACTGGCTCTGCTTGGAATCACCTACGTTCTGCGCCCGACCACCTCCTGGGAGGAGATTCAAAACTTTCGTTCCATTGTCATCTATAACTTCTGCTTAACGCTGATCGCGACAGGTCCCGTGGTACTCGCGGGAACACGCTACGTCGCCGACCAGATTTATGCAAAAAACCTCAGTTTCATTCCGTTCTCCCTGATGTCGAGTCTGGCAACGGTGGCTGTCCTGACGGGAACCGTTGGCGCTGGTTTTCATCTCGGTGTGCTGGATCTTCCCCTCGATCTCCGGCTGATGGGATTGGTCAATTTCGGTCTCGTAGCTGCTATTTGGGTGACTATTCCCTTCCTTACCATTATTCGGGGTTATCGGAGCGTTGCCCTTGCCTTTGCTCTTGGCTGTCTCGCGACGGTACAGCTCACGTATCTCCTGAACGAGAAGCTCGATGATGTCCGTATTCTAGCGATATTCAATGCCGCTCTCACCGGCATACTGATGGTGGTGATGTACAGGATCGGTCGTGAATATCCGAATCGCCTCGTCGTGGACAGGAACTGGGCGGCCTTCCTGCGTCAACGTTGGGAGTTGTTGCCGATCGGCCTGCTCTACTATCTCGGGATATGGATCGACAAGTTGATCATGTGGCATTCCGATTCCAACGATACAGTCGTTATCGGAAAATGGCTGTCAACCTTGCCGATCTACGATTCGGCCATGTTCAAGGCACAATTGCTCGCCATTCCGGCGTTTGTCATTTTCTTCGTGCATATCGAAACCGGCTTCTACTCACATTTCAGAAATCTTTACGGCTCATTCGAGCGACACGCAACTCTAGGTAGTGTGGAAAAAGCCATCGAGCAAATCGGCAACTATGTGTTCGTACAGCTCCTGCATGTGTTGGTTATACTGGGTCTGCTCACCGCGTTACTGATAATCTCCCTGCCGGGCTTGCATGAGACTTTGGGCCTTGAGAGCGTTCAACTGGGAATCTTTCGTGTCGGACTCATTGGTACCATGCTGCACACCACATTCCTGGTAGCCATTGTTTTTCTGCTGTACTTCGATCTCAGAACATGGGCACTGATACTCACCACGGCGTTTTTTCTGAGCAACGCGCTGCTTACTATGTTGATCCAGCCCTTGGGCCTGGCCTGGTACGGATACGGATACATGCTGGCCGCGGCGCTAGCATTGCTCATGGCAACTATCGTGCTGCTGCGGGAATTGCCCTGGCTCGCCTACCATGCGTTCGTGACGAACAACGAGTCACTTTAGACTGAAGTTCTTGACCTGAAATCACAGAAAATCGAAGCACTTCAGGCGCTTGCTGAAAAACTGAGTAAAATTATGATTCTATCTTATTGATTTATAACGAATTCCTTGACGGCACTTTTTACTTGAAATGACCGGAAACCCCATGATGGCGTCGCGGCTCGCGGACAAAGATGAATTGATTTCCACCCTCCAGCGACAGATTGCCGAACCACCCAGCGACCCAGAGGCGCCTGTTGAGAGCGACACTGGTGGTGTCTGATCGGTTGAGTTGGTGAAGTCTCTTTCCGCGATTGAATAGTTGGTGAGCACGACCACGACAAGTTATTCACAATTTGTCGGGATAACTCTGTGAATAAGGGTGCAAAGTGGTTGACCGCACACAGGTTTCTGGCTTGATCAAAAATTGGACACTGCGAGACGATGAGGTCGCCGCAGTCAGGAACAAGTCAATCGAAAACGCTGTCGATAGCGAGCATTCCAGATTCGGACTCATGAGTTGTGCGTAGTCGGGACTCCGTTCCTGCATATGCCCATGTAGCCGCGACGTGGGACATAAACGCTGTCAGTGGAATAAGTAATTTTCACGAAAGAGACAGTACTATCCTGCCGACAATCTTTTGTAATACATTGTATTTCCATGATCACACGGAGCCTGCCAATGTCTATCATCAGCTTTCGAATTCGTGAAGAGCTTCAGGAGCCGTTGGAGCAAGTTGCCAGTGAGTTGCGCCGACCCAAGGCCTGGGTAATCAACGAAGCGTTGGCCGCCTACTTTGAACGCGAAAACCAACAGCAGCGGATGTATCGCGAAACACTGGAAGGGTTGGCCGATGTAGAAGCCGGTAGGCTGATTGATGGTGATCAGGTGAAGGCCTGGATCGAGTCATGGGGCTCTGATAATGAATTGTCGCCGCCAAAAACGTGAATGAAGCTCCGATTCACGACCAAGGCACTCGATGATCTGGGGCGCTTCCTATGACAAGGGCCTACACTACGGCTTCAACGACTTATCGGTAATTATGGCGACCTCATATCAGCAATCCGATGGGCTGATCGGCAGATTCTCAGGTCATCGGCTTGCGCGCGATCAGTGTCACGAACGGGTTGAAGCCGTAGGCGATACCCGCCTCGCCGCGGCGCAACCATTCAGCGGCGAGCGCATCGGCGAGCGGCTGTCCGATCACCCCCTGGCGCACCAGGGCGCCTGCGACGAAACGGATCCAGGCGACGCCGCCACCGGTGCCCACGAGATCGAGTCGGTTGTCCACGGCGAAGCGTTCGATCTCGTAGCCTGCCGTGCGGGCGAGACCACGTAGTTTCCCGGCGAGCCAAGGGTCGGTGACGAAACGGCGGTAGAAGCCGACCGCACAGGCCTGCATGGGATCGGCGTCATCGAGCGCCATAGAGAGCTTGGCGAAGTCAGCGTCGCAGACGACGAGTTGTCCGCCCGGACGCAGCACGCGGAAAGCCTCGGCAAGCGCGCGGGTGGGTTCGGTGACGTGACAGAGCACGGTGTGGAAGATCACCGCGTCAAAGAACGACTCGTC
>RCMY010002525.1_pt1 | contig 16566 bp, 2 predicted proteins | sample 2041341 | NCBI WGS metagenome assembly RCMY01 (sample SAMN09708234, study PRJNA481090) | Marine sediment metagenome, whole genome shotgun sequencing project. | reverse complement strand
GCAGCGTCGAGGTGTTCGCCGGCGCTCACAACAGCTCGCCTTCGCAAGAAAGGCGGGGCGGACCTCGCTTTCTACTTTCTCATCGGCTCGGCGATTCGTCCGAAGGCTCGCCGGTCCGTCGATTGTGGGAGCATCGGGTATGCGTCGGCTGCTGGTCCTGCTCACCTCTGCATCGCTTCTCGCTGCTGCCTGTAGCGGAGGCAGCGATGACGGCACGGTCAGCGACATCGCGCCGCCGACTACCGCCAACGTCATCGACACCGAATCGACCGTTACCTCCGCACCGCCGACAGATGTGGCCGTCGCCGAACCTGGGGCGACCGAGGGCGCTTGTTCGGCGCTCGACGAGCGGTCTTGCCTGCTCCCTTGGCCCAACGACGAGTACACAGTCGTCGACGACTCGACCCCGACGGGGCGTCGGCTGAGTTTGCCGGCCGACGGGGGCGCGGTGAATGTCGATGGCGTGTCGGTCGACTTCGGCGACCAGAACCGGGGCGACGGGTTCTCGCCCGGCTCGGCCGTGCTCGCATTCATTCCCGACGTCGACCTGGAACGATCGGGCGTGGCGGGCTCGCTCGACATCGGCGCGTCGCTCGACGAGGACGCGCCGATTCGTCTCGTCAACAGCCGGACCGGCGAGCGCCATCCGTATTGGGCGGAACTCGATGCGCATGCGCCGACGGGTGAGCAGGCACTGAAGATCCATCCGGCGGTTGCGTCCGCTCACGGGATAGAAGGTCGGGCGATCGCCGGAGAGGTGGAGATCGATCCGATCGTCACCGCCGATCAGCAAATTCTTGCGCCAGCGACAGCAACCGGCGATCAGTTCGGCGAAGCGATCGCGACCGACGGACTTCGAATGGCAGTCAGCGCTCGAGAGGCAGATCGTCCTGGCGCTCCAGACCCCGGAACCGACCGTGGCCGTGTCGACGTCTTCGAGTGGGATGGCGACGGCGGCTCGTGGTTCTTCGTCGACTCGGTCGACTACCCCGGCGGTGGCAGTGCCGACTTCGGCTGGTCTGTCGACATCAATGGTGACTTCCTCGCTGTCGGTGCGCCGCTCGATGACACGAACGGTGCGAACGCTGGCGCCGTGTTCCTCTACGAGCTCACCGGGGGGACGGGGGAGTACGACCTGATCCAAAGCGTGTACGAGTGTGACGCCAGCGTCGCCGCGTGTGATGGCTCGGCAACTAGCGGGTTCGACGGACAACTGTTTGGCTACGACGTTGCGCTCTCCGCGAACAAGCGGCTCGCAGTTGGTGCGCCGGGCGACGGCCTCACCGACACAGGTGATGCATACGTCTACACCGACAATGGAGGCTCTTTCGAGCTTGCGAGCGAGTTCTACGACTTGGGATCGATTGCTCGCAACTTCGTTATCGGACCTGTCGCCGGCGATCGATTCGGCGAGGCAATCGACATCACCGCCGAAGACCTCTATGTGATCGTTGGCGAACCTGGCGATGACACCGACGCAATCGACGAAGGCAAAGTGTGGCTCTTCGATGACCAGGGTGGAGCGACCGGCTACGACTCGGGCTCGACGCAGAGCGGACCGTCGAACAGCGCTGGCCAGGAATACGGCGCATCGGTTGCCATTGGTACTGCATCCAACAACGTCGATGTGGTCGCTGTTGTTGGGCGACCGTTCCGGACCCGCCGTAATCCTGTCGATGTTGGACAAGGTGGCATTGAAGTCCTCGCCGTGACGGGAGCGGGCTTCGGCTCCATTGGGTTGGGTGACATCTCCGCCTTCACTGTCGACGACGGTTTCGGTTACGACGTCGCGTTCGACGACGACACCGTGATGACGGGTGCGCCCTTCAACTCGCCAGCGGGAGCCGCCTATGGCTACACCTATCTCCCATCGCTCGGAAGAATGGACGATGGAACGCCGGACCAAACTGGGACGAGCGCACAGAGGCTGAACACGGCGAGCGACATCTTCAACGAAGCGGGTGATCTCTACGGCTCGGCGGTGGCAATCCTTCCGTCCGAGGGTTTCCTGATCGGTGGTTCGCCAGGCTACGACGAAACACAGAATGGACGTTTTGCGACTTCGGCAGGCAAGGTGGGCATCTACACGCCCGACAATTCGACGACCAACATTATCGGCGCTGAACTGACCGCTCGCACCGACGATTCTTTCGGCGCCGCAGTCGCAGTCAGCGGCAATCGCATGGCGGCGAGCGCGCCGACCGACGACGCCACATTGTTCGGTAGCGGTGGTGTGCTGTTGTACGACCGGGCGACGAACACCGACCCGTGGGTGTTCGATACAGTCGTCACCTACCCCGAGACCGCGAGCGAGACGGCCGGACTTTACGGTGCGTCGCTCGACATGGAAGGCGACTTCCTCGCTGTTGGCACGTCCACCGGGCAGTTCGGCCGCGTCGATGTCTACGAGTGGGTGACGGGCGAATGGACGCTGCGGGACGCGCTCGAGGGTCCACCAGCGGACAACACGGCGAACAGTCTCGAGTTCGGATCCGATGTGGCGATCAGCACTGACGGCGACGTCTTGGTCGTCGGGATGACCGGCTACGACTACGCCGAATGTGATGACTGCGGGGCCGTGCGCGTCTACGACTGGGACGGTGGCAGCTACATCGACCGCGGTCTCATCGACGATGGCGAGGCATTCAACAACAGCGGCAACACGCTCGACATGGACGAGATCCCCGGGTCGAGCGACATGCGCCTAGTTCTCGGAAACGATCGCGATGGTCTGGGCATCTACAACATCGCTGACGGACTGGGAGCATCGATCACCAGGGACGACTTCTTCGACATCCCGAGTGGCGCCGGTGAATCGGTGGCCATCGACAACGACCGAATCGTCACGGCAGCATTGAGCGGTGGATCCGATGCCCTTTTGGTCATCGACCGAAATGCTGACGGGACTTGGATCTCTCGTGAGATCTTCAGCGGTGACCTCTTCACCGGTGCCGGTGCGACACCGAACAACCAGGTCGACGTTTCTGGTGACACGATCGCCGTGGGCCGCTCCGATGGTTTGGGCGGCGAGCTCGGTGTGTTCTACAACGACCCCGTGTTTGGTTGGGGTCAGACCGACGTCACCGAAGGCTGGATCGACGGTCCGCTCGACCGCATCCAACCCGTGGGCCGTGCAGTAGCAGATCAGATCGGCCGCGCCGTCGCCATCGATGGAGCCGGCGCCGACAAGACGCTCGTGTTCGGAGCGCCGGGTACGAGCATCGATGCTGACGATTCGGGTGCGGTGTATGCGAGCGTCGTCACCGAGGCCGGCGGCCCGCCTCCAGCGAACAAGATCGTGGGTCAGAACTTCGCTTCGCCGGGCGAACTCGGCAATGTGATTGCAGCCGGCGTCACACCGTTCGGTCCCACAGCGGTCGTGGGTGAACGCTCCGGACGTCGCGTGCATCGCCTCGAGCCGAGCGGTGCAAATTGGGAAATCGTTCAGACGATCAGTTACTTCTCGAACGTGATTGACGTCGACCTGCGCGATTCGGACGGTGTCATGGTCGTTCTCCTCGAGAATGGCGAGGTGTTCACCTATCGAGAGGACACCTGTGCCGGTGCCGACTGCACATTCACGCAGTTCAGCGGCCCGTTCGACGTTGGTCAGGTCGCCGAAGGTTCGATCGAGCTAAGCGAGATCAACGACGACACCCTGGTCATGATCGCCACCGGCTTCGGTGACCAGTTCCAACAGCTGATCAATTTCGGGATCTTCGGCAACGGCCCGGTGGGCCCGCCGACCGGCCTCGTACCAGGCGACGACTTCGGCGCCAGCGCGGACACCGAAGGTCGCTACACCTTCATCGGCACCCCAGGCTTCGACACCGGGCTCGGGGTCAACACCGGCCGGGTGTACGTCTGGGATAACCAGAACGCGAGCTACCCGCTCACGATCGACGGTCAAGTCGCTGGCGGGAGGTTCGGCTCGTCGGTGGCCATCGATGGCAACACGCTTGTCGTCGGAGCCGAAGACGATGGCGTTGGCGCCGACGGCCTCGCCTACGTGTACGACATCGAGACCGCCGGCGCGATCTCTGCGACCCGCGTCTCGACCCTCAGCCCAACTGGCGGGTCTGGGCTAAGCGACTGGGGCAGCTCCGTCGCCGTCGCCGTCGACGGCGACGTCATTGTCGTCGGCGCCACCGGCTACGAAGAGAGCGGCATTCCCTTCAGGGACGGCACAGCTGTTGCCTTTGGTTTGAATGGCGCGATCTGGGTCCAGACCGACCAATTTGACCACACAGACGATGCAGCCGGCGACCAGGCTGGCACCGCTGTCGCAGTCGTGGGCAGCGATGTTCTCGTCGGCGTTCCGCTCGACGACAACGCGCAGGGTGCAGACGCAGGAGCGGTGTACTCCTACGCGGCATCTCCTGCGGGTCCGCCGGCTCCTGCAAACAAGATCACCATCGGCCAAATCGGCGACACCGGAGACGATCGCTTCGGCCTTGCGGTCGACATGGACGGCACCTGGGCAGTCGTTGGTGAACCTGGTCAAGACGGTGGACCGAACCAGGGTCGCGTCCATGTGCTCGAGAACGTCGCCGGCGTCTGGACCATCCAACAGACGCTCGCACGCTCGGGCGCAATTCCAACGTCCAGCGATCGGTTTGGCTATGCGGTGGCCATTGACGGCGATCGTTTCGTCGTCGGCAGCAAGAACGATGGTTTCGTCACGCTGTTCACGCGTCCCGACGCGACATCACCGTTCGTCGAAGTCGACGTCGAGCAACCAACCACGGGTGGAATCGACACGGTTGCCATTCAAGGCAACATTGTGGGCGCCAGCTCCGTCGTCGAGGGAGAGGTCTACTTCTACCGTGACCTCCTCGACAACCTCTCGGCGCAGTGGACCTCCACTCGCGGCGACGCTCAGCCCGCCGATGGGTTCGGCGCCTCGCTCGCCTTCGGTGGCGTGCCCGAAGGCGACGGCGGGTGTGGCGTAGCGCTTGTCGGGGCGCCCGGATACGACAGCACCGGGACCGACTTCGGTCGGGTCTACGTGTACGGCGACATTTGTGGCGACGGGGCGCAGGGAGTGACTCCGGACCAGACGGTCGACCCGACGATCTCCGGACAGAGCTTCGGTTCCGCACTTGCTGCCGACGGTGATCGGATCGTCATCGGCCAAGAGGGCGGAATCGGCGTCGAGTTCGGCGGCCCCGCGCAAGGCGCCATTGGTCTTGCACACACCTATTTGTACGACGACGGTGACCTCGAGATCTCCCTCGAGCAGACACTCGAGAGTGTCGACTTCACCGACCACAACGGCGGCAACGACAAGTACGGCAGCTCCGTTGACATTTCCGGCGACACGGTCGTCGTCGGTGCGCTTGATGCAACCGAACAAGGCTCGGGAGTCCGATCTGGCGCAGCGTACGCATGGGGACTCGATGGGGGAGTCTGGGTTGAACAAGACACCTTCCGTGCCGCCGATCGTGCGATCGACGACCGATTTGGACAGGACGTCGCAATCTCGGGCACGAACATCCTCGTCGGCGCACCCGACGACGACAACCCGCAGGGCACCGACGCCGGTGCTGTCTACTCGTTCATCGCGAGCGCACCCGACGACAACCCAACGCTGAGCTTCAACCTCGACCTTGCGCCTGGCGAGGACACATCGGTTGCGGTGGCCCCGAGCGGTATCGCCGTCAGCGAGTTCAACACCGAAGTGCTCGAGAACGCAGCTGACGACGGCACGTCGATCGCTGCAGCTGGCCTTGGCGACACCGACATTGCCGAATCGCCGCTGTCATCGCTACCGCTGTCGAGCCTGCCGCTTTCATCGCTCGCTGCCGCCCCAGGTTCTGCAATCGGTGCGATCCCGTTGGTCGAAATAGATATCGAGGGTGGCTGGCAGAAGCTGTTCGACGACGCCGGCAGCTCGCTCGGTGAAGTTCCTCTCGTCAATCTCACCCTGTCCGATGTGATCGCAGACGACGACGCTCGGGATGTCTTCAACAACGAACGCACCCTTGCGCAGCTGAACGTGCAGGGCAGCCCCCTTTCGTCACTGCCGCTGTCGAGCCTCGTCATAGGTGGCACGCCACTTTCTTCACTCGACGCCGAAGCCGATTGGTGCGGACTACTCTCCGGATTCATCGACGACATCTGTGTCGGCCGACCTCTCTCCGATGTGACGATTCTGGAGGCAACCCTCAGCAGCGCTCCGTTGTCGAGTTTGCCGCTGTCCTCGCTGCCGCTGTCGAGTTTGCCGCTCTCATCGCTGCCATTGTCCTCGCTGCCGCTCTCGTCGCTTGACCTCTCGGCATCGCCGTTGTCGTCGCTTCCCCTGTCGAGCCTGCCGCTCTCGTCGCTGGGCCCGGTCGGTTTGCCGCTGTCGAGCCTTCCGCTATCTTCATTGCCACTGTCGAGTTTGCCGCTCTCGAGCCTCGAGCTCGATGGAACGCCGTTGTCAAGCTTGCCGTTGTCGAGTTTGCCGCTCTCCAGCCTCGAGTTGAGCAACGTTCCGTTGTCGAGTTTGCCGCTCTCCTCGCTCGAGGTGAACGGCGCGCCGCTGTCGAGTTTGCCGCTCTCGTCGCTTCCGTTGTCGAGCCTCGTGCTCGCCGATGCACCGTTGTCGTCTCTGCCGCTGTCGAGTCTCGACCCGAGCTTGCCCGACTGGTGCACCTACCTCGCAGAGCTCGATCTCGGGTTCGACTGCTCGTTCGCCGCCGATCCGGATACCCCCGCAGGCGTGGATGCGTTCCTCGCCGAAACGACCATCGCCGACCTCGGCGTCCGAGGCATCCCGCTTTCGTCCCTGCCGTTGTCGAGTCTGCCGCTCTCCAGCCTCGCGCTGAACGGCTCACCCTTGTCGTCGTTGCCTCTGTCGAGCCTCGAGCTTGCCGATGTGCCGCTCTCCTCATTGCCGTTGTCGAGTTTGCCGCTCTCCAGCCTCGATCTCACCGGTACGCCACTGTCGAGCCTCGGCGGCGATCTCGCGAGCGTCCCGTTGTCTTCTCTCGATGTTGCTGCTTCGCCACTGTCGAGCCTGCCCTTGTCGAGCCTCGACATCACTGGAACACCATTGTCCAGCTTGCCGCTTTCCTCGCTGCCACTGTCGAGCTTGCCGTTGTCGAGCCTGCCACTGTCGTCGCTCACCGTCGCCGGTTCGCCGCTGTCGAGTTTGCCGCTGTCGAGCCTCGACATCTCCGGCACTCCGCTATCGTCGCTTCCGCTGTCATCGTTGAACGCCGCTGGCGCGCCATTGTCGAGCCTTGGGGTCGATTGCACGCTCGTCGACTGCGGCATCGACTCGCTCGAGGATGCCATCAACAGCGGCGCCCTCGACGGATCCACCGTCACCCTCACCGCCTTGCTTCCGTACCTTTCGGGTGTTCGCCTCGGCGACATCGCCGACGCTCTCACCACAGCGCCACGTGCAGATGTTCGTGCCGCTGTCGATGCACTCGCCGCGACGTTCACCTTGGGCACCGCTGCGGACATCGACGACTTGGTGCTCGGTGACCTGCCGCAGACGCTGACCGAGGTCCAGACCACCTTGCTCGGCGAACTCGAAGCTGCGCTGTGGTCGGTTCGATTCTCCGCACTGCTCGGATCCATGCGAAACCCGGCAACCGGTCTGCCATTCAGCGATACCGACGTCGAAGCCGCTCTCGATGCAGCCTTTGATGGTCGATTGGTTTCCGACATCGAGAACCTCGGCGACGCAACGCTGGGCGACCTGCTCGCTGGCGACGATGGCAGCTTCACATACGCCGATCTCGGCCCAATTCTGGGGCTCATCCATGTCGTCGACGTGCTCCCGGGGACTCTCACGGCTGAAACAGGCACCCTCGGAGATCTGCTCGCTGACGGCGAGCTCGGCGACCTCACGCTTCTCGACCTCCTCGGCATCACAGCCGACAACTTCGCCGACATCACGCTGACCGAACTGCTCGTCGCCGCAAACACCGCCGGGGCGCTCTACGGGTTCGACCTGGCAGATCTGCTGCTCGCGCTGATCGGTATCGACCTCACACCGTTCTCGAACATCGAGTTCACCGAGGTCGAGACCGGTTCTCTGCCGGCAAGCATCCTTCCGCCGGTCACGTTCGTCGCCACGTTCGAGGTGAACGACACGCCGAACAACAAGACCGTCGAGGTGAGTGCGCAGCTTCCCGCCACAGCGTCGTACGTGCCCGGATCGTCGCTAATCGTCAGCGAAAACGGCATCGTCTTCACCGCCGAGCCGATCGCCGTGGGCAGCACGCTCACCTGGACCATCAGCGGAGCTGTTCCCGGTGACCTCGTCGACATCTCGTTCGACGTGAAGCCGACGGTCACCATCGGTTCGACGAGTATTGATGCAACGGCGACGATCGTCGGTACCGATACGTTTGGGTTTGGCGCAGCTTCGGTGACGGTGACCGAAGGAACTGAACCGAACGACTCGCCCAACACGGCGACTCCAGTCACACCGAACACCGTGTACCTGACGTACATCTCGTCGGAGACCGACAACGACATCTTCTCGGTCACCATCGGCGACAACGACGAACTCGCAATTCAGCTCTCGAGCCTGACCGCAGACCTCGATGTCGCCCTCTACGGCGACCCGGCGAACCCCTTGGAGGCCGCCGCGTTGACGCAAGCCTCCGATGAAGCTCCGTTGGAGCCGATCTCTGACCCCGACCAAGACGGCGCCAACACAGAACCGCTGAACGACTTCCGTCGACTCGACGAGGAAGATTCGAACCTGCAGTTCATCGACCTCTCGAATTCACCAGGCAACGAGACCGAACTTCTGGTGACCGACGCCCTGCCTGCCGGCACGTACTACGTGCAGGTGTTCGGAGCGAACGGTGCAACCAACACCGAACCAGCTGCCTTGCAGATTCAGGTTGTCGACGCCGACGATCGTCCGGTGTGCGCAGCAAACGGTCAAATTGTCGGTGGAAACATCGGCACATTCCCACCACTCGCCGGTTCGACAGCGAACACACTCATCCTGGTGAACGAGCAACGCACAGAAGCGTTGTATCCAGGCGAGTGGGCCGACCTCAAGTCCGAGCTCGACGCTTTTGTCAACTACCTGACGCTGAACCCGCAACTCGGTATCGATCCGATTGTTGTGTCCCTCGACGGTAATGGCACGGTCCAAGGTGCCTACCAAACCTGGGACACCGACACCGGCTGTTCCCCCGAATCAGCCAACGGTGTCGTCCAAGCGATCATCGAACAAGCCATCGACCCGCTGCGCGACAACCTCGAGCACGTGCTGGTCATCGGCGGCGACCAGGTCATCCCGATGGCCCGTCTGCTCGATGCCACCGGCATCGCCAACGAGTACGACTACCGGCACGAGTTCATTGGCGACAACGCCATTGGCAACGCCGACAACATCAACGCACTCAGTGCGTCGTTCTGGGATCGGCAGTACTTGTCCGACGAGCCCTATGGCGAATCGGCTGCTCGAAGCCTTGGCAATCGTTTCCTCTACGTGAGTGATATTGCACTCGGCCGCATGGTCGAGACGCCCGACGAGATTGAGGGAGCCCTTCAGCACTTCCAGACCTTCAATGGTGCCCTCGACGCTGGCACTGCCGCGATCCTCGGTTACGATTTCCTCGTCGACAGCTCCGAAGAAATCGCCGCCGATCTGGTCGCGGCTGGCCTGACGGTCGATGACGAACTCGCCGCAGGCCTCGATGCCGGCGGAGCAAAGTGGGACAAGGACGATGCTGCACGCAAGATCATTCCAGCGGCTGTTGATGCCGCTGACCTGATCTCGTTCAATGGTCACTTCGACCACTACCGGGCGCTACCTGCCGACGGCGACCAGGTTCCTGGCTTCTCGAACAACTTCTTGTCTGACACCGTGGCAAACGCAGTACCGGGCAAATTGGAAGGATCAATCGTGTTCTCGATGGGCTGCCACGGTGGCCTGTCGGTGAGCGATCTCCAGATCGCCAACACCAACGGTGACTGGGCACAGACATTTGCTGCAGATCAGGCGATCTTCATCGGCAACACCGGGTTCGGTTACGGCGACACCGAAGCGGTTGCCTACACCGAGAAGCTGATGGCGCTCTTCGCCGAGCAGGCCGTGCGGCCAACGCAAGTACCCGGAGCCATGGGCACGACCACGATTGGTCAGGCGCTCACGTTCGCCAAAAACGAGTACGCGTCGGACCTCTCGGTGTTCAGCGTGTACGACGAGAAAGCACTCATGGAGTCGACTTTCTATGGCATTCCGTTCTACCGGGTGGGTGCAACAGCGGTTCCCGCCGATCCAATTCCGGCAAACATGACCTCACCTGATTCGACCGGCAACGAGTCGATCGCCGTGCTGGCAGACACAGAGAACAACCTCGAGACAACCGATCTCGGCGACATCTACAGCAACCCCGATGAGAGCGGCGATCCGCAGACAATCGTTGCTCCGGGTATGCCGATTCAGCCAAGCCAGAGCTTCGATGTAACGGTGGTCGACCCTGCCGATTCGACCAAGCTCGGCACGGTGGCTCGTGGTGCGGTTGTGCTCGACATGGAGTCGACGTACGTGTCGCCAACCGACCCGGTCGTGTCGGCGGCGATCTTCAACGAATCGTTGAATCAGCCCGAACCAGCGCTCGGAAAGGTCGTCTTCCCTGCTAAGCCGGTCACGATCAACTCCACGACTACGCCTGGGGGTCAGCGTCAGAACTTGGTGCTCGCAACCGGCCAGTTCAACTCCGACGGGCTGGTCCAGCGTCTCGATGACAACCTCAATGTCGTCGTCTACTACGCCGAAGGCAGCGACAGAGACTTCACTGCGCCGACAATCGGTGCCGTAGAATCAACCCTCACGTCGACTGCTGCTGGTGCAGAACTGACCGTGTCACTCAAGGCAACCGACACCGGTGGAGCCGACGCCGCAGTCGTGACTCGCGTGTATCTATTGGTCGCGGCGAACCCCGGCGTGGGCACTGTGAACTGGGTCGGCGTCGACTTGGTCAAGGAGAGCGGCTCCGACGAATGGTCCGGATCGGTATTGCTGCCGACGGGAACCAATCGGGCTCGCTTCATCGTGCAAGCCGTCGATGGATCGGGCAATGTTGGTTTCGCCACGAACAAGGCCCGGAACTTCGATGACACCGATACGCCGGTCGTGCAGCCGCCCACTCCAGGCCTGACCGTCACGGTCGATTCAGCGAACCTCGATCCTGGGGGCTCAGGTTGGTATACCGGCCCGGTCGACGTCACGGTGGTCTCTAGTGGGCAGACGGCGACTTACCTTGTGCAACCGGGCGGTGTGACAACGACCGTTCCGGTCGGAGGAGTGTTCACCGTCAGTCGAAACGGCGTGAACACGGTGACGGTCACCCGCGCAGACGGGAAGAAGATCACGAAGACGGTCCGCATCGACACAGTCAACCCGACGGTGTCGATCGCACCGCCAGCGAATGGCGCTGTCTTCCTCGAGAGTGCAGTTCCCAACATCGGTTTCGTTTGTCAGGATCCGAGCCCAACAAGTTGTGTCGCAACGGTCAATGGCACGGCGATCACCAATGGTGCGCCACTTCCTTCGGCTGTCGGGTCATACACGGTTCTGGTGACAGCCACCGACGTGCTCGGCAACACGGCGTCGAAATCTGCGGGTTACTCGGTGCAGGCTGACGTTCCGGTTGGCGACCCACCGACAATTCTCGAGGCCGAGGTCGACGGCGTTGCCTTGCCTGGCGAACCGATCGATGTCTACGGCGAATTCGTCGATGGTGTTGGGCCCTATGAGATCTTGGTCGATTGGGGAGATGGAAGCACCTGTCCATCGGCGGGTGGGTGCAGTGTCGAGCCTCCAGGTGCCGGAATGCCAGGCATCTTCGAGGCCACATATACCTATACGAGCGGCGGCTCGTACGACGTTGTGGTCACGATCACCGATGCGACCGGAGCTTCTGTGTCGACGACCTTGACCACGGCGACGTGCACGATCGTTGGCACGAACAGCAACAACTACATCCAAGGAACCAGCGGCGACGACGTGATCTGTGGTCTCGACGGCAACGACTGGATCAATGGTCGCGGCGGTGCCGACATCATCTTCGGCGGCCGAGGACACGACACGATTCGTGGTGGCAGCGGCCCTGACGTGCTCTACGGAGGTCGTGGAAACGACGTCCTCTTGGGCCAGGACGGAGACGACACCTTGAACGGTGGCCTCGGCTGGGACCTCCTCAGCGGCGGTCGTCACGGAGACCTTCTCCTCGGTCGGAATGGCAACGACATTCTTCTTGGAGGCAGCGGGAACGACATCCTCATCGGCAACCGGGGCGACGACAAGTTGTTCGGAGGTGGAGGCCAAGACGACATCCAAGGGCGCCGCGACAACGACTTCATCAGCGGTTCGTACAGTGCCGACACCATCTCGGGTGGATCGGGTAACGACAGGATCTACGGCGGCTGGGGTAACGACACCATCGAGGGTGGGACTGGCGAAGATTGGGTCTCGGCTGGAAGTGGAAACGACACGGTAGACGGCGGCGACGATGACGACGATCTCCGAGGCGACTGGGGCAACGACACGATCGAAGGCGGCAATGGGACCGACCGTTGCCGCGGCGGTGGTGGAAACGATCAGCTGACGGGTTGCGAGCTGTAGCTCGTTTGCTCAAAATTCGATGGCAAGGTGTATCCGCTGTCAGTCCGGGGGGTCTGGCAGCGGCCGCAACCGAACGACACCCAGATCATCGAGAATCTCTTGGGCTTCGACACTCCAGCTCGGGTCGGGGTCCGGGTCGTAGTGGGCGAGCACCCGCAGCGTGAGTGCTCGATCGAAACCGGTCTGTGACGGGACGCCTTCAATGACCCGATCGCGTACCGAGTCCCAGTTCCCACCGACGGCTGCCGTGATGGCCTCGAGTCGAAGGAGTCGAGGCTGAAGCGGGTGTGCATCGTCGAGTTCGGTCTGCATCGACGCGATCGCGTCGGCGTCGACGGTGGTCTCGTAAATGGCAAGGTAGAGGGCGCGTGATCGGGCATCGGCCGCTTCCTCGGGCAGGCCGAGATCGACCAGCATCTCCTCGGCCCTGCCAAGCAGCGAGCGTGCTTCGTCACCGTCGCCGCGCCGACTGTGTGCAACACCGAGAAACAGCGTGGCGATGGCCGCACCCATCGGGTACCTGCCGTTCTCCCAGTTTCGGTGCGCCGATGTCAGGAGCTCGATCGCCGTGTCCCAGTGGCCTTGGTCCGAGAGGATCTCTCCACTGTTGAGAAGTCCGACGAAGCCGTCGATGTTGCTACCCGAGCGGATACCGGCTTCGGACGCGAGGTTGTAACACTCGGCGGCGTCGCTCCATCGACCGTTGAAGTAGTGCTCGATTCCGAGGTTGTTCAAAACGCTGGCTTGGCGTTCGTAGTCGCCGAGCTCGCGGAAGAGTTCGAGCGCTTTTGGGCCGTACCCAATTCGGTCGGGGCGCTTCAGATACACGGTTGCGAGATGGAGGCGATGAAGCGCCTGTGCCATCTCTTCGAGATCATTTGCATCCTCGGCTGCGCCAAGCGCCCGTCGGGCTTCGATGACACATCCTTGGTGATCACTCTTGCGGTGGAGGAGACCAGACCGGTAGAAGTGCATCTTCGATCGAATGAGCAGCAGCTCTCGGTCGGACTCTTTGACCGAGACCTTGTCGGCGACTCGGTTGTACCAGCGAACCGCGTCGGAGAAGCGGCCCTGCATCTCTCGTAGTCGACCGACACGCAGCATTGCCGAGAACTGTGTTCGTGGTGACGCATCGAGTTTGCGAGCCCTCGAGTACGAACGCTCCGCCTCGTCGAAATGGCCGAGCACCGAGCTGGCATCACCCAAGAGCAGCGCGACGCGCGCGACCTCGGTTGGCTCGATTGATCGCAAACGTTTCGCACCCTGGAGCGCTCGTTCGTAGCTGATCGCAGCCTCGGCGGTCGCCGCGTTTTGTTGGGCCTTGTCGCCGGCCATGACGCCGTACTTCCACGTTCGGGCGGAGTCTCTGGCTTCGGAAAAGTGCAGAGCAAGCAGGTCGGCCAACGAGGCCGGGTCGTCAACGGATTCCTCGAGGTGTTTGCCGACGGTTCGATGGAGTCGCCTGCGTTCCGCGTACGGAAGCCCTTCGTAGGCGACCTCTCGGTAGAGCGCGTGGGTGAATTCCATGTTGCCCCGCGAGTCGACGGCGACGAACTCGCCGAGATTGCGCAGTGGCGGTAGCGCCCGGGGCGCGAAGACTTCCTTCAATGAACTTCGTCGGAGTCGGTAGCCAAAGACCGAAGCGACCCGAAGTGCATGTCGTTCGTTTGGCGCAAGCGCATCAACTCGGGCGCCGATGAGTTGCTCGACCGTGTCGGGAACAATCTCTTGGCTCCCCACTGCTTTGGCCAGCTCGATGGCGAACAGCGGGTTGCCGGCAGCTTGTTCGACGACGACGTCGAGTTGTCGGTCGGTCAGATGTTCATCGGAGCTGGCGATGGCGAGTTCGCGAATGTCCGCCGAGGTCAGCGGCTCGACCGTGATGAGCTCGCACCCCTGGTCGCCTGTGTCAGGTTTCCATTCGCCCTCGGGTCGACTCGTGAGGATCGTCGTCCATCCGCGTGGGGTGTCGTTCGACAAGAGGTGGCCGAAGAACTCCGCAGACGGATCATCGATCCAATGAACGTCTTCGATCACGATCATCGAATTGGCCGGAAGCACCGCGAGGAGCAGCGCCCGCACCTGAGTGTTGATCTGTGATCGAAGAAACTTGGGGTCGATGGCGTCTGATTCGGGGGTCGGTGCAACCATTGCGCCAACGGGTATTGCGATCACGGGGGCCATTGGCTCGAGCTCGGGAGCGAAGTGGCGGATCATCTTGACCAAAATGTCGCCGACCGTTTCGATGTCTGCGAACGAGTCGATGCTCAACGCTTTTCGCAGCAGTACCCGAAGTGCCGAGTACGGGCTGGCTTGGCTGTAGGGCGAGCAGTGGCCCTTTGCGATGTGTCGCTCCTGCTCGAGCGCGACGTCGGTGATCGCATCGAGGAGGCGACTCTTGCCCGCACCTGCAGGGCCGACCATCGTCGCGACTCCGCCAGCTTCCTCCAAAACTTTCCGGAGTTGGGCGAGTTGTACCTCTCGGCCGATGAGCGGCGTTGCGTGGCGCGTGAATTTGTTCGACGCCGACGTGGAGACGACGAGGCTGGCGGCGATCGGTTCTGTTTTTCCCTTGGCCTGCACGGGTGCTAGTGGGTCGGTGACGAACACGGTTCGAGTTGTCGCGAAGACGTCGTCGACCGCGACGATGTCGCCGTCATGTGCGGGGCCGAGCATCCGTGCTGCGGTGTTCACGATGTCGCCCATGAGGGTGTACGCCCGACGGTGCTGTGAGCCGAGGAAACCAGCGAAACACCGGCCTTGCTGAATGCCTTGTTTCAAGACGAAGGGGGTGTCGATGTCACGAATCTCGAGTGCTGCCTCGAGGATCGCATCGCTCACCTGACCGGTGGTGTGCGGAGCTCCGGCGCACAACAGGAACTTGACGCCATCAGGCGAAATGTCTGTATGCAGGATCGTCACGTCGAAACGTTGACCGATCTCGTGGACCGCATCGAACACGTGGCCGAGAGCGTCAGCGGTGGCTTGGCCGCCGTTCGCATCGAGCTGGGCTTGCACGCCGTCGAGCTTCAAGAAGTCGACGGCGACGATGCGGTGTTCACCGCCGAGTTCGTCGAAGGCTGCGAACTGCTCGAGGATCGCCGGCGCGATGAGGCTGTCGACGACCGACGGATCGATGTCGTCGGTGTTCGGTCCTGGCATCGGCGCGTCGACGAGTTGGTCGATCACGAAACCAAGTGGATCTTCGCAGCGGTCGATCGAGGCAGGCAAGGCAGAAGCAATCGCTGCGCTGATGAGCGTCTCACCTTTGCCCGCTTCGCCCTCGAGCTCGATCACCTTCGAGGCACGATCGCCGCTGATTAGCAGGTCGCGCGGGCCGGAGCCGACGAGAAAGACGTCGAAGGGCCCTTCGGAAGCGCCGACTGTCATCGTGAGTTTTGCCTCTTTGGCAGCCCTCGACTTCCGCAGGGCATCTTGCATCGCCACGGCTGCAGCGGCGACCCGTAACTCGTGGTCGTCGCCCCGGAACAAGACGAGCAGAGCATCGCCACCGAACTTCAACACCTCGCCGCCATAGTCGTAGGCGGCGTCGATCAAGGCCGTGAAACAACGACTGATGAGCGACGTGATCTCCTCGGCCCCCGCCTTGCCCTTGTCGGCCAATCGTTCCGACAAGGCGGTGAAACCAGAGATGTCCGCCGAGAGCATCGAGCCCGTCAGCGAGACATGGAGATTTCCGGGTTTTGCAGCGAGGTCGACGGCAACCTTGGGCACGAGAGAAGCAAGTGCGTCATCGTTGTCATTCGTCATTCCGTCACCACCCCTTCGCACCAATGACGCCCGCCAACGCACTCGTGACGAGAGTACAAGACCGCACACGCGTCGCCGATGCCGAGTGCCCCCGCTTCTTCGAAGTCTGATGATGCCACGGGGAGCACAAGGCTTCGAAGAAGTCCTACAGTCGGTCCGTGATGACCCCTGCCGAGTTCCATGCCGCCATCGATGTCGAT
>RCMY010002524.1_pt1 | contig 16570 bp, 11 predicted proteins | sample 2041341 | NCBI WGS metagenome assembly RCMY01 (sample SAMN09708234, study PRJNA481090) | Marine sediment metagenome, whole genome shotgun sequencing project. | reverse complement strand
GCGGCGCCAATCCTCCAAAAGATTCCCCCTTGCCCGACGGGGTAGAGATCCAGATGCTCGAACTCGATTGGGTGAACATCAACGCAAAGAATGGTGTGCAGCAGCCTATAGCCTATGTTCATGGGGAGGTCTGGGGAGTGGGCGGCGTTGTTACGGATCCCGATAATCCCAGAGGCGAAAGGAGCAAATCCCTCGAAAATCGTGCTAAGGGAAAAGGGGTATGGAATACCTACGACGTAGTGGCCGTAGACGGCGTCATCAAACTATCGGTTAACGGGAAGTTTGTAAACGGCATCTCCAAATCCACACAAAAGAAGGGGTATTTTTGCCTGGAATCGGAAGGAGCGGAAATCCATTTCAGGAATTTTAAGATTATTGAACTGCCTCCAGGCGTAACTTCTGCGGAGCAAATTGCTCCTGAACTGGAGTAATCAGGGAAATTGGGTGCTAAGAATGTCTTATGCGAATACAAGTAGTAATGGAAATTACTGCAATTAACCGGTAAAACAGTCTCAAAAAACATCATCATGCTCGGGCAAGGCAGGTATCGCCCCAAAATTCGTTGTAGTAATCGCGCCTGCCTTATTCGCCATTTCTACCATTTCGACAAGCCGACCAGTGTCGTCCAAAATTTTATGTGGGTCGCCTAGCTGTGAAATTTGGTAAAGCAAGCATCCAATAAAGGCATCGCCGGCACCGGTGGTGTCGATAGGATCTACCTTAATGCTTGGGACCGTCTTTTTGAGGCTTGGGGTGCTGATTAAAGTACCTTCTTTTCCCAAAGTAATAGTGATGATTTGGGTACCAATTTCGTGGAGTACGGCGCAGGCCTTTTCCAGCTCTTTTTCGCCGGATAGCAATTGGGCTTCCTCCAAACTAAACTTGCACAAATGCGCCTTTTCAATAAAATGGATGCATTTTTTGACAAAAGTTTTTTCCTTATCCTTCCAAAGATCTGCCCGAAAGTTGGGGTCGAAGCTGATAAAAGCTTTTTGGGTCAGGGCATCGAACAGATAACGGCTATAAGCCTCTTCAAGATTGCCGCCCAATAATGCGGTCGCCGCACCAAAATGTACCATGTTCTCCTTAAAACCTTTTTTGACCGCAGAATCGTATTTCAGTTTTTTATCGGCGCCACGGCTGAAAACGAAATCCCGCTCGCCATCTGCCGCGATGGAGACGTAGGCCAAAGTCGTAAAGGTCTTTGAGCGCTGGGCTAGCGAGGTGTCCACATCGTTTTTTTCCAAAACATCCAACAAAAAAGTGCCGAAGGGATCACTACCAACACAGCCTATAAATTTACTTTTACCGCCCAGTTTGGCAATGGCGCAGGCTACATTCGCCGGAGCTCCACCAGGTTTTTTCGTAAATACATCCGCTTTGGAAAGATCGCTGCCCTGATTTTCGGCAACGAAATCGATAAGCAGTTCGCCAATACAGTAGATGGTCTTCATTTTTTTAGTTTCAATATCCTTCTAAGGTAATCACAAAAAAGCAGCGATACCAATTTTTTAAGGGCTTTACGTTGTACGCTAATCGCCAATCCCCAATCGCAAAATAGAACTTGACGTAGTGCGAATAGCGATAAGCGTATTGCCATAAAATAACGATCTTTGTATAATGAATAGAACTCTTGTTATCGGGGACATCCATTCGGGGCTAAAAGCTTTAAAACAGGTTTTGGAAAGGGCAGAGGTTTCTTCGGAAGACCGATTGATATTTTTGGGGGATTATGTGGATGCATGGTCCGAAGCCGTCGAAACGGTAGACTTTTTAATACGCTTGCAACAGACCCACAACTGCATTTTAATCCGTGGAAACCACGACGAACTTTGTCTGGAATGGCTCAGGGGTGGAAAGGATAATCCGCTTTGGTTACAGCATGGCGGAGGTGCCACCTTGGCTTCCTATAGCAAGACGGATTCAAAGACAAAAGAAGAACATATCCTTTTCTATGAAAACTTGCAAAACACGTATCTCGATGCGCAGAACCGGCTCTTTTTACATGCCGGTTTCACCAACTTGAAGGGCATCGAATATGAATATTTTCCTGAAACTTTCTATTGGGACCGTACGCTTTGGGAGCTGGCGCAATCCCTAAATCCAGATTTACGGAAAGGAAATCTTTTTTATCCCAAAAGATTATCTCATTACAAAGCAATATTTATCGGCCATACCCCCATTTCCAAAACCGGTATTGCGGAGCCCAAACAGGCTGCCAATGTCTGGAATATCGATACCGGTGCGGCGTTCATGGGGCCACTTTCTATGCTCGACGTCGACAGCAAAGAAGTATGGCAGAGCGATCCGGTTCATACCCTATATCCCAACGAGCGCGGAAGGAATTAAATTCGGCTTAAAATAGGCTTCTTTTTTATACAAATTCCTTATATTATTAACGAACTTTGTATAAATAGGTTCCGATCAAAACTAAAACCATGGCTGAAAAAAATATACGATTAGAAGTGATGCAGGCCATAGAGCCTCAGGTCGAAGGATTCATGGATTCTTTTCTGATTCCCATCGAAGATATTTGGCAACCTTCGGATTTTTTGCCCGATTCTGAAAATGATAATTTTTTGGAGTCTGTTCGCGAACTACGGGGAGAATCGAAAGAACTTGGTTATGATTTTTGGGTGACCATGGTGGCCGATACGATTACCGAAGAGGCGCTACCAACATACGAATCATGGCTAATGGACGTGGTAGGCATCGATCAGCACGGCGATAACAAAACAAATGGCTGGGCAAAATGGGTACGCGCTTGGACTGGCGAGGAAAACCGGCACGGCGATGTGCTCAACAAATACCTGTATCTATCGGGAAGGGTCAATATGCGGGAAGTGGAAATTACCACCCAGCATTTGATATCCGACGGTTTCGATATTGGCACTGATAGAGACCCCTACAAAAATTTTGTGTATACCTCTTTTCAGGAGCTGGCCACCAATATTTCCCATAAACGCGTAGGACAAATGGCCAAGAAGAAAGGAAACGTTTTGTTGGGCAAAATGTGCACCATTATTGCCGGCGATGAAATGCGGCACCATCTGGCGTACCGCGAATTCGTAAAGACCATTTTGGGAGAAGATCCGTCGGGCATGGTACTCGCCTTTGCCGATATGATGAAAAAGAAAATCGTGATGCCCGCCCATTTTTTAAGGGAATCTGGTGGAACCATAGGCGAGGCCTTCGAAAACTTCTCGAACTGTGCGCAGCGCCTAGGTGTATATACGGCCCTAGATTATGTAGATATTTTACGGAAGCTTAACAGCTATTGGGAAATCGACAAGGTACGGAGCCTTAACGACGAAGCCGAAAAAGCCCGCGATTATCTTGTTAAACTACCTGAAAGGTTAGAACGTATCTCCGAGCGCATGAAATTTCCCAAAGATCAATATCGGTTCAAGTGGGTAGAGGCCAATGGAATGGTTTAAAGCTTCCCATGATTATGCTCATCCTGCCATTTGAGGAGTTCCTTCCACTTGCCTTCGTAGCACATCTTGGCCTGCATTGGCCATGAGGCGGGATCATGCACTTTGTAGCGATCCCCACCGCCGTTCAAGATTTCTTGGCAGCTGGCAACCGAGGTTTCCGATAGAGCTTTCCAGGTTTTGATGCCCGCGCCATGGAACATTTCGGAGATTTTTGGTCCTATCCCTTCAATTACTTTCAAGTCATCCTTTTTAATGGTTTTTCCAAAGACAGTCTTCGCGGCGGCAGCGTCGAAAGCAATCCCTGTTGCTGCAGCTGCGGCCCCACTAGCCGACGTAGCGCCGAGCGAAGAAGATACATTTCCACTACCGCTGGGCTTAACGATGAGTTTTTTGTTACAGGCATCCAAGTCGGACTGTAATCTGGAATTCTTGTCGCGCAATGAATTCAGTTCCGCGGAATTGTCGATCGTCTCAACACTACCCTTGCCCATTAAATATCCCAATATTCCGCAGATGACACCTACTAATAGGGGAATCAACCAGCACCAAACGTTCATATTTTCAAAATCCATGTTTTTCTGTTTTTAAAGTTAAATGTTACGTTGTATTCTAGAATATTTTTTACTTGATAGAAATTTCGGTTCTTCTGTTTTTGGTCCTGCCCTCTTCGGTATTGTTACTGGCAATAGGATTTTTTGGACCTTTGGAATCGGTTTTTATCCGGTCTTCGGCAATACCGTTTTGAACGAGGTAGGCCTTGGCGAAATCCGCGCGTTCTTGACCGAGCTTTATATTCGTTCTTCGACGGCCCTCGTTATCCGTATAACCAACGACTTCGCATTTTGCCTTTGGCACCTTGTCGAGATATTTCGAAATATCGGCAAACTTCTGCCGTTGCCCAGAGGATAAATTGATAGAAGTCTCTGCGGTATCGAAATGAAGCACCAAGGGTTCCGCTTCTATTTTCTCGTAGAGCGCCTTGATCTCATCTTCGGCATTGGCAGCCATTTCTATGATGCCGTACCCAATCGGACCTTTGTAAATGCCGTCATCAGCGACCATATCGGGCATCAGTCTGCCCATGGTATTGATCTGCGAGGACGGAATTTCTTGCGAAACGAAGAAATTCTTGACCGCATTGGCCCTGGCCAGCCCTAAATTGGGAAAGGCGGAATTGTTCGTTTCGTCTCCCTTATAGTATCCTGCTATATTGATAACCTTATTAGCATTTTCGGTCAGGTGGTTCTTAAGACCGGGAATGATTCCGTCCCTTACTTTTTGGGACAACGGTTCGATATATTCGGATGACGACATCTTAAAATTAAAATTGTCGCTTGCGTTGTACGTATAGTCCCCATCACTGAGAGCAAAGGGATATGATGTTGCCCTAGGTGCTACTGGGGCGGTCGTTTCCTGTTCTTTCAACGGTGCTTCCCCAATCGCCACGTCGCAACTGCTGCAGCAGGTCATGTAGAAGTAAATGCCGATCAGAATGGTAATGATGATCCCGATCAGGTAGGTCGTTTTTCCCATTTTAAGAAATTTTAGTGTTACAAGCTAAATGTATTAAAAAAATCGAAACAGATGTTAAAATCTGCTATTAAATCCTAATAATCAAAGGGATTAGGATTACAAAAAATGTCTCGATCAAGCTAATTATACATTTTTTGCTGCCATCCGTAAAAGAAGGTTTGCCCGACGGACGGATATTTTGGACATTGCCAAATCACAAGGGACCGATACCGTTTCGGTATTGGGATTATTTTTCCGAAATCTGTTAACCTTTTGTCCGCCGTGACATTAAAAGTTAAAGGGTACCCCTAAAGAGTACACATGAAATACCGGCCAACCGATAGTCTTTTAGCATCCGGAACTGAAAGACCATCGGACAATATTGGCAACAAGAACCCGCTAACCGTTTGAGCCAGTTACGCCATTGGTGTAATGAAGGAGCTAAATGGTCAGCGGGTTCTTTTTTACTTTTTTCAAAACCATGTTTACCTTTTCTGTTTTTTGGTACAAATGCCTGTGTTACCGAATATCGACAACAACCGACGTCTTGTAAGAATTGAGCAATACGGGAGTCGATGTGAACGATTATGATGTCGTGACCCGACATTATCAATTGAAAAGCTGAAATTAGACGAGTCGGTATCGATGCACACCACCTATACATAAATATCTACCGTCTATACAAAAAAACTGGATTACCTAGAACGATTGCACTACATTTACTTTGAATCTAGAACCTAGAAACCATGAAAACCGAAATCATCAAAATAGCGACGTTCACCTGTATGGTCATCGTTCTCGGAACACAGGCCTTGCTTAGAGGCAGCTGGAGGATACGGCAGAACGAACCGATTAGATGTGGCCGCAGAGTAAGATAAATAAGAAAATTGACGGGAACCTTTATCCGGCCATTTTAAAAATAGTTGTTTGAGTTAGTTAGTTTAGTGTTCAAGACCCGCTGTATTTTTTGCTTATCTATTCGGGGGAAGGATAAGCAGTAAAAAGACAGCGGGTTTTTTGTGCAGTAGTTTTTTCCTTTCCTTTTTGTTCTTCTGACTTTGGTATAACCAAGCCTGAATAACCATTTAAGTTTTTCAATGCCCATAGATGTTAACTCTTCGTATTTTTTTGGCATTAATCGTCGAAGGTATCGATGTAAAGTAATGTGATCAATTTAATTGCAGTTGCGAATTCACCGATTATACAGAAAACAAGTAGTTACATAAATGTAAAAACGGCAAGTACACACAACCACTTTTTTTCGCGATCGGAAGAACGTAGTTTTAATATGAAAATTAAGAACTCAAGACGATCTCTAAATAGTGAAACAAAATGAAAGCCAAGATGATACACTTTATAACTTTTTGCTGTATGGTCATCGTACTCGGCACACAAGCATTGCTACGCGGCTGTTGGAGCGTACAACAGACCGAGACCATGGAAAGTGACCCTGAGAAAAGACGGTAGAAAGTAGGCCCATGGTCTTTTGACCATCGGGAAAAGATAGTTGTTTAAGTTAGTTTAGTGTTAAAGACCCGCTGTATTTTTTGCTTATCTATTCGGGGGAAGGGTAAGTAAAGGAAAGACAGCGGGTTTTTTGTGTCCGATTGTAATGACCGTCGTCAAGAAAATTCAAATACAGTGTTAACCTTTCCAGAATCTAGCCATTAAACAATACTATCGAGGTAATGTGTGGCTAGAAAATTAAGTTTTGGATTGGCGCATTTCGCGGATAGTACAATCCTATGGTGCATATAAACTTTATACTCTACCAGATAAACTTATTAAAATCAAAGTAATACACTCTAACCTTATTATGTTCAACATTTTAAATCCTAAGATTATGAAAACTACTATGAAATTATTTATGAAACTATTATTTGTTTTTATCTTGATAGCCACATCCTGTACCAAGGATGAAGCTGGAGGAGCCGTTGGCCCACAAGGTCTTCAAGGGGAACAGGGACCGGTCGGTCCACAAGGCCCCAAAGGTGAGGATGGTGAGACACAGGGAATACCTGGTGAAAAAGGCACTCAAGGAGAACAAGGACTACAAGGTGAACAGGGTAATTCTGGCTCCCAAGGACCAACGGGAGAGCAAGGTGAACAAGGCCCCAAGGGCGATGATGGTGAGGACTGTGGATGCGTCATCGCTTCTGATTGGATTCCCTCGGCTTTCGACACTGAAGCTCACCCTGTCTCAACTTTCTTTATTACCGATACGAATATCGATCAATCTATTTTTGATAGTGGGCTGGTCCTTGCATATGGAAAATTGGCTCCGACCTCGGCCATTAGCATTCCGGCCGTTTACCTCGGTGTTTCTTATTTTATAGCACTGCACCCCGATAGCAACGAGATTCAATTTATAGCGGAAAATTTAGACAGTGGAGGTAGGGTTTTTGACGATGTCTTAGAGGTAAGATATGTAATCATTCCGTCAAATACGACTGCAAAAAATAAGAGGCCAAATTTTAGTGAAATGACCTACTTTGAAGCAATGGATTACCTCGAACTGAGCTATTAGCGGACACTAGTGAAATCAGTCTATGAAAATAGTTGTTTGAACCTGCCTGTCCAGAAGCTACCCTGTACTCACATCTTTTTCCATGGTTTCAAAAGTAGCCTACTAAGCGTGTTCCTTCCCTAGCCTTGCATTCGACGAGCATTTTCGCGAGAGGAATGCAATGTGGACCGAGCGCAGCGAAGGGTCGGAAGCCCGCCCGAATGGTATGGGCGGGGGTTTGAACCCAAACTTTTAGGCTTAGCCCAGACCTACGGTTTGTGTACCTGCCCTTGGGCAAGTGCTTTTTCATCTTAGGTTTGGTCTGTGGGGCTTAAGCCAGAGTTCAACCCCTTCCGCCTTGCTATCCCGCTAAGGCGGGATGCAAGCCACCTTCCTCTGCTAGGGGAAGGAACATGATCCCTAGTGCAATTTAAAAATCGTACCTCAAGCACTATTCAAATATTTATGTGTACAGGGTAGCTTCTGGACAGGCAGGTTTGTTAGTTTAGTGTTCAAGACCCGCTGTATATTTTGCTTGCTATTCGGGGGGAAGGGCAAGTAAAGGAAAGACAGTGGGTTTTTTGTGCAGTAGCCAGACCTGACAGGTTTTAAAAACCTGTCAGGTCTTTTACCATCCTACAAATCAAATTTTATCCCCTGCGTCCCTCCAACCGACGACGGTGGCACGACGGAGAGGATTACACCCTTACAGGTCAAAATGTATACCTTGTGCGAGAGGTAAACTATCAGAATAATTAATAGTATTCGTCTGGCGTCGCATATAGATTTTCCAAGCATCGGAACCGCTTTCACGACCCCCACCGGTCTCTTTTTCGCCTCCGAATGCCCCGCCGATCTCGGCACCGGAAGTCCCGATATTGACATTGGCGATACCACAGTCGCTTCCGCCGACGGACAGAAAACGTTCAGCTTCCCGAAGGTTGTTCGTCATAATAGCGGAGGACAGGCCTTGAACAACGCCGTTCTGTATGTCAATGGCATTCTCCACATCCCCAGAATATTTCAAAAGATAAAGTACCGGAGCAAAGGTTTCATGCTGCACAATTTCAAAATCGGGCTTGCCCTCTGCGATTGCCGGTTTTACGTAGCAGCCACTTTCATAGCCTTCACCATCCAAAACACCGCCTTCTACGATTATCCTTCCACCTTCATCGACCACTTTTTTTAACGCCTCTTCGTACATCGCCACGGCATCTTTATCAATCAACGGGCCGACATGGTTGTTCTCGTCCAAAGGATTGCCAATGCGTAATTGTTTGTAGGCATCTACTACGGCATTCTTAACTTTATCATAGATGGAATCATGAATGATCAGCCTTCGGGTCGAAGTACATCTTTGCCCAGCCGTACCGACAGCACCGAATACGGCACCGATAACCGTCATTTTAATGTCTGCGTCCGGGGTTACGATTATGGCGTTGTTCCCGCCCAGTTCCAAAAGGGATTTTCCCAAACGTGCTGCCACCGCTTGCGCGACGATTTTTCCCATACGAATAGAACCAGTAGCCGAAATCAAGGGAATTCGGGAATCTTTGGTCATCATCTCTCCCACTTTGTAATCCCCATTGATCAAACAGGATATGCCTTCTGGAAGTCCGTTCGCTTTGAATATATCCGCCGCGATATTCTGGCAGGCAACGCCACAAAGCGGAGTTTTTTCAGATGGCTTCCAAATACAGACATCCCCACAGACCCAGGCCAAGGCGGTATTCCAGGCCCAAACAGCCACTGGAAAGTTAAAGGCGGAAATAATTCCGACAACGCCAAGCGGATGATATTGTTCGTACATGCGATGCCCGGGCCGCTCAGAGTGCATGGTGAGCCCATGAAGCTGCCTCGACAGGCCGACCGCAAAATCACAGATATCGATCATTTCCTGAACCTCTCCTAACCCTTCCTGATAGCTTTTTCCCATTTCATAGGAAACCAACTTCCCCAAGGGTTCTTTCAATTCACGGAGTTTGTTGCCAAATTGGCGTACGATTTCCCCACGCTGCGGTGCTGGCATCGTTCGCCAAGTCATAAAGGCGGCGTTGGCAGTTGTCATCACCTTGTCGAAATCTTCCCGGGTGGTCGTTTTTACTTTGGCAATCAAGACACCGTCTACTGGAGAATGGGATGCTATAATTTCTCCTGAACCAAAATTCTTAGACCCTGTGGAAGTCCCTTCATTAAGTTCATTGACCCCTAATGCTTTTAGAGCCTCGTCGATACCGAATTCTTTGGCGATTTTTGACATTTTATATCCTTTTTTTAATTGTATTGTTAGATTTTCAACAAAGATACGTTTTCAGATGAAGGGGAAAAAAGACAAAGTGCATGCGGGAAGAGGAATACAGGTTCAACAGGTTTATTAGTTGGCCGGGCAGGCAGCTCGCGATAAATTAAGGACAACAATTATCTCATTGATAGTAAGCGAATTAAGAAACTATAGTTGAGAATTTACCCTTTGTTCTCAAAAACAATATTGAACTGGGTGCCCTTTAGGTTGGATTCGTAGGTAAGTTTGGCAGAAATCTGTCTGCATAAGGCTCTTATAATCTCAAAACCGATACCTTCTGCATTTTCGATTTGAAAATCGTCGGGGAGCCCTTGGCCATTATCTGATATCGTCAAAGAGACTTCTTCTTTGTTCAATCGTTCGACATCGATTATCAGCTCATTGTATTTGGTGGCATCGGGGTAAGCGTGCTTTGCCGCGTTAGTCGCCAGTTCGGAAATAATCAAGGCAAGGGGCACGGCACGATCTAAATCTATTGATAAATCGGGACAATTGATTTTATAGCTAAATGATGACGAAATTTTCTTGGTATATTCCATCAGGTCGTTTAAGTATTCGGAGAGGTTGACTGCCTTCGAATCTTTGTCCTGATAAATTTTTTGATGGGTCAGGGCAATGGCCGATATTCGTGCTTGGCTGTCCTCCAAAGCAGTAATGGCCTCCTTGCTGTTCAGTTTCCGCTTCTGCATGTTCATTAGGCTCGAGGTAATCTGCAGGTTGTTCTTGACCCTGTGATGTATTTCGCGCAACAGATTTTCCTTCAGTTCGTTCGACGCCTCCAATTCCGACGTTCGCAACCGAACCCTAGCCTCTAACCGGTCGTTGTAACCATCTCTTTTTCTGACGGTATAAGTCAGTAAGAGCGTGGAAATCAGACCGAGTACAAGAACGACGTACGATTCGAATATATGCGGGAAGGAAAGATATTTGGGTTTCGGTATAAAATGGATGTCCCAAAGACGATCGGCCGCCTTTATCCGCTTATTGATAGCGTTTTTAAAAAGATCCTCCGTTTCTTCTTGATCAAAATTGGCATATAATAGCTCGCTATCGGAAGTTTCGTCATGAATGCAAATGTCAAGGACGTTTAATTCAGAGTCAAGGGTATTCCCGATAAGGGCGTCCATACGATATACGGCTGCTACGACCCCCTTTGTTCGGTTCGATACCGTATCGAAAACCGCTTTTACCGCCATAACGCCCGGTATGCCGTTGTTCTTCAGCACAAGGTTCATTGGTCCTGTTAATGCGATGGCTTGAGTTTTGATAGCTCTGTCTATCGCCGTTTTTCTCGTATCATCTGAATAAAGATCGTATCCGACCGCTTTTTGTAAGGATTCTAGGGGATTTAACACCTGAATAGGATAATGCACTCCCTTGGATGTTGAAACCACCAAATTGTCGGTAGCGCTGGTCTTGGTAATGATGGTCAATCTTTCAAAATCTTTTTCCAGGGAATCTTCGATCTTTGGTGCCCATTCTAAAGCTCCGATACCGTTCAGTTCCTGTAAGAAAGGATTTGTAAAGCGTTCAAAGAGCTGTTGCGAAACTTCGGATGTACTCTCGTAAAAAAAAGCCATCGACTCGATGACCAGGTTTATTTTGTTAAGCTCCTCCACCAACTTAAGTTCAGCCTTGGCAACGGCATTGTCTACCGTAGCCTTATTTCTTTCTTGGTAGGTTTTATTAATGGAATAGAAAATGAATACCGAAATGGCGGTTCCTAAAATGTTGACCGCCGCATATTTAATAATTTGGGACTTCGCCATAAGTCCTGCAAGTTAGGGAATTGCCGAATAGATCTAAGAAAGATTAATGTCTATGGAAAATAGGATTTTTCTTAATAACAAACCAAAATATTAGCGTATCGGAATCAACATCACTGCGCTAACGGTCCGCCACGAAACGTTCATCCACCGACATTACAGTACCGCAATTATCACATTTACGCAGTTCTTCGGAACCGTAAAAATGTTTGAAGTGGCCTAAAAAATCGGTCTCTATATCGTTCAGTGTAAAATAGGCTTCATACAGTTTATGATTGCAATTGTCACAGAACCAAAGCAGCCCATCATCGACGTTCATATCGGCGCGCTTGCGTTCGATGACCAGACCGATACTGCCCTCGTGGCGAACAGGCGAATGGGGCACTTTTGCAGGATGCAGGTACATATCACCTGGGCCGAGCTCAAAGGTCTTTTTGTGGCCGTTTTCCTGAATATGGACTTCAATCGTGCCCTCCAACTGATAAAAAAGTTCCTCGGTCTCGTTGTAGTGATAGTCTTTTCGGGCGTTCGGGCCGGCCACAACCATTACGATATAATCGCCGGAATCTTTATAGAGGTTTTTATTGCCAACGGGCGGTTTCAATGTATCGCGGTTGTCGGCGATCCATTTTGTGAGATTGAAAGGGGGATTAATCGACATGGTGGAAAAAAGTTTATGGGTTTATAAGTTTAGGAGTTTAGGAGTTTAGGAGTTTAGGAGTTTAGGAGTTTATCAAATAAATGGTAACAACACCAAATTTCAAACACCAAACCATGAACAGTTCTTCCAAATGTATAAAAATAACCTTACCGATAAAATATCTGTGTGAAGTAATATTTACCATCAGCATCTTCCTTGACACTCACGGCCGTATGTGTGAAATCGTCTTCCATGGTCCGCTTGTGCTTGGTGCTGGCCATCCATCCTTGAAAGGCTTCAGAGGCTGTTGAATAGTCATTGGCAACGTTTTCGGCCACCAATTCCGCACCGACTTCTGCGGAAATATCGGAAGCCCTAACGGTAAAATTATCGTGGTTGATAGCACCTTTGGCGATCATATAATCGGTATGGGCATTTGCGTGCCGGTAGGCAACGGAATTGAATTCCAGTGAATTTTTTCCCAACGAAATCCGGTGATCGTTAACTGTGCTCAACAATTCCTGTTCCACTTCGATAACGTTTTTCTTCTCGACGATATCCAATGCCTCCTCGCTCTCCTTAGTGCAAGAGCCCAAAGTACAAGTAAATACGGCGAGGGCAATAAAATGCATCCTCATTTTCATACAAAATTCTATTTGTAAGTAGGTGTGCTCGGCGAAGTAGGTACGAATATCGGGGATATTCTTGTGTTCTCAATTGCGATGTGGGGAAACACCGTGAAGCGAATATCAAAAAAATCCGTCTGAACTACATGCGTATATCCATTTTTTCGATGAAATACACTTAATTTTGATATTTGTAATCTCAAAAGAGTCGTTGGCAATGATTTTTTCGATACTAAGTCACTTCTGATTACGTTTGACATAAAATGATGGTTTCAATCTCAAAATTTCATGGTTTCGGGCCATGTTTCAGGTCATGGTCCACTTATTTTCAAGAAAATTCACTTCAATGAAGACGCAACCGTTTTTCTTTTGTTTCTATCTTCTTTTTTTACTTGTCGGATGTACCTCGAAAAAGGAGACGCCGGCAGAACAACTGGACAACCTCAACCGATTTCAGGAATATGTCACCCAGGTCTCCCACGGGATGATCTCTGCGCAAAGCGATGTTCGCATCGTATTGAACGCGCCCGTAACGGGATGGGCCAGCGGCGAAGAAATTGATTCCGGAGTGTTGGAAATTTCCCCGAACGTAAAAGGAAAGGTTGTCGCTTTGGACGAACGTACCATCGCATTCATCCCCGAAAACGGCTTTGCACAGGATACCGAATATCAGTTTTCTTTAGATCTGCAGGACATCATTAAAGACCTTCCCGAAGATTTGGAAACCCTCACCTTTAGCGTCAAGACCCTCAAACAGCAGTTCAATATCTATACCGATGCCCTACAGTCCTATTCCAAGGAAAAACAATACCTGACCGGGCAATTGCGTCTTGCGGATGAACTTCCTTTGGATAAGGCAAAACAACTAGTGTCGGCCACACATAAAGGGAAGTCCGTCAACTTGAAATTCGACAACGCAGTCAAAAAAGGAATGCAGTTTTCGTTCAAAATCGACAGTATCCAACGTTACGAAGAAGATACCGATCTTAAAATTTCTTGGGATGGCAGTACCTTCGACATCGATAGCAAGGGCGAAAACACCATCAAAATACCAGGGAAAAGCAACTTTAGCGTTTTGGATGCGACAGTTGAAACCGGTGAAAACACTATGGTGTTGATCAGTTTTTCCGATCCAATTAAAAATGGACAGAATTTTAAGGGATTGGTTGTGTTGGAAAGTGATAATAGTCCCAAATATTCGGTGGACGGCAATACATTAAAGGTCTATCCATCTAAAGACATCGAAGGAACGGTTAACCTTGAAATCTTCGAAGGCATCGAAAGTACCGATGGGTATAAATTAAAACAGAAATTTACCGAACGCATTGCTTTTGAACAGTTGATGCCCCAAGTGCGGTTGCTTTCCAACGGCACCATTCTACCTTCGTCAAACAATTTGAAAATCAATTTTGAGGCGGTCAATTTGAAATCCGTTGATGTTGCAGTCTATAAAATTTATCAGAATAACATTCTTCAGTTTTTACAGGACAATAATCTGAACGGCGAAGGTAACCTTCGTGCCGTTGCGCGCCCCATCGCCAGAAAGAGATTGGTGCTTCAAAACAATCTATCCAACGCCAACGGAAAATGGGCGGCTCATGCCCTTGATTTAAAAGCGCTGATTTCACCGGAGGTCGGTGCCATCTATCGGGTGGAGTTCAATTTCGGCCCGCACGACAGCTTGTTTAAGTGCGATAGTACCAATTTTGGGGAAGAGGTTACCTCCGAAGAAAACTTTGACGAAGAAGCCGATGACAGCTCTTGGGATGGTATTGAAAACTACTACGACGATTATTACTACGATTACAATTGGAACGAGCGCGAGAATCCGTGTGACAAATCCTATTACTACGACAAAAAGGTCGGTACCAACGTACTGGCCTCCGACATCGGAGTTACGATTAAAAAAGGGACCAATAAAAGTTATTTTTTGGCGGTCAACGATATCTTGAACACTAATCCGGTGGCGGGTGCCAAAGTCACTTTTTACAACTTTCAGCAACAGCCGATGGGTCACGTGGTGACCGACGCCGATGGCACTTCGATGTATGACGCCGACAAGCTTGCATATTTCGCGGTCGCCGAGCATAACGGACAAAAAACCTACGTAAAACTGAATGATGGCAATGCGCTATCGGTCAGCAAGTTCAAAGTCGACGGGGTTCAGCTTCAAAAGGGCCTCAAGGGCTTTATCTTCGGTGAACGTGGCGTTTGGCGGCCGGGCGACCAAATCTTCCTTTCCTTTATGCTGAACGACAATGCCAATAAACTTCCCGAAAACCATCCGGTAAAGTTGGAGCTGATGGATCCCTATAATAAGGTAGTGCATCGGGAAATCATGACCGGGGGACTCAACAATTTCTACTCATTCGACATCAAGACCGACGAAAACGCGCCGACCGGAAATTGGTTGGCCAAGGTATCTGTAGGGGGCGCATCCTTTACAAAAACCCTTAAAATCGAGACCATCAAACCGAACCGCCTCAAGATAAAAACGGAGTTCGATGCCAAAATCTTGGACGGTTCTAAACCCATTACGGGCGATATGGAAGTCAAATGGCTACACGGCGCCGTGGCCAAGAATTTGAAGGCGGACATTACGGCAAAGTTCAATACGACGACTACAAAATTCGACAAGTTTCCCGGTTATATTTTTGACGACCCGACCCGCAGTTTTTCGGTAGAGGACCAAGTCGTTTTCGATGGCAAGGTCGATGCGCAGGGTAAGGCCGATTTCAACCTCAATCCTGAATTGAAAAGCCGTGCGCCTGGCATGTTGCAAGCTGCATTCATTACCAAGGTCTATGAAAACGGCGGCGATTTTAGTACGGATGTCTTTACCAAGCCTTACTCGCCGTATGACACGTATGTCGGGCTGAATGCACCCAAGGGAGATAAAACACGCGGTATGCTCTTGACGGATACGCCGCAATCTTTCGAGGTGGTCACCGTCGACGAAAACGGCAAGGCCAAGGCGACCAAGAACTTAAAAGCAACTATCCATAAGGTGCAATGGCGCTGGTGGTGGGATACTTCGGCGGATAATCTGTCCAATTACAGCAGCAGCGAATATTATGAAAAGGTGTTTGAGAAAACCATCAGTACCAATACATCCGGCAAAGGAAGTTTTGAGTTCGAGCTGAAATATCCAGAATGGGGCCGGTATCTGGTGCGTGTCGAAGACCCGAACGGAGGCCACGCTACCGGAAAGGCCGTGTACATCGATTGGCCGGGCTGGGCAGGAAAATCTCGAAAGGGAGACCCATCCGCAGCGACGATGCTGGTGTTTTCTACGGATAAGGAAACTTACAATGTCGGAGAAACGGCCACGGTCACTTTTCCGAGTTCCGAAGGTGGGCGGGCCTTGGTCACCGTCGAAAACGGTACCGAAGTTTTGGAAAGTCTGTGGGTCGAAACTGCAAAGGGCGAGACCAAGTTCAAGTTACCGATGAAGGAGATGTACACGCCCAATGTGTTTATCCATATTTCGTTGTTACAGCCTCATGCCAGTACCCTGAACGATAATCCTATTCGATTATATGGCTTGGTGCCGGTATCGGTGGAGAACCCGACGACCAAAATCGAACCGGTCATCGATATGCCCGAAATACTTAGGCCCGAGGAGACGATTACCGTCAAAGTGGGCGAAAAGAACAACAAGGCCATGACCTATAGCATCGCCATAGTGGATGAAGGCTTACTCGATCTGACCCGTTTTGAAACTCCAGATCCATGGAATACGTTTTACGCCCATGAGGCATTAGGCGTAAAGACCTGGGAT
>RCMY010003106.1_pt1 | contig 16571 bp, 6 predicted proteins | sample 2041341 | NCBI WGS metagenome assembly RCMY01 (sample SAMN09708234, study PRJNA481090) | Marine sediment metagenome, whole genome shotgun sequencing project. | reverse complement strand
ACTAGATAATTGTGCTTCAACAGGTAATTTATGAACAACAAATTTGTCGTCTTGATTTTCTAAATAGATACTTGCAAATGATTTTATCTGATAATGAAGTGCTTTATCCAATGCTTTTTTCGTGTACACATCTTCTAAAGTAGCGAGAGAGAAGGTTTCTGAATTTTTAAATTTACTTTTAATGGTAGGAATTTGCTGTGCGGATGGTGATCTACCTCGCACAGGATATTGCACACCTTCTTCAAAATAACTCAGTACCACATCTTCTTTACCATTTTCATCAAAATCAGCGGTAAAAATATCAAAGGATGCGTTTTCTGAAGCTTGATACTTATAGTTTAATCCGTTGTTTCCTAACATATAATCCATGTCTCCATCGTTATCAAAATCACCTTGATTTATACTCCACCACCAACCAGTAGTGTCAGCCAATCCTAGCTGTTCGGAAACATCTTTTAATCCGGTTGAAGTATTTTCAAACACTTTAATTGGCATCCATTCTCCAACAATAATAATATCAAGTCTCTTATCATTATTAAAATCAGTAATTACCGCACTTGTTGCCATTCCGAGATTATCGAATAAACCACCAGTGAAATCCGCAAAATTTTCAAATTGAACTTTTCCGTTTGTGCTTTTATTTCTCAACAAATAGCTCGTTGCAGGAAATGGATAATTTTTAGGGTTTTGTCTTCCGAGAACTAATACATCCATTTTACCATCTTTATCAAAATCGGCATTATATACACGAGAACCACTGGTTAACATTTTTGGTAAGGCACTGCTGGTTTTTGTAAAATTACCTTTGCCATCATTTATATACAATCTATCCTGTAATAATTCAGATTCTGGCTCATATTCATATCCGCCGCTCACAACATATAAATCATTATCTCCATCTTGATCAGCATCAAAAATTAATGCTCCAATATCTTCACTATCTTTATCTTGTTCAAGAACTTCCATTATCTGTTTTGAAAAACCGTCTTTCGTTTGAAGAAAAAGATTCCCTGCTAAACCTTTTGAGCCACCAATAAAGTAATCATCTAAACCATCATTATTGACATCACCAACCGCCAATGCAGGTCCGAAAATCGACATTCGGTGCGGAATTAGTATTTGATCTGAAAAGTCATTATACTCATTTTCGTCATGTTTGTGCGTTGGAAAGAGAGCAGTCTTATCTGTAAATAAAAATTGTTCTGGTTCTGCAGTTTCTTTTTGCGGAATTGTGGCGTTTTTATAATTGATAACCAAAGTTTGGTTTGGAGCAACATCTTTTAAAATTTCAACAGTACCATTTGTCCAAACCACTTTTATTTCATCAATTTTTTGAGATTGGTTTAATCCGAAGTGAATTTCGGGTGCTACGGCAGATTGAAAACCTCGTGTAATGGTTAGTTCTTGCATTTGAGTAGTATCGCCAGTTTTAAGATAAACCCGATTGCCTAAACCAAAAGTATTTTTTGCTGCACCCTCAAATTTAATAGTAATAAAGTTATTCTTTTCGGCACTTTTATTTTCAAAAACGGATGCGAAATCATCAATATTATTTGTTATGATCTCCAAATCACCATCATTATCTAAATCAGCATAGGTTGCGCCGTTACTATATCCTTCAAAGTGAATCCCCCATTCTTTAGTGATATTCTCAAATTCTAGATTACCTTTATTTTTAAACATGAAGTTATCCAACCTTACGGTTGGAATCATTAAACTTTTATCTAAAAGTCCTTTTTTTGTAAGTTTTTGCGATTTCATATCATCGAAGAAATCATTGTTGTTTACTTCTCTACGAGTACCATTTGCAATAAATATATCTTTAAAACCATCGTTATCAAAATCGGCAATTAAAGGTCCCCAACTCCAGTCGGTAGAAGAGGTGCCGGTTAGTCTTGCAATGTTTGAAAAATACGGAATACCATCAAGATTTGCTCCGGTATTTAATTGTAAGCTATTTTGTACATATTGATGATGAAAACCTGCATTCACGGTTTCGAGATACAAACTTAGAATCATATTGCCCATATTTGCTTTTCTTCGTCGATTTGATTTGCCATCCATATCTGCTTGACTAATATCTAAAAAGCCATCATTATTGATATCCGCAATATCGGCACCCATACCATAAAATGATGTTTGTGAAGTTGCTTGTTTAATTACTTCTGTAAATGTTCCATCTTGATTATTTATGTACATAAAATCAGGTGATTTAAAATCATTGGACACATAAATATCGGGCCAAGAATCGTTGTTTAAATCACCAATGGTAGCACTAAGACTTAAGCCATAACTTTTGAGATTTGCTTCTTCAGTTACTTTTGTAAATTTGTCACCATCATTTCGATAAAGTTGATCGCTTTGATTATCTTTTACATTATTCATTAGGTAAGAAAACACAAAAGTTGGAGAGCCAAAAGGTGTGGGAGGATAGTTTGCTACATACAAATCTAAATCACCATCTTTATCATAATCAAAAAAAGTTCCTTGCACCGAATCTCCGCCTTCCTCAATGCCGAATTCTTTTGCTTTTTCTATGAATGTACCATCTCCATTATTTAAGAAAAGTTGGTTAATTCTTGGTTCGTCTTTACCACCAACAGAACAATAAATATCTAGAAAACCATCACCATTGACATCAGCCATCGTTACACCGGTATACCATCGGTTATCACCTGAAACACCCGCTTTTTCGGTAATATCTTCAAATTGAAGATTGCCTTTGTTTAAAAATAGTTTATTGGAAACTTGGTTTCCGGTAAAATATAAGTCAATTAAACCGTCATTATTAATGTCACCTACTGCAACTCCACCACCTTCATACATATAAGGAAATGTAAAATAATTTAACGAATCATTTTCGGTAAGAATATTTTTAAAATTTATACCTGTTTTTGAAGCTTTTAAGCTTTTAAAAATTTTCTGATTTTCTGATTTATTCGTACACGAAAAAATAAAAAGTAACATGCAAAATAATGTGCTTCGTAATAAATATTTCACCATTTTTAAGGAAGTTTTTTTGAAGTTATAAACTTACAAAAATTGATCGATTTTTGTAAGTTTTTTATCCCAATTAAAAGTGTCGACTTAAATAAGGATTCAATGTTTTAAAATATTACTAATTCGATTTAAATCTTGATTATTTCTGTTTTGGAAATAAAGCATAACGGAATTAATAATAAAAAGCAATATGCAAATTCTTTTGATATTTATAAATATTTAAGTAAAAATTTTTATTTAAAACTTCACATATTATTTTTTAATAGTGTATTTATTCTACTGTGATAATTTTTGTTATAACATTACTATTCGTTTTATTTGGTTCCTCTGGTTGATGACCACCAATGGCAATTTTTACTTTACCTATATATTGTTGGTATTTACCTTCTGATGTAATATACGATAGGTCTTCTGGGGAAAGAATAAAAGTAATTGATTTGCTTTCACCAGATTTAAGACTAATCCGATCAAATCCTTTTAAAGGTGCTTTTATTGTTAAATCTTGATTTATGACATACAATTGCGCAACTTCTTCTCCGTCAATCATACCGGAATTAGTTACACGCACTTCTATTGAAACTTTTTCTCCTTTGATAACTGTTGAAGGAATTTTTAATTGGTCGTATTTAAAGGAAGTATAGCTTAGTCCATATCCAAATCCATAACGAGGGATACCTATAAAATATCGGTAAGTTCGATTATCCTTGTTATAATCAATAAAAGGAGGAAGGTCTGCATCACTTTTATAAAAAGTAATTGGTAAACGACCAGCCGGATTATAATCACCAAAAAGCACATCAGCTATAGCTGTTCCAGTAGCTTGTCCGCCATACCATGCGATCATTATTGCAGGTATATTTTTAGCTTCCCATGGAATTGCAATTGCGCTTCCGGTCATCATGACAAATACGACAGGTTTACCTGTTCTTTTTAATAATTTCATTAGCTCCGTTTGTATTTTAGGAAGTAAAATGGAAGTTCGATCTCCTCCATTAAAACCTGAAAAATTAACTTGCATTTCTTCTTCTTCAAGCTGAGGAGAAATACCACCAACGAAAACAAATGCATCTGCATTTTTAAAACTATTGAAATGTATACGTATATCGATTTTTTCATAATTTCCAGCTTGCAGAACTACATTGGCTTTACCTTCACCTTGCCAATATTCGACAACTAAATTGTAAACAGAATCTTTTTTTGTTTTTAATTTGAAAATTTGTCCACCCCAACGGTTTCTTTTCCATGCATTTAAAACTTCTTTGCCATTGACCAAAAAACGATAGCCATCATCAGCATTCAGTTCAAATGAAACCGACCCATTTTTAGTTGCTGTATAATTTGCGCTGTACCGAGCTGAAAAGTTAGAAGCTTTGATATTTTTTTGCTGTTTCTTGAGCGAAACACGAAAAGGAAACAAATATTAAAAAGGTTGTAAGATATTTGAACTGGCTTGTTTTCATTTACAGTAGATTTTAAAGAACTTCTGCAAGAAAACTGACTTTTTTGCAGAATGGATTAAATTAAATAGAAAATCATATCTTAATCAAATCATTTTCTATTTAAAGTAAATGATAAAACTAAATTCAAAATCAATTTCAAAATAACAATATATTTATATTTTTACTCTATAACAAAAGATTCTTTTTTACGGTAGTATGAAATTTTTAAAAGATCTATTATCATTTTAAATTTTTGGCAATCTTTTTACTCCTGAAACTAATTATACAAAATAAAAAAAATGAGAACTAAAACTGCAATTGTCACTGGAGGAAATTCCGAATTAGGATTTGCAACATCAAAAAAATTATGCGATAATGGTATTAAAACATACATCATTGGAAGATCAAAAGAAAAAACAGAAGATACTTGTAAAGAAACTGGTTTAAATGTCATTAAATCAGTGGATTAGAAGCTGGAATAGCATATAAACTTAAAGGTTAGTTTTTATAAAAATAAAATTATTATTGCTTTTAATAATTCATTTGTGTTATACATTATAATATAGATTCATGAAACTTAGGTGAATTTTCAAAGAAAAACGTACATTTAACACTTATTAAATTTGGGGTATGTCTATTAATTTTAAAAGGTTCAAATATTTTATAATAACCTTTATATTTTTGTTTACTAGTCTTCTTTGGTCACAAAATTCGGATCAAAATTATAATTTTATTACGAAGACAGATGTTATTACAAGAGTTGCGGTTTCAACCATAATTCAAGATGATTTCGGCTTTATCTGGATGGGAACCAACGGAACTGGATTAATAAGGTATGATGGAATTGATTATAATTCTTACAGAAATGATTTAAATGATTCTACTTCCATTAGCAGCAGTCTTATTTACTGTACCAGAGTTGATTTAGAAAAAAGATTGTGGATCGGTACAGAAGAAGGGCTTAACCTATATGATCGAGATCTAGATAAATTTAAAAAAATATCTCTTGGAAATACTAAATATACCAATGCATCTATTCGATGTATTGAAACAGATACTATCGGAAACCTCTATGTTGGCACATTAACACAAGGTTTGTTTAAACTTAATTTAGAGAGTTTTGAGGTAGAAAAGATCTCAAATTCAACTTTGAATAATGAATCAAGAATAATAAATATAAATTGTATTAGTCTTGAGAATTCAGGGCGGATATTTGTTGGGACTAATTTTGGCCTTAAGGAAGTTGATTTAGTATCTAATTCACTGATTAATTCGGTGCAGCTGCCTCTTGAAGATAAATCTTTAGTTGATAGTGCGGTGAGTTCACTATTATTTGATAGCACGAATAATTTATGGGCCGGTACCTTATCTAATGGAGTATTCAAAATAAAGCTGGGCAATGAAAGAAAAAATGAACTTATTACCTATGAACATTTTCCTATAACGGATAAAAAAATTCTGTCAATGATTCAATTGGAAGATGAATCTTTGATGTTTGGTTCAGAAAATGATGGATTATTTCATGTAGCAAGTTCTGGAAAGGTTATTGAAAATTATGTATACGATAAAACGGATCAGAAAAGCATTCGTTCAAATTCAATTTGGTCATTGTTTGTTGATAATAATGACAGAATTTGGATGGGATATTATAATAATGGCGTAGCCGTAAGTGATAAATTATACAATAAATTTAATAGCATAGAAAGTTTAACGGGTAACCCAAACTCTTTAAATGTTGGTTCAGTTACTGGAATTATTAAAGATGAAGTTGGAAATTTATGGATTGCTATGGATGGTGGTGGGATTGATAAATTTAACCCAAAATCAGGAAAATTCACGCACATCAATAAATCAGATCATAAAGAATTCACTGGATTAACATCCAATTATATTGAAACTATTTTTTTAGATAGCAAACAAAATATTTGGGCGGGTAGCTGGGATGGTGGCGTTTACCTTTTGAAAAAAGGAAAAAAGAATTTCATCAATTTTAATACACAAAATACAAACGGAAAGCTAGCATCGAATACTATTTTAAGCTTTGCTGAAGACTCCAATGGAATAATTTGGATAGGGAGTTTTTTTAGTGGACTTCACTCTTATAATCCATCCACCAATGAAATTTTTCATCATAATTCAAAACCATTTATTGATAATGGCATTACGACTAGTGATGTTAGAGATGTATTAGTTGATGCAGAGAATATTATTTGGTTAGGAACTACCCGAGGCTTGTTTAAAATAAAAAAAGACAGCCACCAAGATTATTCTATTATTTCAATGGGAGATAGAATGGCAAAAGAGTTTAATAACGATGCAAGTGCTAACTATGTGCTTTCTCTTTTGTTAGATGTCAAAGGGAATTTATGGGTTGGAACTAGAGGAGCAGGACTTTGTAAATATAATATAAAAAATGACCAAATTTCATGGTATAATAAACTCGCGGGTCTAGCCGAAGAAAACATCGTAGGAATCGTACAAAGTTTGGATGGTAATTTTTGGATTAGTGGAAATTCAGGTCTTACAAAATTTGATGAAGATAAAAATGAAATTTCTACCTATTCGATAAATGATGGTCTTTTATCAAACGACTTTAACTTTAATTCGGCCTCAATCGACAATGATGGTATTCTATATTTTGGCAACTATAATGGTGTCGATTATTTTAATCCTGAAGATATAAAAATTAATAAAAGTGCACCTTCTTTATATTTAATTGGATTTAAGCTATTTAATAAATACGTTGTTCCCAATCAAAAAGGCTCACCTCTTAAAAAGGTAATTGCTGAGACAAAAAGTATAATTTTAGATCCTACGCAGTCGGTTTTTACAATCGAATACGCCGGAATAAATTATACGCGTACCGAAAAAAATCAATATGCTTATTATTTAGAGGGATTAGAAGATACATGGAATTATGTTGGAAACGCACGAAGTGCTACTTATACTTCATTAAATCACGGTGAATACAATTTTAAATTAAAAGCTGCTAATAATGATGGAATCTGGAATGAAGTACCTTTAACACTAAAAATAACAATTTTGCCACCCTGGTGGAAAACGAATTGGGCAATTGCAGCATATATAGGTATTTTATTACTAAGTCTGTATATTTTAAATAGAATGACTCAAATTAGAATAAGAGAAAAGCAAATGATAACTAATGAAAGGGATAAAAGAGTGCAAGAGGAGGAATTTAATGAAAAGAAATTTCAATTTTTTACAAATATATCACATGAGTTTAGAACTCCACTTACTTTAATACTAAATCCAATTGCTAATTTAATTAATGATAGCACCTATGATTTACCATTGAACGTAAGGAAAAAACATGATACAATTAAAAAAAATGCGGATAGATTAACTAGATTGATAAATGAATTGCTTGACTTTAGAAAATTAGAAATGCATAGATTAGAAGTGAATGCAAAAAAAATAAACCTTGTTACATTCACCAGAGAAATTGTCAGTCATTTTGAAGGAGAAGCGTCCGATAGAAATATATTCTTGAGTACAGATGCTGATGTTTCGGAAATAGATTTATGGGCAGATGAAAACATGCTGGAAAAAATAATATTCAATATCCTTTCAAATGCATTTAAAGTTACGCCTGAAGGAGGTGCAATCAGCCTAGTGATTTCAGTAAAGAATGATGAATCGGAAATTTTCAAAGAGGAAGTAGAGTTAAAGTCTAGAGAATTTGTCGAAATTAGGATTTCAGATACGGGACCTGGATTAGAACCGGATCAATTGAAAAAGATTTTTGAACGTTTTTATCAAGTTGATAATTTAAATAAATCCTATTATGGAGGAACTGGAATTGGATTGGAAGTTGTAAATAGCTTTGTTCAATTGCATGATGGAAAAGTACGTGTAAAAAGCGAATTAGGTAAAGGAACAACGTTTGAAGTTTTATTACCCACTGGTAAAGATCACTTTAGCGAAAAGGAATTGGTACAGGTTAATCAATCCCCTTTATTTGTTAAAAATAAAGAACATGAATTGAATGATTTATCAAAAGTAAATGAGTATTCTAAAAACTTTGGCAAAGTAATTAGATCAAGCACTCTATTAATTGTAGAAGATAATTCTGAACTAAGAAATTACTTAAAACTTGAATTACAAGAGCAATATAAGGTCATAACAGCTAATAATGGAAAGGAAGGTTTGAATCAGGTCTATCAATACTTGCCTGATATAATTATAACAGATGTTATAATGCCCGAGATGGATGGATTGGATTTTTGTAAAACGATAAAAAGCGATATAAGAACCAGTCATATTCCTGTTTTAATGCTTACCGCTAAAGCACTTATTGATGATAGAATTGAAAGTATTGAGATAGGAGCAGACGCTTACATGATTAAGCCTTTTGATATGAGATTAGTAAAGCTAAGATTGGATCAATTAGTTAAAAGTAGAAAGCTCATATTTGATAAATATTTTAGTGCAATTAGTGGTGTAATTGAAAATGAAAATACAACTTCGATTGACAAAGCATTTATTCAAAAAATATTGACTTATATTAATGATAATATTAGTGATTCTGATCTAAGTGTAGAATTGCTCGCATCAGAATTAAACCTAAGTAGAAGTCAATTATATAGAAAAGTAAAAACACTTACAGGGCAAACGGTAAATGAGTTTTTGAGAAATATCAGATTACAAAGAGCCAAGCAAATTCTTGAAAAGGGCAGAGCAAATGTAAGCGAAGTTTGCTATCATGTGGGATTCGCATCTCCCTCTTATTTCACAAAATGTTTTAAAGCACATTTTGGTATTTTACCAACAGAAGTTGAAGTCAAAGACTAAATCTAATTAATTATTTTTTGTTTGCAATCAAGACTCTTCATTTATTTGATTCCTAAAAATTTATAGGTAGTACTTTACATTTCAATATACGGTTATCATGGCATGTTTTTGAATTAAAAAATCAGTTATCATTATTATGGTAATTAATTTATTTTCTTAGATAATAGGACTGTTATTTATTAAAAAGGGGCTAAAAAATGAGTTTTTTATTGTTATAATAAATGTTGCACAAACTATCTTTTTTGTTGCATATAGCTATTTTTAGGGGTGAATCGCAACAAATGTTTTAAGGCTTGCAGTATTTGTGTTATTTTTTAGAATTGTGAATTTATATATTTGTTAAATGGAATCTTGTGTAATTTAATGAAAGATAGAAATTCGAATTACAAGATAATAGTTGAAATATTGCTAATTGGTTTGGTGATTTTTCTTCTTGGATTAATATTTATCAATATTTAGAGATGCATTTTTCCATTAAAACTCTTATTTTATACAAAAAAATTAATTACTAATTTAAATTATTCAATATGATGAAGCTCAAAATTACAATTATCGCCTTGGTGATGATTTGTACGCAAAGTGTTCTATCGCAAACGAAATCGGTTAGCGGTACTGTTTTAGATAGTGATGGGGGCGCCCTTCCCGGTGTTACCATTGTTGTTGTGGGAACAACTAACGGAGTTACGACAGATTTTGATGGAAAGTATTCCATTGACAATGTGAATAGTACGAATAAACTAACCTATAGTTTTATTGGTATGACATCACAAACTATTACAATAGGAGAGAAATCCGTAATTGATGTTATACTAGAGGCATCCTCAGAAGCTTTAGATGAAGTTGTAGTAGTGGGTTATGGTACGCAAAGCAGAGCCGAGGTTACTGGAGCAATTTCTTCAATTGATTCAGATGAGCTAGCTGCACTTCCAGTTGCAACAGCAGAACAAGCCCTACAAGGTAGAGCATCTGGTGTAACTGTAATAAACAGTGGTTCTCCTGGTACAGCTCCAATAGTAAGAATTAGAGGTTTAGGTACGGTAGGTAATAATAATCCATTATATGTTATTGATGGTGTTATTACAGGTAGTTTAGCAGGGATTAGTACCAATGATATTGAATCAGTGAACGTTTTAAAGGATGCTTCCACAACGGCAATTTATGGATCACAAGGTTCTAATGGTGTGGTTATGGTAACTACTAAAAAAGGAAAATCAGGTAAAGCCAAAATTTCCTTTAATACTTATGCAGGTTTTCAAAATATAACGCAAAGATATGATGTGTTGAACACACAACAGTATTTACAATATGCTAATGATGCATTTAACTTTACACCTTCTTCTCCTAATAGTTCTTTAAATGCCGAGACAAATTGGCAAGATGAAATTTTTCAAAGTGGAGTATTACAAAATTATGATTTAAGTGCTTCAGGCGGTAACGAAAATTCTAATTATAGATTTTCAGCGGGTATTTTAGATCAAGAGGGAGCGGTTGTTGGAACCGGATTTAAAAGGTATTCTTTTAGAGCTAATAGTGGTTTTACATCAGGTAAATTCAAATTTGGTGAAACAATGGCCATTTCTTTTAACAATCAGAATCCAGAATTGCAAAGCGGAGGTCGTTCAATAATTGAACATGCGATTAAGATGGCACCCTATTTAAGCGTTTATAATGCAGATAATTTAGGTGGATTTCAAGGTCCAGATAATACATTAGATGGCCAAGATTCAGAAAATCCTGTAAGAATTATGACGTTAGGTAATAACGTAAATAAAACAACTGCGATTACAGGTAGCTTATTTGCAGAATTTGAAATTATTGAAGGGTTGAAATTTAAATCTCAAGTTGGTTTAGACTACTACTCGTATAATAATAATAGATTTGTACCATCATATAATGATGATAGTGTAGCAGGGGCTTTTACTGGCTCACAACTTTTTGCATCAATAACAAAAAATACAGGTGTAGGGCAGACGGTCACATTTACCAATAGTTTAAACTACGAAAAAACCATTGCTGATGTGCATAATTTTGATGTATTATTGGTAGCAGAAAAATATGAAAATAATACATCGTATATTAATGCCGCTAGTCAAAATCTTATTAGTGACGAGGTAGATCAAGTTTCAGATCAGGGTTCTGCATTGAAGAGTGAATCTTTTGAAACCAATAGAATAGGTTATTTAGGAAGGGTTAATTATAATTATGATGGTAAGTATATTTTTGCAGCTTCTATTCGTAGAGATGCTTCATCACGTTTTGGTGAAAATAACCGATGGGGTACTTTTCCGTCATTAGCTTTAGGTTGGAATATTGCCAAGGAAAGTTTTATGGGAGATAGTAAATTCAGTAATTTAAAAATTAGAGGAAGTTGGGGGCTTGTAGGTAATGACAATATTTCAAATTATTTATATAGTCCAACACTAACCAGTGATTTTACATACCCAATTGGAGGTGTAGCAGCAGTAGGTACTACCGCAGCAGGTTTAGCCAATCCAGACTTAAAGTGGGAGGAAACTACCATGGTTAACATCGGTTTAGATTTTGGTCTTTTTAATGAAAAAGTTACAGGTTCTATTGAGTACTATAAAAATACGAGTGATGACTTGTTAATGAGCAGAACAACGCCTGTATCTTTAGGATTCCATGCGGGGTCAATTACAGAAAATGTGGGATCAGTGGAGACCAATGGTTTTGAATTAAATTTAGGCTACAATCATTACGGAGATGATTTCTCATGGTCAGCCAACCTAAACTTAGGAACTAGTAAAAATGAAGTAAAATCTTTAGGTCAATTAACTGAGATTACTGGTGCCCTTTTTGAAGGATCTGATATTTCAAGAATATCGGTAGGTGAATCTTTATTTTACTTTTATGGTTTAGAAACGGATGGTATTTATCAAACGCAAGCTGAAGTTGATGCTGTATTTACGGCTAACCCTGGCCAAACAACGGTTCAGCCTGGAGATATTCGCTTTGTAGATCATAGTGGTGATGGAGATATAACTTCTGATGATAGAGTTGTTATCGGTAATCCTTACCCTGATGTTACTTATGGTTTAAATTTAAGTGGTGATTATAAAAATTGGGATCTTAATTTATTTATTGCAGGAGTTGCAGGTAATGATGTCTATAACACAAATATTTATGATTTAGAAGGAATGCCGAGATTGTTTGGAGCAGGTACTGCTGTTTTAGACAGATGGACACCAAGTAACGCTTCTAATAGTGTGCCTAGGGCAGGTGGAGCTCCGCAAAACGTTGCTATTTCTGATCGATTTGTAGAAGATGGTTCGTATACAAGGTTAAAAAATATATCTTTAGGTTATACTTTACCAGAAAACGTATTTGGAGAAAAATTATTCTCTTCATTTAGAATTTATGTAAGTGGACAAAATTTAATTACATTATCTGACTATTCAGGTTTGGATCCAGAAATTGGAAATTCTACAGTGCTAACGAATTCGGCATTCGAAACAGGAATTGATAGAGGTAATTATCCTCAACCTAAAACATTTTTGTTGGGTTTACAAGTTACATTTTAATAAATAAAAATATAAATTATGAAAAAATATAAATTAATCTTTACAATTTTCACTATGCTATTGCTTGTAAATGCATGTAGTGAAAAAGATTTGGAGTTAACAAATCCAAATCAATTGTCTCCTGACACATTCTTTAAGAATGAGGCACAGGTTCAGTCTGCAGTAAATGCAGCCTATGCAAACTTTCAAACGCATGGTATGTATTCTAGGGGAATGTTTTTTTCTTCCGATAATATGTCACATGAAAATGCGGGTAATCCACAATTGGAAGCAGATAAAAAACAATATCTAGATTTTTCTTTTGATTCTAGTCACGGTCTTAATAAGGCCTTTTGGGATAGCTGTTTTAGGGGAGTGAATAAAGCAAATTTTGTAATAGAAAATAAAGAAGCGATAGATGCCATACCAGAAGGTTTGATGAGTGCCACTACCAAAGCGAAATTTATTGGTGAAGCCAAATTCTTAAGAGGACTATATTATTTTTGGTTAGTCGTTAGATATGGTGATGTTCCTTTGATTACGGTAATTCCAGAGGCTCCAGTAGGCTTTCCGAAAAGTTCAGCAGATTTAGTGTATCAGCAAATAATAGACGATTTAAAAGACGCCCAAACCACATTGCTTGACAAAGGAGATGAAGATAATGGTAGAGCTAATAAAGGAGCTGCTACAGCATTATTAGGTAAAGTATATTTATATAGAGGTGAGCATGCTTTAGCATTAGCTGAATTTAATAAATTGTCAGGTTATGCATTAGAGGCAAACTTCTTTGATAATTTTAAGGAAGAAACAGAGCATGGAATTGAGTCTATTTTTGAAATTGAATATGATGATGATTTAGGATTTTCTGCACAATGGAATTCTGATGTTTCTGGTGCAGGTCCAAATGAAGCTACTTTTAGAGGTCAAGAATATGGTTGTTTAGATTGGTTTAACGTGTATCCATCTGACGATTTGTTAGATGAATATGAGGCAAATGATACTAGATTTGGTGACACTTTTTACACTGTTGGTGATTCTTATAAAGCTGGAGAGTTGACAATTACTACATCAAATTTAACTGTTGGAACAGATGTTCGAAGAGCGGGTTGGAAAAAGTATCAAAATTATTATAAAGATGCTGCTGAAGATCAAACTTCAGGTATAAACTTTAAATACTTAAGATATGCAGATGTATTATTAATGATGGCTGAGTGTGAAAATGAAGTGGGAACGCAATCAGATGCAGTGGGTTATATTAATAGAGTAAGACTAAGAGCTGGTTTAACAGGGTTAGCGACAACGTTAACTAAAGATCAGGTTTTTACTGCTATAGTACATGAGCGTAAAGTAGAGTTGGCAGGTGAGCAAGTACGTTTTAATGATATTATCAGATGGGGTAATGCATCTACTGAACTAGCTGGAACCAATTTTCAAGCGGGTAAACATGAGGTAATGCCAATACCAGATGCAGAGATCAGCTCAAATGAAAATATGAGTGCAGCAGATCAAAACCCTGGTTATTAAGATAGAGTTTCATAGATTTTGAGTAAGTGTAGAAAACGGCGTATTAGTTAATAATACTCCGTTTTTTATTTTTTAAAATCGAAAATATTGCAAAAGTAATCTGTTGATTACTAGAAATTTGTTAAATTTAAATAGAAGAAGTATGTGTTTTTATAAAGGTACTTTAATAGTGTTTGTATGTGTTATAATGCTTTTTTCATTCAATTCTTGTAAAAAGTCTGAACAAAATAATGAAAGTTTAAAAGATGTTGCATCTTACCCAATTGGTACGGCAATTAGAATTAAAACATTGTTGTCCGATCAAGAGTTGCAAAAATTGCAAACTGAAAATTTTAATAGTATCACCTCAGCAAGTGATATGAAAATGAATAGAATTTTACCGAGTGAAGGAGAATATTATTGGGATAGAATAGATAGCATTGTGGCTTATGCAGAAACCAATCAACAAAGACTTTTCGGACATAATTTGATTTGGCATAGTTCAACCCCAAAATGGGTGGTTGAAAAAGGTGAAAAAGATAGTATTTGGTTAGGTGATTTTATGCAACAGTATATAAAAACCTATGTAGGAAGATATAAAGGAAAAGTAGCAGCTTGGGATGTAGTTAATGAAGCTTTTGAATCTAAAGGGGGTAATTATAGAGAAACTTTTTGGTATAAAAAGCTCGGGAAAACCTATATAGAAAAAGCATTTATATATGCACACGAAGCAGATCCAGATGCAGTATTATTTTATAATGATTTTAATATTGAAAGAGATACAGTAAAGTTAAACGCTGTATTAAATATGGTAAATGAGTTTAAAGCTAAAGGAGTTCCAATTTCTGGTATTGGTTTTCAAATGCACATAAGAATGGATATTCCTGATGAAATTATAGCGTATACATTAAAAAAAGCTGCGGAAACTGGTTTGCAAATTCACCTATCTGAAGTAGATATTATTTTTAATACTCATAATGATGAAAGATTAGGAGGTATTCAAAATTATAGCGTTTTAACAGATGAAATGAAACAAGCTCAAGCCGAGAAGTATAAAAATTTGATTAAAATGTATAAAGAGATAGTACCTAAAGAGCAACAATTTGGAATTACGTTTTGGGATTTTACAGATAGAGATTCTTGGATTAAAGGCTTTTTTAATTTGAAAGATTGGCCTTCTATATATGATGATAATTTACAACCAAAGCCAGCCTATTTTGGTGTGTTAGATGGTTTAAAAGAGTAAAAATGTATAGTATGAAAAAATTTGCAATAGCAATGTTATTTGTAATTGCCGTTATTGGCTGTACAAATAAAAAAGAACAAGTTAAAGTAGTTGAAAACCAAATAAATGAGTATTCAAACCCAATATTACAGGGTTTTTATCCAGACCCAAGTATTTGTAAAGCAGGAGATTCTTATTATTTGGTAAACTCTACTTTTTCCTATTTTCCTGGTATTCCTATTTTTAAGAGTAACGACTTGGTCAATTGGGAACAAATTGGCAATGTATTAGATAGACCAGAACAATTAAACTTAGATGAATTAAATGTTTCTCAAGGTGTTTTTGCGCCTGCAATCAGATTTAATAATGGTGTTTTTTATGTAACAGGTACTATTGTAGGTGGTAAAAATAATTTTGTTGTTTCAGCTTCAAACCCTGAAGGACCTTGGTCTAACCCGTTTTGGATTCCTGAAGTTGAAGGTATTGATCCTTCCTTATTTTTTGATGATAATGGAAAAGCATATATAATTTATAATAGTGATGCACCGGATAAAAAACCATTGTATGATGGTCATAGAACTATAAAAATGTATGAGTTTGATATTGAAAATAAAAAAGTGGTTGGCGAGCTAAAAATTTTGGTAAACGGAGGAACAGACATTGCTAAAAAACCAGTTTGGATTGAAGGTCCTCATATTTATACAAGAAATGGATTTTATTATTTAATGGCTGCGGAAGGTGGTACTGCTGAAGATCATTCTGAAGTTGTGTTTAGAAGTAAAAATGTTTGGGGCCCTTATATAAGTTATGAAAATAACCCGATTTTAACGCAACGAAATTTAGACGTTAATAGACAAAATCCAATAACGTCAACAGGTCATGCAGATATTATTGAAGATGTAAATGGTAATTGGTGGGGTGTTTTTTTAGGTTGTAGACCTTATGAAGATAGCTATTACAATACAGGACGAGAAACATTTATGGCTCCTGTAAAATGGGAAAATGAATGGCCTGTTTTTGATTTAGGAGGTGACATTGTAAAATCTAAATATCCAACACCAAACAATGTTT
>RCMY010002522.1_pt1 | contig 16576 bp, 15 predicted proteins | sample 2041341 | NCBI WGS metagenome assembly RCMY01 (sample SAMN09708234, study PRJNA481090) | Marine sediment metagenome, whole genome shotgun sequencing project. | reverse complement strand
ACGGATCAACTGAAACGTATTTGGTTTTAAGCAAGACTTCGCCATCCTTAGGTTGGGGTTTTTGCTCTTCCACAAATTCGAAATCATCAAGTTTGGGCGTTCCTTTGGGTCTGTTTTTGAGTTGTATTACGTTGTTCATGGATTTATTATCATTTTAGTGAACTATGAAAGTAAGGTAGATTACCGGAAATATTTGATGCAGAACGTTTGGAATGTGTTGCATTCTTATTTAATTTCCAATCCCACAAAATATCCCTCGCTGCCTCGAATATTAAAAACGGTGTCGTCTTCGAAGATAAAATACTGGCCCTTGATGCCTTTCAAGACACCAGAATACTTCGGGGTTTTATCCAAATTGAGACTTTTGACCTTTTTTGGATAACGGATTACAGGGAAGTCGAGATTGGTTTCCAAATTCGATGCGATAAAATAGTCGATGGCCTCATCGGGAATATAGGGCTTCAATTTGTCTCGCCAACTGACCAGATTTTCATCTTTTACATCATTGGTCAACATCTTCCGCCAGTTTGTTTTATCGCCGACATGGTCCTTAAGGGCAACCTCGGTAATGCCCGCCAGATAGCGGTTGGGAGTTTCAACGATTTCAATGGCTTCATGTGCTCCTTGGTCGATCCATCGGGTAGGGACTTGCGTTTTGCGGGTAACGCCGACCTTGATGTTGCTCGAGTTGGCCAGATAAACGATATGTGGTTGTAGCTGTACTTTTTTCTCATAATCGAGATCTCTATCCTCCTTATCCAAATGCGCGGTACTCAGTTCGGGGCGCATGATCCAGTCGCCGGCCGAGGGAATGTCAAAAAAACAGTTCTTACAGAATCCCTGGCGATAGATCCGTCGGTCTTCGCCACAGTTTAGGCATTGAAACTTGACAAAACGGATGGTCAACGACTTGTCAAGTACTTGATTGACATTCAGAAAATCATCCTCAAAAAGCATATAATATTGAATAGGATGTCCTACTTCGGTCCTCATTTTTCTTAGTACGCCTTCGTATTGCATGTTTCCAAATTTGAAAATGATAACTTTAAAACCTAATTTAGGCGGATAAAGATATCCAAAAAATGCCGATACACATTGTTAATTCCATAGCATCATGGCTTCTGAAAAAGCGCTACCACCAAATAGAGCTTTTTCTAAAATATCCATCCGAAGTGCAAGAGGAAGTATTGCAACAACTGCTTGAAATCGCCAAGGATACCGAAATCGGGAGGCTATATGAATTTTCTACCATTTCGAACTATACTAGGTTTCGCGAACGGGTACCCATTGTTTCGTACGAAGATATGCAGCCCATAATCGAAAGAACGCGCCGGGGCGAGCAGAACCTGTTTTGGCCGACATCCATAAAATGGTTCGCCAAGAGCAGCGGTACTACCGACGCCAAAAGCAAATTTATTCCTGTTAGCTCGGAGGCTTTGGAGGACTGCCATTATAAATCCGCCAAAGACCTATTATGCCTGTATCTGAATAATAACGAAAATTCACAGCTCTTTTTAGGAAAAAGCCTTCGTCTTGGAGGAAGCAAAGAACTTTATGAGGACAATGGTTCATTCTTTGGCGATTTGTCCGCTATCTTGATCGACAACATGCCACTTTGGGCGGAATTTAGCAGTACGCCGAGCAGCAAAGTGTCTTTGATGAGTGAATGGGAAAGCAAGTTAAAGGCCATAATCCATGAGAGCACCCAAGAAAACGTGACCAGCCTGGCGGGCGTTCCCTCGTGGATGTTGGTGCTGCTCAACCAAATTATCGAGGAAACTGGGAAGGACCATATTTTTCAAGTCTGGGAAAACCTTGAGGTTTATTTTCACGGGGGGGTCAGTTTTAATCCCTATAAAGAACAATACCGTAAACTATTTCCCCGTAAAAATTTCAGGTATTACGAAATATATAATGCTTCCGAAGGGTTTTTTGCCATTCAAGACCGGAATAATTCCGATGAGCTACTGTTGATGCTGGATTATGGTATTTTTTATGAATTCATTCCCATGGATGATTACGGTACCGAAAGGCAACAAGCCATCCCTTTATGGGAGGTACAAACGCAAACCAACTACGCGATTATTATTACCACCAATGCCGGGCTTTGGCGCTATCAAATCGGTGATACCGTGCGATTTACATCGACCGATCCCTATCGAATAAAAGTAACCGGTCGTACTAAACATCATATTAACGTATTCGGCGAAGAGCTGATCATCGAAAACGCCGAGGAGGCGTTGAAAACGGTCTGTAATAAAACGGGTGCCGAGATCAAGGATTATACGGCCGGCCCGATTTTTATGTCCGGTAAAGAAAAAGGTGCCCACGAATGGATCATCGAATTCCGGAAACCGCCCGAAGACCTCGATTATTTCATAGAGGTGTTCGACAACGCCCTAAAAGCACTTAATTCGGATTACGAGGCGAAACGCTACAATAATATAACCCTAAAAATGCCTAAAGTACATGTAGCGCGGCAGCAGCTTTTTTACGATTGGCTAAAATCGAAAGACAAGCTGGGTGGGCAACATAAGATTCCGAGATTGTCAAATAAAAGGGACTACATCGAAGAATTACTTCGAATGAACCAAAGTTGAGTTGAAGCGGGTATGCCGCAAAAAACGCATAGATTATGCGAGGTTCTTGGCTTAACGTATCACTAGTAACGTGGTAGCCAAAGTAATGCGGTAACCAAAAATGCCGGGTATGACAGCCATGTTCAATTTTCTGATGATTGCCGGGGCTATACAGGGATTTATCTTCAATATAGCTACCTTGCTTTCCCGAAAAAAAATTGAACGGCCCGTTCTTTTTTTGAACCTTTTTGTCTTCTTTCTTTCCTTAAACAACTTGCAGAGCTGGTTGGTCGATAAAGGTTTTGTGGCTTCGGGTGCGTTCTGGCAACAGTTCACCCTTCCATGGTATGTGCTTATCGTACCTATGTTCTACGCTTTTCTAATATTCTATCTTGAAATCGGGAAAAAACGTTGGCCATTCATTATTATTTCAGGAATGATTTTCGTGTTGGAGCTGTCAGCTAGAACCACTGTAACATTCTTGGTCGTTGATGGTACTTGGCCATCTAAGTTTCTTGAAAATTATACGATTGCCGAGGATGTGGTTACCCTGATGTATTCCCTTTTTCTCTTTTTTAAGGCCGTGCGTCTGGTGTACAGCTATGGGGAACTCTATCGGCCCATTCTGGCCTTCGACGATCTGCTATGGATCAAACGTTTCCTGATTTTCGGTGGCGGTGTTTTTTTACTTTGGATGATGGCCATCTTCTTCAACGTTACCGAAATCGTAGAAAAACCCTATAGTTATTATCCCCTGCGGCTCGGTTCGTCCATTTTGATTTACTGGGCGGGGTATCAGGCCTTTTTTAGATATGTAATCTTAAAGGATAGGATTTCTTTACGGAAGGAAATAAGAAAAGATGCGTCGGAACAAAAGGATGGTATATCGAAAAATTTGCCGACTGTCCAGAAAAATGGGAAGGATGACGCTGCCTTCAACAAAATCGATGCGTATGTGCTGACAAATCAACGCTATCTCGACCCTGATTTAGATATGGACAGTCTTACCGGAGAGCTCGGTATCGGTTCGAGTAGATTTTCAATGCTGATTAATTCATACACAGACTCGAATTTTTCCGATTACATCAACGGACTAAGGGTCGAGAACGCAAAAAAAATACTTTTGAATCCCGATTTTACGTCCTATACCATCGTCGCCATTGGCCTGGAATGTGGTTTCAACTCCAAATCCACTTTTTATTCCGCCTTCAAGAAATTCACTGGCCTTACGCCCTCCCAATACAAAAAACAGTAAGCCTAACAGCAAAACTTTATCCGAATTTTTCCAGTTTGGATGATTTCGGACCTTGGTTTTTCCTCCCCGCACTAGTTTTGGACAAACACTAAAACTGGAATTATGAGACTAATGTTGATCAGTATCGTTTTTAACTGGGCCCAAATGGGCTTGGCACAAAAAAATGCCGTATATATTGAAACGTTTGGAAACGCTGGATTGATTTCGTTGAACTATGAAAGACAGTTCTTTACCGAGCCCAAATTAAGCCTAAGGATTGGGCTAGGATTTTCCTTCTTTGAAATTGAAGAGGAAAGGCAGCCTTCTGGGCCCTCTGGACCCGATGTGGATTACGGTATTAATTTGCCGGATATTGATTTGAGTATTCCGATTGCCGTGCACTATCTCTTTAATGTAAGGAACGGAAATTACGTGGAAACCGGTCTGGGCTATACCTTTCAGTTTGGTTCCAATTCGAGTCTGGGCAGGGATTACGACGAAAAGGCGGCCCATCTGTTCTTGGCATCCGTAGGTTTTAGACGGTATTTTTGGAAACGGAAAAGTTGGTTTTGGAAAGCCAATTTTACACCGATATTGGCAATCATGGATAGCGGAAGGACTGAATATGGTTTCCAACCTTGGATGGGAGTATCGGTCGGAAAACGCTTTTAATAAAATTTTAACATGCATTTTTACAGCTCGCTTTCGACCTATCGGAATGTTGCCCTTGCTGTTTTTTGAAGTGAAACTGCGGATTTTGTTTTCAGTTTTAAACGGTCAGCAATTCATCTCAATGGTGAGTACATCGAAGAATTACTTCATATAAACAATTAATTGCGGATATTTGCAGTGAAATGTAGAGATTAGCTTCTCGAACTTAACCGAATATATTTCCAAAATTTCTAAATGCTGGGAATATGAGCTAATCTAAACTTGTAATTATGGCAGAAAGACTTGTAATCGTATCCGATATGTGGGGCGTGAAAAAAGGACTCTGGATCACTTCCTATCTTGGATATCTACAACAATACTTCAACATCACCTTTTATGACTGCCAGCAATTGGCTCATTTGGATGTGATGGTACATACCGAAGAAAACATTCATCAAGCTTTCGTAAACGGGGGTATCGAGACCGCCGCCGCACACCTTTTAAAAAAGGAAAATGAACCGGCTCACTATCTGGGATTTAGTACGGGTGGTACGGTCGCCTGGAAGGCCAATCTTATGGGGTTGCCCATGAAGTCTCTATATACGGTCTCATCGACCCGTATCCGCATCGAGAGCAAAAGCCCTGAATGCCCTACCACAACATTATTCGGTGATAATGATATCTATAGGCCTAAAGCAGCTTGGTATGAAGAAGCAGGCGTGAAAGGCGAGTTGATTAAAGGTTTTGGCCACAACATGTACACCGACGAAAAGATCATTCAAAAAGTCTGTTTGGATCTTTTGCAATCGGTCACACAAAAAACGGGGAGAAACGAAAAAGAAAAAGCGGTGTAGGGGATAGGGTTAAATCTTCGATCGCAGTACGATTACAATCGAAAAAAAATCGAGGTTTAATAACTACATCTTAGCTACTCAAGGTCCAAAGTAAATTATATTAAACGTTGACCTTGGTAACAACAGTATTGAACCTTGAATTTTATTTTCTTACCCTGCAACCCTGCAACCCTGCAACCCTGCAACCCTGCAACCCTGCAACCCTGCAACCCTGCAACCCTGCAACTTTCAATCAAGAATCAAGAAACAGCTTTCAATTTCTTAATAGTTTCGTACGACAACTTATCTTCCGCGTAAGGCTTAGTGACCTTGAACTCGGTATCATCGGTACTTGGCATTTCGAACATCGCATCGGTGAAAATAGCCTCGCATAGCGATCGCAAGCCTCTGGCTCCCAATTTATATTCTATAGCTTTCGTCACGATATAATCCAACGCCTGATCGGTAATAGTAAAGCTGATATCGTCCATGGCGAACAGCTTTTCGTATTGTTTAATAATGGCGTTTTTCGGTTCCGTAAGAATGGCACGCAGCGTAGTGGCATCCAAGGGGTCCATATGGGTCAGTACGGGAAGTCTTCCTATGATTTCGGGGATAAGCCCGAATTCCTTTAAATCTTTTGGAATAATATACTGTAAGATGTTTGTCTGATCCAGACTTTCATCGGCCTTGGAAGCACTATAGCCCACGGCCTGCATGTTCAGGCGCTTGGTTATCGCCCTTTCGATACCATCAAAGGCACCACCTGCAATAAAAAGGATGTTCTCGGTATTTACCTCAATAAATTTTTGATCTGGGTGTTTTCGGCCGCCTTTGGGCGGTACATTAACCGAGGTGCCTTCCAGCAGTTTCAATAAACCTTGCTGAACCCCTTCTCCTGAAACATCGCGGGTAATCGAAGGATTGTCGCTTTTGCGGGCAATTTTGTCAATTTCATCGATAAAGACAATGCCCCGTTCGGCTTTCTCTAAATTGTAATCCGCAGCTTGCAGCAATCGGGTAAGAATGCTTTCGACATCTTCGCCAACATAACCGGCCTCGGTCAGTATCGTGGCGTCAACGATGGCCAGAGGCACGTTCAACATTCTAGCGATGGTCTTCGCCATTAGCGTCTTCCCGGTACCGGTCTGCCCGACCATAATAATGTTACTTTTCTGTATCTCTATGTCATCGTCCTTCGATTTGGACTGCAATAATCTTTTATAGTGGTTATATACGGCAACCGACATTACTTTTTTAGTGCGTTCTTGACCGATAACATAGGTATCCAAAAAGTCCTTAATTTCTTGGGGCTTCTTTAATACCAATTCGGAGGATAGGTCATTGGTCTTCGTTTGCCGCGATTCTTCGGCAACTATACCATGGGCCTGCTCGATACAGCGATCACAAATATGTGCATCAAGCCCCGCAATCAACAGATTGGTCTCCGGCTTTTTTCTTCCACAAAACGAACACTCTAAATTTTCCTTCGCCATACTATTATGTTCTCTTTTTTCCCTAAACCCAAACGCTGAATTTTCCGTTTTGGTTTACCTTTCATCGAAAAGTGTGTTAAATTCAGGATTCAGAATTTCCTATTTACTGTCCCTTGCCAGAATCTCGTCGATCATTCCGTATTCCTTGGCTATGTCGGCCTTCATCCAGTAATCTCGATCACTGTCTTCGTTCACCTTCTCGATAGTCTGCCCGGAATGCCTGGCAATAATTTGGTACAGTTCATCTTTCAATTTCAAGATTTCCCTGGCGGTAATTTCAATATCACTGGCCTGGCCTTGTGCGCCGCCCATGGGTTGGTGGATCATGACACGTGAGTGGGTAAGCCCGCTACGTTTACCTTTTTCGCCTGCGCAAAGCAGTACGGCACCCATCGAAGCGGCCATACCGGTGCAGATGGTGGCAACATCGGGTTTAATGAACTGCATCGTATCGTAAATGCCCAAACCAGCATAAACACTACCACCCGGGGAGTTTATATAAATTTGAATGTCTTTCGCGGCATCGGTGCTTTCTAAAAACAACAATTGTGCCTGTACAATATTGGCCACCTGATCGTTGATTCCTGTGCCCAAAAAGATAATACGATCCATCATCAAACGTGAGAACACGTCCATGGCAACAGCATTCATCTGCCTTTCTTCGATAATATTCGGCGTAAGACCTACAGGATGCATACTTTCGACGATCTTGTCGTAATACATACTATTGATTCCCTGATGTTTGGTCGCGTAATTCTTGAATTCTTTTCCGTAATCCATTTTCTTTTATTCGGTGGGTTTAATTAAAGAAGTGCCGAAATACATGGTCTTCCATACTCTAAAGATACCCTAATTAATTGAAGATTTTTAAACAATACCCGCATTCATTATCCGTATACCTCTTTGATAAAGTCTTCGTAGTTCACCTCCTTGGTTTTTAGATTTGCTTTTTCCTTGTAGAGATTCAGCAATTTTTGGCTCATCAACTGCTCCGATAATCGTTTGGCCTCATCTTGATTCCCCAAGACCCGGGCGGCGATACTATCGAGTTCCTCTTCTTGCGGATCCATTTGTCCGAACTGGGCCATTTGCGATCGGATAAAGCCTTTGGCAAATTCTTTCAATTCTTCGAACTGAAGCTGGATGTCGTTATCCTGAATGATTTTACCCTCGATCAATTGATAGCGAAGTCCCTTTTCCGATTTTTTATATTCCTCATTAGCTTGATCCTCGGTCAAAGGCTCTTCTCCGGTCATCCGAATCCATTTGGTCAAGAATTCCGAGGGGAGGTCAAATTTTGTATTGTCAATAAAGTATTCGGTCACATCGTTCAACAATTTTTGATCGGACTGTTGTTCGAACTGTTTTTCGGAATCTTCCTTGATACGTGCCTTCATCTCCTTCTCAGAGGTGATTTTACCTTCCCCGAAGAGCTTGTCAAAAAGTTCTTGGTTCAGTTCGGCAGGCTCCCGCTCGTTGATTTCCCCTATAGTAAAAACAATATCAATTTCAAGGTCTTTGGCCTTTTCTTGAGATACACCGAGCACACTCGATAGGAGATAATCTTCTTTAAAAAGACCTTTAGTGTTTAGCGTAATCGAATCGCCAACCTTTTTTCCTTTCAGGGCTTCAAGGGCTTTTTTGCTCTTTATTTTGTCAAGCTCCAGGGTGGTCTTATTGTCAATTTCTTCTTCTTCGTTTTTAAAGGTGCCCGTAACCTCGTCTTTTTTACTGACTTCGGTCTTGCTTACCAGTTTGCCATATTGTTTTTGCATACGCTCGACCTGTTCGTTGACCATTTTCTTGTCGGCAACGATCTTGTATCGGGTAATCGGTTTTTTGGTGTCAAGCGAAACCTCGAAATCAGGGGCAAGGCCCAATTCGAATTCAAAGGCAAGTTCTTCATTGTCCCAATCGAAATTGTCCTGTTGCTTGGGAAGCGGATTTCCGAGAACATCCAACTTTTCCTCGGTCAAATATTTATTCAGGTTGTCTTGTAAAAGCTTGTTCACCTCGTCGACCAAAATGGACTTGCCATATTGTTTTTTAATAAGGCCCAAGGGTACCTGACCTTTTCTGAACCCTGGAATATTGGCCTGTTTTCTATAGTCTTTCAGGATTTTATCCACTTTATCCTGATAATCGTCCTTAGTGATGGCTACGGTTACGACCGCGTTTAGATCATCGATCTGCTCTTTGGTAATGTTCATCTAAATCTTCTTTATTAAATTTCCTCGAAACGGGATGCAAAAGTAGTACAATTTACGTATCCTAGCAAGTTTTGAAACGGTTGAAAACCATTGAGGTGTGTAAAACTGCCGTTCACCTTAGGTCGGTCAGATCAGGTGAAAGGCAAGGCCATTAAATATAGTGTAGGTGTTACTGTAAATGCCTATGGTTTAACCTGTATTTCGAATATTCAAACCTTGTCCTTCTCTTTAAGAAGTGAGTAAAATAAGGATTGCAAAAAGGAAAGTAGCAAACTAAAAAGAAGCGCCCACCAGATACCATCTACATTAAATCCGCCGATAAGGTTATCGGCCAGTAATATGATAATGGCATTGATAATCAATAGAAAAAGACCGAAGGTGACGATGGTCACCGGAAGGGTCAATATGATGAGAATAGGTTTGACGATAAAGTTCAAAAGGCTAAGAACGATAGCAACTACGATGGCCGTAAAGTAAGTGTCCACCGAAACATGGGGCAGTATTTTTGATAAAATGACGACCGCAAGGGCACTTAGAAGTATTCGTAATATAAGTTTCATAGAAAATAGTTCTAGAAAGGATATGAAAAAAGGCACCGAATTTTTCGATGCCTTCAAAATTAGAAATTTATTTTGAATTAATTGATGTACAGTCCCTTGTATTCCAAAGGATCAACCTCGGGCAAATTGGCGCCATAGGTCGATTCGATAGCTTTAATGAATTCGTTGGTCATAAGCGCGTAACCTCGAGGCGAAAGATGTACTCCGTCTAACGAAAATCCGCCTCCCGTGGCAAAAGTGGCAGTAACAGTGCTGCCATCGGAAAGGGGAATTCCGTCCCCAGCAGCTTTGCCCAAGAATGCGTTGGCATCTACGAAGCCAAGTCCATATTGTTCCGCCAAGCCTGTAATTGTCGCGTTGAACTTATCCGTGGCATCCAGTACCTCGGCTTGTTCTTCCGGAGTCAGCACCCATTTGTCTTCCAAAGGGTAGGTGACCCCATTTACGGCAAGCTGTCCGGCATTGGCGGCGGGTAATCCCAATCCTTGCAACATAGCAAAAGCGGTTTGATTTAGCGTTGCGATTTCGCTTCGGGCGGTAAGTACAATAAGGTCGTTTTCATTGGCCTGCCTGGCTTGACCGTAAAGCAATCCAAATACACCTGCCGTACCTGCGTCCAAGCCTCCTTGTATCAAAGCACCCGTGATCTGGGCGGAAAGATCGGTTAGCGATTCATCTTTGATAACCAACGCACTGGCCGCATCTTCAGCGAATACGATGGACCGTTCCGGCACTTGCAGGGCAGCGAACACTTGGTTCAATCCGGCGAAACTTTGATTCAAGGTCGGAATTTGAGGTCCGAAATCAGGGTTCGTAGGGTCTAATGGCGCAAAAGGTACGGTTGTGAAATAAGGTATCGTAGTTACATCGGGCAAATTGGCGACCGCACCGCCTGCGTCATTGGCGGTGAGGGCTTGTAACAGTTGATTGTAAATATTTGCAAATACGTTGGGGTCGGTAATGTCGCTCGCACCATAGGTAGAAGGATCGAGGTTGCCATTTTGATCAGTTCCCGAACCGCCGGATGTGGCATACGATAAGATGTCATTATTCCCTATCCACAGTGTAAAGAATGAGGGCTGTTGCGCGACCGCATCGCCGATGACGGTGGCCGCAGGAGCGGAGGCGAATCGGACGAAGTAAGGATTTGCCGCCCCAAGGGCCAACGCTTCGAGGCTTCCATAACCAGGAGCGACCAAATGATAAATCTTAGCACCGGGAACGCCCATATTGTTGAACGGTCCGGATAGTATGTTCGTCACTTCCGTAGAACCTTGTCCCATTAATCGGGTCGGTGTAGGTGAGCCGGATTCAAAAGATAGGATAAAACGATTTTCAAACCCGGGTAGGGGAGCGCCGCCAAGGGTCAACCCACCTAAGTTATCTGCCATCAATGGCATTTTGAATTCGCCGCCGCCCACTTCGGCAAAACTACCGGCGAGCATATTGGGCAAGGATGCTTCCTGGCCGTTCATAAACAAGGCACCGTCAGAATAACCGGCGGTCAATGAATTGCCTACGGCCACATAATTCGAGAAATCGGCCGAGCCGTTGGTGTAATTTTCTGGAGTCGGTTTGGTGGGGGTAGGGTCTACCGGCGCATTGTCATCACTGCTACAAGAAATAATGAACAGAGCGAAAAAAGCAAGTAATGCTAGAATCTTTTTCATCGTATTGTTTTGAGTTAGGGGATGTTAAGAGCGTGTTAATTTACGCTCAGAACCAAATTTAGCGAAAATTATCACACGTACAAGGGTTTGCCGGAAAAAATTATGCATGCATAGTAAATCAGGAGTTTAAAAACGCCGCCGATTTCGCAAAAAACTGCTCTGGATTCTCGGCATGCAACCAGTGACCTGCGTTGTCAATGGTCTCCATTTCGGCTTCTGGAAAGTGTTGTTTAAAATCGGGTAAATCTTGAGGGGCTATGTATTCCGATCGGTCGCCCCGAAGAAAGAGGGTAGGGCCTTTGTACGTATCGGAGGCGGTGATATTTTCCCCGACTTCTTCCATTTTTTCGCTCAGTACCTCCAGATTAAAGCGGAAGGCCAATTTTCCCTTTTCGATCCAGTATAGGTTTTTCAGCAGAAATTGTCTTACCCCAAGGTTCGTAATGTGCTTCTTTAACTCGGCATCCGCTTTACTTCTCGAGGTAAGGTCTTCCGGACTAAGTGCATTCAGTCCGTCTAAGATGATCTGGTGGTGCGGCGGATAGTATTTTGGCCCGATATCGGCGACCAGGAGTTTATCCGTGCGATCCGGATGGTCGGAAGCAAATTGCATGGCCGTCTTCCCGCCCATGGAGTGTCCCAGAACAATGGCCTTGTCGAGATTGTGGTGCTCCATATAGCGTAGCAGATCCTCGGATAGCAAATCGTAATTGAAATCGTTGGACCAAAAACTTTGTCCGTGATTGCGCTGGTCGATTAGATGCACCTCGAAACCGGACTCCGAATACTGATCGCCCAATGTCTTCCAATTGTCAAGCATCCCTAGAAATCCGTGTAAAATCAACAGTGATTTTCCTTTGCCATCTATTTTTGAGTGCAGAATTTTGTTTTCCATATTTTCCTTGTCAATCGCTAGGAAGCATAAAAAGTTATATTTTACTCGTTGCGTTGTAGCTGTTAGTTTAATCGTTACGCTGTAACTGTTAAAAGCTTAAGGTTGTTTTTGGCTTAAAACTGAAACACTCACTTCAACCTGTGCAAATACATATTTACCACATTCTCCAGCCCCAAATAAAGAGACTCGCAGATAAGCGCATGACCGATGGATACTTCTAGCAAATGCGGTACATTTTCTTTGAAATATTTGATATTATCGAGGCTTAGGTCATGGCCGGCGTTGAGATCCAGACCTAACTTATGTGCCAGAATGGCGGCTTCGGTATAGGGGCGAACGGCATTTTCATGTTTACCATCGTCGTACAGTTTCGCAAAACTTTCCGTGTAAAGCTCAATGCGATCGGTTCCGGTCTCGGCGGCGCCTTCGATCATTTTGAGATCGGGGTCCGTGAAAATGGATGTGCGTATACCGTTTGCTTTAAAGGTCGAGATTACATCCTTTAGAAAATCCTTGTGTTTTATCGTGTCCCAGCCGGCATTGGAGGTAATGGCATCGACGGCATCGGGCACCAGGGTCACCTGTGTCGGCCGCACCTCGAGCACGAGGTCGATAAACTTGGGCACGGGGTTGCCCTCGATATTAAATTCGGTGCTCACGATTTGCTTCAGGTCACGCGCATCTTGATAACGAATATGCCGCTCGTCGGGCCTCGGATGCACGGTAATGCCCTGCGCCCCGAAGGCTTCTATATCGGTCGCGGTTTTTAGAACATTGGGAACATCTCCGCCTCTGGAGTTGCGCAAGGTGGCAATCTTATTGATATTCACACTGAGTTTTGTCATTTATCCTGTTTTTGGTACCGTTCATACAAAAATACGAATTAGGCATGCCTTTTGATATTATTAATTAGTAATTTGCGTTAGAACATAGAAAGCTATGCACATCCAAAACCATATTGTTACCAATATCCCGGTCTTTGAAATCGGTGACCCGTTATCTAAGGTCATCCAGTTTTTCAAGGAGACTAACCATTCCCATGTGGCAATCCTTGAAAACGGCAGCTATTTGGGTGTTTTGGATGAAAATGATCTCGAACAATTTGAGGAGGATAAAAAAGTGGAGCATTACAGATATGACCTCGGAGCCTTTTTCGTTAGAAGGGATACCAATTGGCTCGATGTGTTGGAGGTTTTTTCTAGACACCACGCCAATGTTGTACCGGTCTTGGATGAAGAAGGAAGGATAGAAGGCTACTACAACCTGACCGATATTGTAAACGTTTTTATCGACACTCCTTTTTTTACGGAGCCCGGTGGAATCATAGTTTTGGCCAAAGGGATAAAAGATTACTCCTTCAGCGAGATCGCCCAGATCGTGGAAAGTAACAACACGAAACTGATCGGAGGTTTTATAACCGATTCTAAAAACGACGAAGTTCAGATTACTATTAAGGTAGCATCAGCTAACCTGAACGAGATTTTACAGACCTTTCGTCGCTACAACTACAACATTCTCTTCGGAAACAACGACGACCAGTTCTTGGAAGATTTGAAAGAGCGCTCGGACTACTTGGAAAAATACCTGAACGTTTAGAAAAAATCCTGCACTAATACTCGCAAGGTTCAAAACTGTTTTGTAGTTTGGTTCAAGTTTTTAGGCTAAACATCTCAAGTCCCATCCCATGAAAGTCGCCCTCTACAGCCATACCTATAAAGAAGACACCTTGGAATATGTGGTCGAACTCCTTGACGAGCTTCACAAAGAAAATGCCGAGGTATGGATAGAAGCTGATTTTTACGTGTTTTTATCCGAAAACCGTGCTTCTAAAACCTATGGCACCTTTACCGATAACGAGGGCTTGGATGATTCATTCGATATGTTCGTCAGTTTTGGTGGCGACGGCACCATCCTGAGGGCCACTACGTTCGTAAGAAATTTAGGCATCCCGATCGTTGGGGTGAACACCGGTCGATTGGGTTTTCTTTCCACGATTGACAAAGAGGAAGTCCGTAAAGTGGTGCAAGAATTCAAAAATGGAAAGTATGCCATTATCGAACGAAGTCTGGTCGAGGTAGGTGCCGAATCGGATATTCCTGAGTTGAACGGATTAAACTTTGCACTCAACGAAATTACGGTAAGCCGTAAAGACACGACCTCAATGATTACGGTCGAAACCTATCTCAATGGCGAATATTTGACCTCGTATTGGGCCGATGGTTTAATTGTATCCACGCCAACCGGCTCCACGGGCTATTCATTGAGCTGCGGTGGCCCGGTAATAGTACCTACGGTAAAATCACTGATTCTAACGCCCATTGCGCCGCACAACCTGAACGCCAGACCTTTGGTTATTTCCGATGATACGCTGATACGTCTTAAAGTATCCGGTAGGGAAGAAAACCATCTGATTTCTCTGGATTCCCGAATTGCTTCCGTAGAAAACGGAAAGGAGATTATTATAAAAAAAGCGGACTTCGTAATAAAAATGGTCGAGTATACTTCCGAGAGCTTCCTAAAAACTATTCGGAACAAATTGTTATGGGGCGAGGATCGGCGGAATTGATCTAAGAAAGTTCAAGTCTGAGCATCGAAGGAGGATACTACCGCAAACCTGCCCGTAGTAGCAAGGTTCAGTTCAAAAAATTTCTATTCTGCTCAAAGGCCTATGTTTCGAACTGTGGAATTGACCCTGTTCCAAAACAATAAATACCGGCAAATCCAGTTTATCAAGAAAGATACGCACTTTAAAGAACAAGCCATATAATGATGGTATGCAATTGTTATATTTGCAAGCCTTAATCCGAATTCGATTAAACATTAGTCCGTAAGGTCGTAGCTCTTATTTTTTAAGGCACCTCGATTTCAGTTTATGCTGAGCGCAGTTGCCTTACACGGTGCGACAAATTTGGAATTACACCCTCTATGAAACGATTTCTCATCGTACTTCTACTATGTGCCTTTGGCCAACTGGACGCCCAGACCTACGAGGTCGGTGTTTTTGCCGGTGGTGCCAATGCTATCGGTGATGTAGGCCGAACCAATTATATTCTACCGTCGAACATTGCCTTTGGCGGTCTTTTTAAATGGAATATTGCCAAACGCTATTCGTGGCGAGCCAGTATGATCTATGGTAAATTCACGGCCGACGACTCCAAATCGAGTATCCCATCACGGAAGCAAAGGGGCTTTGTGGCCGATAACTCCATCCTTGAAGCATCTGCAGGACTTGAGTTCAATTTTGTTGAGTACAATCTGCATAAGCTAGGTCCGGCCTTTACTCCTTATTTATATACCGGGGTTACCTATTTTAGATATGACTACAATTATTTCGATGCGGGACGTATGATAGATATCGGGCAAAAAGACGGTAACTTTGCCATACCGATGACTGTCGGGGCCAAATTGCGGCTCAACCAGTTTTTGATCTTGGGGGCTGAAATCGGTGCTAGATATACTTTTACCGACAACCTCGATGCCAGTAATCCAAAAAAATTGAACGTAAGCCAGCAGCTTGGTGATCTACAGTTCGGAAATATTTTTAGCGACGATTGGTACGTTTTCTCTGGATTAACATTAACTTACACCTTCGGTAGAAAGGCCTGTTGCGACAATTTCGAGTAACGCCTATCTGATATGGGCTGCTTCTGTATTCTCATGCCTACCCCCTAACCTGTTAAACCAATACCATTATTGTATACGGATCATATGAATCCCCTTGAAGAAATCGACAAAAAAAACCTGCCCCGTCACATTGCGATTATTATGGACGGAAACGGCCGCTGGGCCAAACAGCAGGGCAAACTACGGGTATTCGGCCATGAGAACGGGGTGAATACTGTACGAAGGACCGTGGAAAACTGCGTCGAGATCGGCCTTGAGTATCTTACCTTATATACCTTTTCGACCGAAAACTGGAAACGCCCGAAACTAGAGGTAGATATCCTGATGAAACTGCTGGTCTCATCCTTAAGAAAGGAACTTGCTACGTTTATCAAAAACAACGTGAAGTTAAATGCCATTGGCGATATCGGATCTCTTCCCAAAAAAGCCCACCGAGAGCTGAATGAGGTGATGGAAAAAACAAGCGGCCATACAGGCATGACACTGACCTTGGCCCTGAGCTATGGCGCACGTGAGGAAATTAAAAACGCGGTAAAACAGATCAGTACCAAAGTTAAAAATAATATAATTTCAGTAGATGATATTGACGAAACCATTATAAATACTCATCTTTACACGCACAATTTGCCCGATGTAGATTTGCTTATCCGAACCAGTGGGGAATGCCGGATCAGCAATTTTTTACTTTGGCAGATTGCTTATGCAGAGCTTTACTTTATCGATGTATTTTGGCCTGATTTTAGTGAACTACATTTAACGGAGGCCATAAAAAGTTACCAGAACAGAGAAAGAAGATTTGGAAAAACCAGCGAACAACTCAACTG
>RCMY010002521.1_pt1 | contig 16578 bp, 16 predicted proteins | sample 2041341 | NCBI WGS metagenome assembly RCMY01 (sample SAMN09708234, study PRJNA481090) | Marine sediment metagenome, whole genome shotgun sequencing project. | reverse complement strand
GGGGCATCGGCCGGTCCTTTAAATGGGGAGCCGCTGATGTTGACATCGACAATAAAAGAAACTGCTATGGAACTGAAGGTTTGAGTTTGATTGTTAATCAGGTAGAGTATTTCACCCCGGGGGGCGATATCAATGCCGGAAACCCCTTCTTCGACAGGAATGGATCCTTGCAGTTGTCCCTGGCTATTGAACACTTGAACCAACTTTTGATCGTTGAGAATATAGACAAATTTTCCATCCAGAGAATGAACCATGTCGAGAGTTTTTCCGGTGGTGGGCCACTTTTGTAGCACATTCCATTCAAGCCGGTTATCCTGACCCGCATCAGGCACAGTCAGCGCATTGGCCCCGGATGCCAAAAACAGTGTAATGAAACAACTGGCATACAATTTAGGGAATTTCATACAAGCCTCAATAAAGATTAAAAGTAAGAGAGTAAAAAGAAACAGTTTCGTAATAAAAAAAATAGTCGCTACAGTACCACGTACTGTAGCCATTCTCATCTTTTTGTGCAAGATGATCGAAAAGGCATGCGGCGTCTAAAATCATTTAGCTTCACCCCCGAAGAGGCAAGCAAAATAAAATCTGGCAATTGTGTTCCTCGAAGAGGACACAATTACAGATTATATTTTGCATAAAAACCGCAAAACAAGAGACACGATACGAAAAAGTACCGTGTGTTTAAAAAAAACTGGTAAGCGAACGAGCAAAATGGTATTTATAGCAACTTTTTGTGTTTTAAATCAGACAATATCAAGTACAGTGCTTGACTGCACTCGGTATGTGAATTAATTAGTACCGTTTTGGTGAGTAAAATTTCATTGAAACCACAAAAAAACCGGCTGCGAGGATGGCGGAATTGGTAGACGCACCAGACTTAGGATCTGGCGCCTTACGGTGTGGGGGTTCGACTCCCCCTTCTCGCACCATTTTTTCTGATACACTGTACACCTCACCTGTGGTAGTGATAATCCACTGCGATTTTAATTTGTTATGCCGTTATTCCTTTTATGCTGGTTGCTTGCCGGCTGGTCGCTTTTTTTTATAGCAGGAGTAACGGGTAAAATGTGGGTTCGGGTGTTTATGATAATTTTAAAACGAAAGGATGGGACTCGATGGATGTAAATGTTGAAGAGCTCAGTGCTCTCACAAGAAAAATAACGGTCACGCTACCCGAAGACAGTGTTCAACCAAAACTGAACCAGGCCTACGAAAAACTGAAGAAAGAAACGAAGATGAAGGGGTTTCGTCGTGGGAAAGTTCCTCTTTCAGTTATTGTCAAACACTACAAGGCTCAGGTTGAAGCAGAGACCGGAGAAAAGCTGGTGCAGGATAATTATTTCGATGCCATTGAAAAAAATGGGGTCGATCCGATTGTGCACCCGGATATTCAAGGTGTCACATACAATGAGGATGGTTCCTTTACCTTCGTCGCCCAAGTTGACGTGCGACCCCAATTCGAACTGGCTGAGTACAAAGGCTTGGAAGTAGAAAAAGAGGATATCCTGGTAACCGATGAGGAAATCCAGCTTGAGCTCGCCGAAATGCAGAAAACTATGGCTGTGCTTCGTTCTGTGACCGACAGACCGATCCAGAAAGGCGATGTGGTCATTGTTGATTTCCAGGGAACTCATGAAGGCGAGGCAATGCCTCAGGTCAAAAACGAAAACTACTCCGTTGAAGTCGGCGAGGGCAACATGGGGGTGGAGTTTGAGGAAAAATTAGTTGGTATGAATAAGGAGGAAGTGGGTACGCAGGATGTCGATTTCCCGGAAAACCATCCCAATCCGATCCTTAAAGGCAAAAAAGTAGAATTTACCATTATCGTCAAAGATATCAAAGAGCGGGTACTCGCCGAACTCAACGACGAATTCGCCAAAGATGCCGGTGAGGAATTCAAGACTCTGGATGATTTGAAAGCTTCGATCAAAGAGCGCCTCACCAAGCAGCGCGAAGAGCGGGCCGAGGGTGCGATCACTGATAAGCTTATGCAGAAACTGCTCGATGTCCATGAATTTGAGGTTCCGAAACGGTTGGTCGCTTTCGAAATCGATCAGATGATCAAGCAGACCGAAAAGCAGTTCGAGCAGAGCGGAATGACTCTTGAAGCAGCCGGATTGAGCAAAGAGAAGCTGACTGAACAAAATGGGCCAATGGCTGAAAAAAGAGTTCGCGGTGATTTCCTGTTAAAGAAAATTGCTGAGGTCGAAGAGATCAAAGTTGAAGAAGAAGACATGGAAAGGGGCCTGAAGCGTATCGGCGATATGTACAATATGTCCGTTGCCAAGGTGAAAGAATACTTCAAGAACCGCGATGATCTTCTGCCTTTGATGAATGAATTGCTCAATGAAAAAATCCTCGCCTTTCTCCGGTCAGAGGCAGTCTTTGTAGAGCCTGTCAAAGCGGAACCAGAAGCCGAGGAAGATGCTGCTGCAAAAAGCTGATAGGACAGCTTGCGTACGCCGGGAAAAGAATTATATTAACATATCGGGTTTGGAGCCCTGCCTGATATGTTTTGACTGCTTTTAAATATTAACGACTGCATTGGGCTCCGTGCCTTATGCAGTCGAACCGTTTTAAGGAGAGTAACCAATGAATCTTGTGCCGATGGTGGTGGAGCAGAGTCCCCGAGGGGAACGAGCGTACGATATTTACTCACGTCTGTTAAAAGAACGGATTATTTTCCTCGGCTCAGGAGTCACTGATGATGTGGCCAATGTCATTGTGGCCCAGTTGCTCTTTCTTGAGGCCGAGAATCCCGAAAAAGATATTACCTTTTATGTTAACTCTCCCGGTGGTTCGGTTACCGCCGGTATGTCAATTTATGATACTATGCAATATGTCAAGTGCGATATCGCAACACTTTGCATGGGACAGGCGGCCTCCATGGGCGCATTTCTTCTGGCTGCGGGAACTGATGGTAAAAGATACTCACTACCCAACTCCAGAATTATGATTCACCAGCCGATGGGTGGATTCCAGGGACAGGCAACAGATATTGATATTCAGGCTAGGGAAATATTGCGGATGAAAGACGAACTGAACCGTCTGCTCGCCCATCACACCAAGCGCCCGCTCGAAAAAATTACCGCAGACACCGAACGCGATTATTTTATGAGTGCAAGTGAAGCCCAGGAATATGGTATCATTGATAAGGTACTTACTAAACGGGAAGAATTAGTTGAGGATTAAAAGTATGGATGATGTGAATAACAAAGGACCTGATTGTATTTGTTCTTTTTGCGGAAAAAATCAGGATGATGTCGGCAAGCTTATTGCCGGTCCGGATGTTTTTATCTGTGATGAGTGTATTGAACTCTGTAATGAAATAGTTCACGATAAGGATGGGCAGGACTCGAACGAGCCGGCGGAAGAAGAGAAGATTTCTTTGAAACCAAAAGAAATTAATGCCTACCTCGACGATTATGTGATCGGCCAGGAGTATGCCAAAAAAGTCCTCTCTGTTGCCGTGCATAACCACTACAAGCGTATCGATGCGCCCGTGGAGGACGATTCAGTCGAGCTGCAGAAATCGAACATTATTCTGGTTGGCCCGACTGGTTCCGGTAAGACGCTGGTTGCGCAGACTCTGGCCAGGATTTTGAAAGTGCCGTTTTGTATGGCTGATGCGACAACGCTCACCGAAGCCGGTTATGTCGGCGAAGATGTTGAAAATATCCTGGTAAGCCTGCTGCAGGCGGCAGATTATGATGTGGAGAAGGCCCAACGGGGAATTATTTATATAGATGAAATCGATAAAATTGCCCGAAAATCAGACAGCCCATCCCTGACCAGAGACGTTTCCGGGGAAGGAGTGCAGCAGGCGCTCTTGAAAATTATCGAAGGTACCAACGCCTCTATTCCACCAAAAGGTGGTAGAAAGCATCCTCAGCAGGAACTGGTCCAGATAGATACCACTAATATTCTGTTTATCTGTGGTGGAGCATTTGTTGGGCTTGATTTGGTCGTCAGTAAGCGGCAGGGTGCAAAATCTATCGGTTTTGGCGCTAAGGTCACTGGTGATGAAAAGAAAAAAATTGGTGAATTGTTGAGAATGGTACAGCCGGAAGATCTCCTTAAATTTGGCCTTATTCCGGAACTGGTTGGCCGATTGCCGGTTATTGCTACCATGGAAGAACTCGTGGAAGCAGATCTGATTCGCATCCTGAAGGAACCGAAAAATGCCCTGACCAAGCAGTACCAGAAACTGTTTGAGTTTGACGGCATCAGTCTCAGTTTTACAGAAGGGGCTTTGACGGCTATTGCCGCCAAAGCGCTGAAAAGAAAATCAGGGGCTCGAGGACTGCGATCGGTTATGGAAGAAGCTATGCTTGAGGTGATGTACGATCTTCCTTCAATAGAAGGTGTGCAGGAATGTGTCATCAACGAACAAGTTATAACCCAGGGTGAATATCCGGTTATTTTATACCATAACGACAGTGCTGACGAAAAGTTGAAAACAGCCTGATAAAGCCTGATTGAATCAGCTTTGCCAAGGTTTCTAACCCCGGTAAACGGGACGAAAACCGGATACTTTTTAAGAGTATGGCGCTCAACCCGCTGAAAAATTGGGATTCTTTACAATCCCCCCTTGAGGGAGATATGTTCTTTCACGAAATAATTTTCTGATACAAAATGTCAGAAAATTATTTCTAAGTCACTACTAGTCGCAACAGAAATGTACATTTGAAAGGAGATTTTGTGACAAAACTTTACCCCTTGATGCCACTTCGGGATATAGTCATTTTTCCGCATATGGTTGCACCTTTAGTTGTTGGTCGGAAAAAGTCCATCCAGGCACTCGAAGATGCAATGGAAAAGAAGACGGATATTCTGCTGGTAACGCAACGGAAGCCTACCGTTGACGATCCCGCTAGTGACGAACTCCACACCTTTGGTACACTCGCGACGGTAATGCAGTTGCTTCGACTCCCTGATGGCACGATCAAAGCCCTGGTTGAAGGAAAAAACCGGGCGAAAATTATTTCCTATGTACCAAACGATAATTTTCTTCAGGCTGAAGTTGAAGAGAGGATCGATAATACCGAGCCGACCACAGAGCTGATCGCCTTTGAGCGGGAACTACGCAAGTTCTTTGAGCAATATGCCAGCGGCAATAAGAAAATTGCCAAAGAAATCGTGAGTTCAGTGAAGGCGATGGATAATCCCCTGAAAATGCTGAACGTCATATGTGCGCATTTGCCGCTCAAAAGTGAGGAAAAGCAAGAGATTCTGGAACTGGAGCCACTCACCGAAAGAATCGCGAAGGTCTTGGAAATATTGGACCGCGAAATTGAACTTGCCGAATTGGAAATGAAAATTAATGCGAAGGTAAAAATGCGCATGGGCAAGACCCAGCGGGATTATTATCTTGGCGAAAAGGTCCGCGAGATCCAGACGGAAATTGGTCAGAATGAGGATGGTCTCGATGAGATGGGCGAGCTCGAAGAGACTATAAAAAATAAGAAAATGCCGGCTCTGGCCAAAGACAAAGCGCTCAAAGAATTTAAAAAACTCAGAAGTATGCCGCCCATGTCGGCCGAAACAACTGTCGTTCGCAACTACATTGATTGTATTGTTAATCTGCCGTGGGACAAAAAAGATACCTCAAAGATTGATATAAACAAGGCTGAAAAGATTCTCGATGAAGATCATTATGGTCTGGCAAAGCCAAAAGAACGAATCCTTGAGTATCTGGCAGTCCAGACCCAGGTTAAAAAAATAAAAGGACCCATCCTCTGTCTTGTCGGTCCTCCTGGTGTCGGAAAAACGTCTATCTGCAAATCTATTGCCCGGGCCATGGGCAGAAAATTTGCGCGTCTTTCCCTTGGCGGGGTGCGGGATGAAGCTGAAATCCGCGGTCATAGGCGGACCTATATTGGCGCGATGCCGGGCAAGATTATTCAATCGATGCAAAAAGTAGGCGTATCTAATCCGGTATTCTGCCTTGATGAAGTGGACAAGATGTCGATGGATTTTCGGGGCGATCCGTCTTCTGCGCTGCTGGAGGTATTGGATCCCGAACAGAACATTGCCTTCAACGATCATTATCTAGATATTGACTATGATTTATCTGAGGTGTTTTTTATTACCACCGCCAACAACCTGCATGGTATTCCGGTACCTCTCCAGGATCGGATGGAAATTATCCAGATCAGTGGCTATACCGAAGAGGATAAATTGAAAATCGGTGTTGGCTATCTGATTCCAAAACAGGTCGAACTCAATGGTTTCAAGCCCAATGACATACAGCTGACCGACGGCGGTGTTATGGAGATTATCCGCCAGTACACCAGGGAGGCAGGCGTCAGAAACCTGGAAAGAATCATTGCCTCTCTTTGTCGAAAGATTGCCCGGGAGCGGTTGAAGAAAAATATCAAAAGCGGTAAGGGTAAGAAACATCGCGTCAGTGTGCAATCGATAGTTAAATATCTGGGGACCCCTCGGTATCGATATGGACTGGCCGAGGAAAACGATGAGATCGGTCTCACCACTGGTCTGGCCTGGACCGAAGTTGGCGGAGAACTGCTGCAGATCGAGGCCACCCTTATGACCGGTGCCGGTAAACTCATCATCACCGGGAAACTGGGCGAGGTCATGCAGGAATCGGCACAGGCGGCACTGAGTTACGTACGTTCCCGTGCCAAAGTTCTTGGCCTTGATGAAGATTTTTACCAGAAACTGGATATTCATATCCATGTCCCTGAAGGCGCTATTCCCAAAGATGGACCTTCAGCGGGTATCACCATCGCAACGACTCTGGTTTCAGCTTTGCTGAAGGTTCCGGTGAAGCATCACATGGCTATGACCGGGGAAATTACCCTCAGAGGCAGGGTCTTGCCGATTGGTGGCTTGACGGAAAAACTTCTTGCTGCAAAACGCGGTAACATCACCCATGTTCTTATTCCCAAGGCTAACGAACGAGACCTGAACGATGTACCTATTAAGATCAGAAAATCGTTGACCATTGATGTGGTCAACCATATGGACGAAGTACTGAACCATGCCTTGTTGATTAAAGAAGGTAAAAGCCTCTTTAAAATATAATATCTTTTTGAAATAAAAGATAAAAACCATATTTTTGATGATAATTTACTGGATGGCTTTTTTTTTCTTGACGGAGGAGGGCTAAGTTGGTAAATAGTCCTTCACATTGGTTGTGACGGGGGCGACTAGCTCAGCTGGGAGAGCATCGGCCTTACAAGCCGAGGGTCACAGGTTCAAGCCCTGTGTCGCCCACCAACGCCAATGACGGAAATTGTAGTAGGTTGTTCTGAAATTAGTAGCAATTTTTGGAGCGGTAGTTCAGCTGGTTAGAATGCCGGCCTGTCACGCCGGAGGTCGCGGGTTCGAGTCCCGTCCGCTCCGCCAGTATATAAAGGCATTTAGCAATTTCAAGCTAAATGCCTTTTTTATTTCCCCCCCAACATATCCCCCACCAAAGCAATAAAAAACCCGGTTAGCCCGGATTTCTCACCAGCAAAGATGAGTACATATTCAAGAAGCACCCCCGTGAGCAGATAAGCGAAGACTTCGATAGTACCCTATGTTTGCTGGGGTAGCGACGCGGAAGATGTGCTCATATCGCTGGCCTTAGGTGAACATTGTGTAAATTTTCGCGTTGAAGCGCATGAGGCGAAACCTATTGCAATGAAGCCAGTTACAGAAAATTAACACAATGTTCATGAGAAATGCGGGTTAGAACAAATGATCCGAGCCGGTAATTGTTCTTTCCTTTAGCTTTTCTCCATGTAAGATCTTTGCAAGTGTTCGCTTGTCTACTCCCGGTAGATCAAACTTTAATGATTCAATATCATAATGGGGGTACAGCATGACAGAAGCACAGCAAAAAGATTTGTTTATCGAATGGGATATCTACGAGACTTATAGACAACAAGCAGTTGTTGATGAATACCGTCTACTCAATAAAGGTGATTATTCCAAGAGCCACTTGCTTGATTTTTCCGATGGTCTTTTCCTTTTGAACTTCCACGCGGGGGCATTTCTTTCCCTTTGGATCTCTTCGTCATCGAGGAGATGACTACCAGTTTCTAACCCAAGCGTACGGAGAAGAATGTGGTTGATTTTGAAGCTTACCCCTCCCTGCACTATAGGTTGAAGCACAATATGAGTTGTATCCTCGCGAGGACCAATATTAACCTGGGGTGACAGCAAAACACACATTAATGATGCAATTTATATTGTAGGGCGGTGGCGCATGCAAAAGACCTATTTTAGGTTAGCACAACTAGGTTCTGTGTTGTAATATGAAATGCTTATGCCTGGTCATCATATTTGCTATTCCGACAGTGTCGGAATATTTGTAACCATACGTCATTGAGGTTCAGTGAGCACTATCTAACTTCTTAATGAAGGAGTTCCTCGTGTCTGACGTAAAGAATGTGCTTTTGGGTAATCCTGCAGTCGTGGGGTTCGTTGGTTTCTTTGGACACTTTTACGATTATCCTCTGGGTCGCATCACTCTACATCGATAGTACAATTTCCTTTACGTTTACGCTGTTGGTTCTTGGTTTTCTTCTTAAGGACCTGAGTTATTTCGGACACTTGGCGATGAGCAAGGCTGCCGCCTATGTGCTCATCCTTGGTGCATTGAATGCCTGGTACATGATGGCGCATCTAATCTACTTGGATATTTTGGGTCGTGATATGTTGCCATTAGGTAAGCCTTGGCTGAATCCACGACCCAGAGCTTAATTCGAAACTGAAATATTACAGAAGACGAAAAAATAATATATGGGTTTAAAGATGTACGGAACCAACGAAACCTAAAATCATAAAAAAGGAGGTAATAGAAAAACGGTAGGTTGGAGAGTGAGCAATGAAGATTTCAACTTGCCATTCTTTGAGAATACGCTTTTTGTTTGATCCCGAGCAGATTATTATTTACCTGAACAGGGTTTTAGCAATACAGCGCACAATTTAATAACTCATTCATGGAGGAAAATTCAGATGGCAGAGGTTAAATTAGGAAATCCGGCTGTTGTAGGTCTTGGTGGCTTTGGCATGACTACACTCGTCTTACAGTTTCATAATCTTGGATGGGTTGGTCTTGCACCAGTATTATGGATCGGTTTGTTTTTTGGCGGCACCGCTCAATTGATTGCAGGATTGTTGGAATTCAAAACCGGCAACAATTTTGGTTTCGGTGCTTTTACTGCGTATGGTGCCTTCTGGATTTCTCTTTGTCTCTTTGTTATTTTTGGTACTAATCCGGAAATAGTTAAAGCGTATCCAGTTCTCAAATTCAATGCCCATGAACTTGGAATGTACCTGGTTGTTTGGACACTTTTCACAATTATATTTTTTATCGCCAGTTTCAAGCACCACACAGCTCTTGTTCTTCTTTTTGGCACTCTTGTCGTCGGTTTCATTGGCTTGGATCTGAAAGAGCTCTTCGAAATGGAAGCAGTCGGTACCTTCGCCGCTTACGATCTGATTGTTTGTGCCTTAATCGCATGGTATTTAATGGCTAAAATCATTCTTGATGAGGTCGGTATTATTCTGCCAGTTGGGGGACCCTGGTTCTCCAGCACTAATTAATAACTGTATATGGAAAATGTTCGTCTTATAAGGTTTTTTCACATTGATTGAATAATTGAATTAATCCTAGACAACACGCTAATACAGGCAGACGAGAAATGCGGTATCTCCTCTTAAGGAGATACCGCATTTCTTGGTTAAAACGCCTGAAAAATTTATAGTTATTGCTTGACAATCTTCTGGAGCTGACTCACTAAAGATGTCGGAAGATACATATCTAATCGATCCTCTTTTCAGCGCTGTATCACTTATTCCATTTATTTACTGGTCTTTTCCCTAAATTTTTCATTTATCTGATAGACAAAAGCAAGCACCTCGGCAACGGTTTGGTAGAGTTCCGTCGGGATTTCATCTCCTACTGAAATCTTAGACAGAAGTTCAACCAGGTTCGCATCCTCCTGGATATGGATTCCGGCTTCTTTGGCTGTAGCGATGATTTTTTCGGCAATAACTCCTTTGCCACTGGCAACCACCTTTGGTGCGGCCGATTCGTTTTCGTTGTAGACAATGGCAATAGCCTTTGTTGTTGGCTTTCGCTTAACCATATCAAGCCTTAGTGTCGAGTATTTGGTTGCCGGCCGGTACAAGGCGGCGGACCAAATCCTGGATCGGATCAGGTGCGTCACCGGAAAATGACACGTTTATCAGTGGTATATCAGTAAGAGCTCTTTGTAGATCTGCGGTGAATGTTGCTATAAAATCAGCTTTTTCCTGGTTGTCCGCCCGAAATCTGATAAAAAGTCCTTCTACATTCTGCAAAAAATCGATTTGCAAATTACCAAGTGCAGAAACACTCAGATGCAGGGAAAAACGATTTTCCGAACCGGTTGTGTCGTTTTTTTCGGAATCCTTGTCTTCTTGGTCAATGAGTAGATATCCCTGTTCAATAAAGGGCAGGGGAAGGGGCAGGATAAGCTGGGTATCATTTGCAACCTGGAGTTGGACAAGCTGAAAGAGCTCGAGCGTGGTGAGAATCTTCTGGGCTGTTTCGTTTATGCCGCCGGCGGTGCTGAAACTGTTAGCAATATTCAACAGGGCCGCCTTTAGAGTATGCGCGGCAGCGTTTTTATCGCCACGGGCGAGTAATTGTTCCAGGTTCAAGCCAAGATTATCGATAAGCTGCCGGAGTACAACCCCGCCATCTTTACCCGCCACCCCGTTTTGCTGCAAGGTAAAGAACTCTTCCAGAGTAGAGCGAGTCGTCGGGGGCAGAGATTCCAGCAGTGTCGGGTTCTGTTGCTGAAACCTCTGTAACAGGCCGGCCAGATCTATATTTTTGCCAAGCATTGTCAGAGATCTGCCCTGCAACTGGCTCATATTATTCGAGACAATCTGCAGTTCAACCTGCGGCTCGGTCCTGACCACCTGGAGCCTCAGCGACTGGCCAGGTGCGAGATTCGCCTCCGATCGAACGGTCTGCCGGGTACCGTCGATATCGAGGACAAACCGGTTCTCGCCTCTGGCTTCAACGACTACCGCTTTGAACAGCTGTCCTTCGGTGGGCGTCTGCTGGCCTTGGCTGCGTTCTCTGCCTTGCGATGTCGCAGGGCCAATAGTGGTTATGGAGGTAAGGGGCTTAATAGTGTCCATTTGTTTCTATCTACCGAAAACAGTGAGAAATTAACCCGGGTAAGCCTATCAGCTACTACATTTTCATTTGAATATTCTCCCTCAGCTGGCGGCGCTGTTCGGCAAAACAGTTTTTGACGATTATATCTCTTGCTTTGGTCGTTATCCTGTCGAAACGAAAAGAAGTAAGCCAGCGATTCGTACGCATCCTTTTCGATTGGATGACACGACCAGTGCAGATAACAGTGTCGGCCGGATTGGGCAGTTTAAGTTCAAGGATCACCGGTTCGGCAGTCCTGCATTCATCGAGGAGAATGGTCAATACCCCGCTCTGGGAGAGGTCTACTGTCTCTCCCTTCAGATTAAGCGGGTGTTCGTTTCGGTCGTTTTCTCCAGGGTCGTAAGAAACCGCCACCTGCGCCTTGAGATTTATCCGGAAGTATTCGCGAAGGTCTTCAAGCCGGATGGACTTTTTGGCCACCATCTCAATGACCCGATTGTTCGGGATTTCAACGATTTTTGTCGAAAACGTAACTGGCTCGTCATTGGCATCATTAATCACCAGGGTACAGTGCCAGTCCTTGTTGATATCTTCTGGAAGGGATCCTGGGGAAAACAACAGAAAAAAGGAAGGGGCTTCCGATTCGTTAAAGATGCAGGGGAGCTGCATACTTTTGCCGGTCAAATCGGTTAGAGTAAGCGATGCCTCTTGACGGTCAGGAATAGAATCAACGATGGCTATAATATCGGTGGACATAATTCTCTCATGGTGTTCACCCTTGCGGGGGCGATCTACTCTTTCACGGTTACTTTTAGGCGGAGCATTTTTCTTTGTATGACAAGGCAACAACCAATAATTTTATCTCGATCTTCAATGGTGATATCGTCAAAATGGTAGGCAACCTCAAAACGGCCATCGTGCAACTCTTGCACGCGAATCTGATGGGCCAGGACCTTGATGGTCTCGGGTTCAGTGGAAGGGATGGTGATTTCCAGTTTCACCTGTCGATCCGGCTGCGGCTTTTCGTTGAATAATGCCAGAATCCCGCTGCCGCTTATATCGACGGTCTGGCCACTTGTCGACCATGGTTCACTTTTATTATTGAAGAGTTCGGTATGGAAGGATTTTGAGATAACACTGGTCACTGCATCGACCCGGAAAAATTCCCGCATCTGGTCATGACTCATCGATTTGCGGACGATCATTTCCAGGGTCTGCTCATTCGCAACTTTCTGGATCATTGCTTCAAGCGACACTGTCGGTCCACCCATGTCGATACTGATAATGCATGGTTCCTGAATATCTAAATCCTCAACGGGAAGAGCACCTTTTTTGAATAAGAGGGAAAATTTGGGTGGTTCAATCTGTTGATAGAGGCACTGGGCTCTGACGCGGTCCGGTCGGTTCAGCAGAGGGAGGAATATTCGTACGGGCTTGCCGTTGGGGATGTTCTGCAGGATGTTCGTGTCGGAGTCCATAATGTTCCTGTATAATAATAAAAAATCAGCAGCGAAAAAGGGGATAGACGAATTATTTTAGCATTAAACAAGTCTCGCAGCAAGGATAGAGAAGAAGGATGTAGAGAATCTCTATGGCTGCTGCAAGGTTGTTTTAAGGGCCTGCAAATCCTGATAGAGGTTATTGCAGGCCATGGCAGCCCTGGCAAAAGCTACCCGGTAGGTGTGGACCATGGGGGTTTGGGCTATTTCGCTTCCTGCCAGCTCGATAATGGCAAACATCTGTTCATCCATAGCTGCCAGCTTGTCTTTTTGTGCACTGATCCGGGTGCATTCATTGAGTATATGCTGGGGTGAAGAGGCGGGGATGGTGTCGATTATCTGCAGGACATTGCGCTCGAAATACTCATACTCTTTCGTTATGGTGAGAAAAAAATGAGTGACATCGGTTATCTGGGGGGGGGCTGTTGTTGTCATTTTTTCACTTGCTGCTGCTGTTTTGCCATCGCGGGTGTTCTTTTGAATGCCTCTTTGAAGCTTTGCGGTTCTGGATTGATTAATCCCGCCTCACGGCATTGCGGGTACTTGTTTCACTAATCCCGCCTCACGGCATTGCGGGATTCTTCTCACTAATCCGGCACAACAGCTTTGTGGGACTCTTCTCATTAATCCCGCCCAACAGCATTGCGGGATAAGTTCATTCACGAAAAAATTCATTTGTAAAAAGCACAAATGAATTTTTTCTAATTCACTAAAAAGCAGCTCGAATCATATGCTTTCTGTCTGTTCCAGAAGGCTTATAGCCGTTTATTGCTTTGTGGTTTTTTGACAGGGACGTTATTTCATGGCGCAGCAAAGATTGCACATTTCTTGCCCTGGTAGCTATATTCCGGTTGCCTTGATAGAGCCTGCTCAATATTTCACCTCTTTTTTCCAGCAAGGTACTGGTCGATGCAGAAAAACCTGATGCTTTCTCGAAGGCGGCAGCAACGAGATAATCTATCGACTGTGCTTCTTGAAGAAGGGTGTTGAGAACACCTACTGTCTGCAGAATCTGCTGGCTCGAGGTCGCTGAAATATTGTTTTGCATCGATTGATAGTGGGTCTCGATTTCCAGGTATATACCGTTTACCTGCTCCAGCAGTGCATCGCAACGTGCTGCTGTATTTTTTTCTTTTATGATGTGGCTCATATTTGTGCACCGTCCAGATTCTTTTTTATAGCTTAGCCTGCGGCTGACAGCCTTCTTACCGGAGCCTGGGCATCCTGTTCATGGGCCTTATGTTGCTGGGCCAACATACCGAGCTCCTTTCTATTGATCTCGACCGCCTCCCCCCACGTCAGACGCAGGTCGACCAGCAGTTTTTCAACATTGCGCAGGTGGTCGCCGCTGGTGTCTTTTCTGGCTTTATTGAGTTCGCGCAGCATAAAGTGGTAGAGCCCATCGAGATCGGCAGCAATATCTCCGCCAATTTCATGGTTGAGTGAACTGGAGAACTCGGTGATAATCGCAAAAGTCTTGGATATCCGACCGAGTTTTTCAGGCATATTTCCAGCCTCGCCGGCAGCTAAGGCCTGCCTGGTGAATTTAATTGCCCCGTCGTAGAGCATAAGCAGTATCTGCTCTGGCGAGGCAGTCATAATCTGGTTGTGCTGGTACTGGTTCGTATATGGGTTCATGTTTATTAATTTCCGTTTAAAGCGTCCATTTGCTGGGTGAGAAAATCGCCCTGGGCATTTAAGCTGCTGACCAGTGCTTCCATGACACTGAATTGACTGCGTAAAATCGCTTCCCTTTTGGTCATGCGTATTTCCATCAGTTCCAGCTGCGAATCAAAGCGCTTCACTGCGCTGTCATAACCATTTTTCTTCACGGCATACATGCCTGTGCTGCTGCTGGTTAAATTGAGAAGCAGCGAATTAAAGTTCTTCATTACTCCTGCTGTTTCGTCATCTCCGGAGAGCAGGGAGACCATATCGTCAAAGTTATCTGCCAGTGCGGCGTCAAGTTTGGTGTTGTCCTGCTTGAGGGTACCGTTGGTATTCGTGGTGATGCCGATCTCCGACAGAATGCGGTATTTACCACTATTTTCCACAGCGCTGCTAAGCACGCCCTGTAGCTGCCGTTTCATGCTGTTAATAGTCGCATCGCCTCGCAATACCGAGCCAAGTTCCGCTTCTTCCGTTGAACCGTCTTCAGCAGCAACAACCTCTGAACTGCCGCCAAACTCTAAATAGCCGGAAAGAATCCACTCCATCGCCTCATTGTAAGCCGTAACAAAAGCAGTTACTTTTTCTTTTACTGCCTCGGTGTCACCCTTAATATCCATTGTGGTCGATTGGTACACCGGTGGCGTATCCCACTCCCAGGGATCGACGCCGTCTTCTGCAATGCCGCTTGATGAGGTGGCGTCGACACTGGTAAGATTGAGGGTAACCCCACTTATCGCCCCGCTTATGGTATTGGTATTGCTGACTACGGTAATGCCGTCAATGATGGCCACCGCCTTCTGCGCCTCCTGCACATTGCTGGTCTCAAAATCGATGTCTCCCGGCGCTGCCAGGCTCAGGTTGCTTTCATCGATAGTAAATGTGGTTGTTGCATCCTTGCCGGTAAAGACCAGATGGTAAGGAGCATCTGTCGACCCATCGTTAATAATCGATGCCTGTACGCCGGTGGTCGTCGAAAGTTTGTTAATACTTTGCACCAGACCGAGCAGGGAATTGTTGTCATCGGTGACGGCTATTTCCGTACCATTGACGGAGATCGACCCGGTACCGAGTAGTGCCGAGCTGTTGGATGAAAAGCCGCGGGTAATGGTTTTCTGCACCTGGGCGAGCTGGGCAACCGATACCTTATAGCTGCCCACAGCGCCACTGGTGGTCGTGGCGGTAAAGGAATCTTCGGAGCTCAAAGAGGCACTGGTGGATCGAACCTGGCTGGTGACGGACATATCACCCACCGCGGTTTTCAGGCTGTCAAGCTTTGTTTTAAATTGGGCATATGCCTTGAGTCTTTCGGTCTCGCTGTTTTTTTTGGCCGTGAGCCTATCAATCGGAGCACGTTCTAGCGCCATTATATCGGTGACAATAGAATCCGTGTCCAACCCGGTTGCAAGACCGCTGAATGTAATAGACATTTGTATACCCTTTTGTGCAGGCCAAAAAAACCTGAGGAATTATCCCTTGGTGTTGACCACGTTGCCAACCAGATCGGCAAAGTTGGCTTTGAATTTCAGCACTTCTTCTGCTGGGAACTGGCGAATAACTTCCTGGGTTTTGTTATCAAAAATTTTTACGACCATATCGGAGGCGGCATCACCTTTTTCAAAACGGACACTGTACGCTCCATCCTGGGTGAGGGATTTGATCTGATCGAGCAATTCTTCCGGTTGGACTTTGGGGGATTCTGTTGCTGCTTGTGGTTCTGAGGCAACTGATTCCTTATTTTTACGGTTGGAATCAATCGTCTCGGCAGCCTTAGGCGGCTGTTGCATCATTGCCCCCGGATTATTGATAGTATCTACATTCATGGTTTATCCTTTAGTGACATAGAAATAATTTTCTTGTGCTGTTCACAAGAAAATTATTTCGTGATGGAACTTATCCCGCAAATCTTTTGGGCGGGATTGGTTGCGTACAACATGTTCTCTTAAGCTTGACAAGAAAATTATTTCGTAATGGAACTTATACCCGTCAAGCGAGTACTAAACAGAGTCCCGCAAATCTTTTGGGCGGGATTGGTGGCGTACAACATGTTCTCTTAAGCTTGACTAGAACATTTTTTCATGAAAGAACTCACCCCCGCACAGCGAGTACTAAAAAGAATCCCGCAAATCTTTTGGGCGGGATTAGTAGCTTACAACCTGATTTTTTGTGTTTTTATAAGAACATTTTTTCGTGAAAGAACACCCGTCAAGCGAGTATTAAAAAGAACACCCGTCAAGCGAGTATTAAAAAGAACACCCAACAAGCAAGTATTAAAAAGAA
>RCMY010002520.1_pt1 | contig 16584 bp, 15 predicted proteins | sample 2041341 | NCBI WGS metagenome assembly RCMY01 (sample SAMN09708234, study PRJNA481090) | Marine sediment metagenome, whole genome shotgun sequencing project. | reverse complement strand
GCTTGCGTCATTACATTCCTCCCTGAATGCTTTTTTATTGGTAGCGACCGTGCTTTTGCATGACCTCAATCTCGTACCCGTCCGGATCCTTGACAAAGAAGAACCGGGCCAGCAAAGCGCCGTCGCGATTGAAATCCACGATCTTGCGGGGCGCGAGGCCCGCCGCCTCGAAACGGGCATGTTCCGCGTCCAGATCATCGACGCAAACCGCCAGATGGCCGTACCCGTCACCCAGATCATAGGGCTCCTTGCGGTCCTTGTTGACGGTCAGCTCCAGCTCGAAATGGGCCTCATCATTGCCCAGATAGACCAACGTGAAACTATCGAAATCCAGCCGCTGCGCGACGTCCAGCCCGAAGGCCTTTTGATAGAATTCGACCGACCGATCTTCCTCCAGAACGCGGATCATCGAATGTAGTGCCTTGGCCATGTCGCCCCTCACATCATTAGAATTACATCATTCAACGGTAGAGCGAAAAATTCGGCGGCAGGTATTATGTGACTACTACTATAGCGGTCAAAAGCGCGTTTCGGGCCAACCAATGATCATGGCCCTGTGTGACACCATCACACGCGGCCCTGATTTCGTATGTCGTTGTAAGTGAGGTGCAAAGATGGGTACATCCCGCCCAACCGGCTGATCACCGCAAATCGACGCAATAAGGAGACCCTGCTAAATGAAGAAATTCATGACTGTTCGGAACATTTTAATCCTGATCCCCACGCTGATTGTGCTCGCCGCGCTATATTACGGCCTGCCGCAGGTTGATGTGGTGCGGGCCGTCGGTGTCGAAATCAAACGTGTCGACGAAGGCACGACCGACGCCGGACAACAGCGCACGCGGGACGTCTATCAGCTTCAGGCTGAGACACCGGACGGGCGGCCGCGCGTCTATCGGAACGAGGATAATATCCTATATTTCAAGTTCGATTCCGCGAGCCTTCAGGCGCAGGTTCAATCGCTTGCCGCTGACAAGCAGCTTATCGCACTGCGCCATTACGGCATCCGCGCCCCGCTGTTTTCAATGTTCCCGAATGCAGTAAAGGCATGGCCGGTCGAAGATGGCTATCGCCATATTCCGGTGTTCAACACGTTGGTGTTGCTTGGTTTGGCGCTGCTTGCATTCCTCGGTTTTCGCCGGGTCCGCCGCTTTTCCAATGCGCGGGGCGCGCAGCGCAGAACGCGCGACGCCGAACGGGCCGATCAGGCAGCCTCGGCTGCGCGCAAGGCCGAGATGGACGCGGACCAGCGGCGTGCGGCCCAGCGTGAAAAAGAGTCTGATATTGACGATTTCCTAGGGTCTGGCGACAAAAAGGACTGATCGATGCGTGATGTGCAAACAGGGCAGTCTTATGAGCTGGAAGCAGGTTGCCTTACCCTGACCACATCGCCCGTGGCGGGGCAGGATCTGTTTCGTGTCGCGGAACGCATCAATCCTAAACGTGCATTTTTGTTCGTTTCCACGGTTCTCGGCCGCCATATCCCGGTGGATCCTGCCGTGCATCGCGCCGCCATTCAGCAGTTGGCGGACGGGGCTCAGGCCCACCTGCTGGACGGGCCTGTCTTTGTCATGGGGTTTGCCGAAACTGCCGTGGGCATCGGCGCGGGCGTGTTTGATTGCCTGCAAATGATGCATGGCGACCGCGCCATCGGCTACCTGACCACCACGCGTTTTTCGCCGCCTGCCGCCAGCGATTGGTTCAGTATCGAAGAAAGCCATTCCCATGCTGCCGATCACATAATCCTGCAACCCGGTGCAGATGTGGTGCAGCAGGGACCAGATGCGACATTGGTGCTGGTGGACGACGAAACAACGACCGGCAAGACGTTTTCCCAACTGGCAACAGGCCTTCGCGCGCAGGGTCTGACGTTTGGCCGTGTGGTTCTGGTGACATTGACGGATTGGTCGGATGGCCGCGCTGCACAGGCTGTGCAGGGCATCTTTGGGCATGCTGACGTCTGCTGCGTTACCCTTCAACAAGGTGCCTGGACGTGGGCGCCAAAACCGGGATGGGTCCATCCGGGGCTTCCCGCAGAATGCGCGGCTGACTGCCCGCCATGGAACCCTGATGCCGGGCAGATATTTATGGCCCCGCGTCTGGGGCTTGCATCATCGCAGCCACGGCAATCGGGTGAGGATATCCTGACCATAATTGAGGCTGCGGGGTTTGCGCCTGTGGCTGAAGGCGACACCGTATTGGTTGTCGGCGCAGGAGAGCATGTCTGGCAGCCGATGCTGGCGGCAGAAGCGTTGGGCGCACGCGGCGTCCAAACCCGCTTTATCACAACCACCCGGTCCCCTATTCTAATTGGCGAGGCGATCCGTCATAAATTCCCATTTCCCGACCATTATGGCCAAGGATATTGGATGTATATGCACAACATTGTGCCGTCTGATTGGGACAGGATTGTTTTTTTCACAGAAACAAGCATCGACGGCGTGCCTGCATCATTGGTAAATTGGCTGGGCCAAGTCGACGTGATTGACGGAAACGGCGCCCATACTGTGTTGACGGCGCAGCAGTCAGCCATATGAGGCGCCCGATTTTCTTCAGTGATCTGGACGACACCATCTTTCAGACAGCGCGCAAGATGGACAGCGTGCCGGACCCGGAACATCTGGCGTCCGAGGCGCTGAATGGCAGCCATTCCTACATGTCGGACGCGCAATCGGTGATGATGGACTGGTTGCTGGGATCAACGCGGTTCATTCCCGTCACCGCCCGCTCGACCGAGGCGCTGGACCGCTGCAAACTGCCGTTTGACGACTACCAGATCTGCACGAATGGCGCGGTCATCCTGCTGCCCGGCGGCACGCCGGATATGGACTGGCTGAAAAATAGCAAAATGCAGGCGCAATCTGCGGCGGGCATATTCAACGATATGCTGGGCTATGTTGCGGCACGAACGCCGCCGGGCCGCTATCGGTGCTGGACCGTCGAAGAGTTCGGCGCAGGCTTCTATTTTTGCATCAAATCGAACGAGGGCGCAGATGCGCTGAACGATGTCGACGAACACCTGTCGTCTATCGCCGGGACAGACCTGATACGGCACCGCAATGACAACAATCTGTCCTTCACCCCCAGGGGAATATCAAAGCGATTGGCTGTCGAATATCTGGCACAGATCCTGTTGCGCGACGGCCCTGTGCCGGTTTTCGGTATGGGTGACAGCCTGACAGATCTGCCCTTCATGGCGACCTGCGATATGTTGGTTATTCCAAGGAAATCGCAGATAAGCCGTGAAATTCTGCAATCAGGGGCCATGTAATGGGCAAGATGCCGGAAATGATTTCCGGGTCTTATGCCCCGGAGGATGTCACGTTTTTGTTGAAACCGGTGCAGATAATCCCGACGGATATTGCCACCAAAGAGCGGCTGATTCAAAGCGGCGCCGCGCATTATTCCGAGATGATATCGGAAGAGCGCAGGCCAGACGCCCGGTATCTGGAGATATTCGAGGCGGCGCTTGCGGCCAGCGAGGGCCGGATCGCGCGCGAGCTGTCCAGCCTGGCCCGCCGGATCGCCGGGCGGGTAACGGCAGGATTGCTGCCGCGGCAAATCACCTTGTGCTCGCTGGTGCGCGCGGGGGTGCCATACGGCGTCCTGTTGCAGCGCGAATTATTGGCCATGGGCGTCGATAGCCGTCATTTTGGCGTCTCGATCATCCGGGACCGGGGTCTGGACCGCAACGCCATGGCCTATATCCTGAACGCCCGCGATGCGGCCGGTGTTGTGTTTGTAGACGGCTGGACCGGCAAAGGCGCTATCGCGACGGAGTTGCAAAAATCCTGGCACGACATCACGGGGCGGCCCAATGCCGAGCTGGTTGTTCTGGCCGATCCCAGCGGGTTTGCCACCATGTCAGGCTCGCAGGAGGACTGGCTTATTCCGTCGGGCATTCTGGGAGCGAATATTTCCGGCCTGATCAGCAGATCCATTCTGAACAGCGACGTGATCGGCCCGGATGATTTTCACGGATCGGTTCCAGTGGATCACTTGGCCGGCATTGACCTTTCACGCGCGTTCGTCGACCAGATCACAGCCCTGATGGCGCAGTATCGTACGGCGGGCGATGCCGCGCCAGAGTTCGAGAGCGCAGAGATATTGCAGGCCCGCGCCTTGGCCTGCGTCACCGCCATTGCCGCGAAATTTGGCGTGACGAATTTGAACCGCATCAAGCCGGGGATCGCAGAGGCCACGCGCGCAGTTTTGCGGCGGCGACCGAAAATGGTTTTCATCCGCTCATTCAGCGATCCCGATCTTAGGGCGTTGATCCATCTGTGCGAAACAGACGACATCGACATGGTCGAAGATGCGTCACTGACCGGCCCCTACCGCGCAATCACTTTGATTGAGAAGGTGGCGTGATGCAGTTCGATTTTTCGTCTTATGGACTGGGCGCGACGCTTTATATGCCCATCGTCCATCACCGCGTGCCGGCCTATCTGCGCGGAGAGGCTGATTTTCCATCGACCTCCGTGGTTTTGTGCCTTGAGGATGCTTTGGCAGAAGGCGATGTCGCGCGCGGTGTGGCCGCTCTGAAAAACCTGCTCAAACAGTCTCCTGTCAGCTCGAACACCCGCGTGTTTGTCCGCCCCCGCTCGCTTGAGATGGCGTTGCAGCTGGCTGAATTTTCGGGGATCGAAAAAATCGAGGGCTTTGTCGCGCCCAAGATCATTCCTGAAACGGCGGCGGCGTGGCTGAATCTGGCCACAGAGGCGGACCTGCGGATCATGCCAACGGTCGAAAGCGCACAGTTTTTCGATCCCGGACGGATCACGGCGCTGCGCGAAATTCTGGACGACCACGACAAACGCCGGATTGCAGCGATCCGTCTGGGCGGGAACGATTTGCTGTCGGCGATGGCGCTGCGCCGGCAGGTCGGCATTACGTCGTGGGAGGGGCCGCTGGCGTGGATTTTGTCGATGGCGTCATCCATGCTGATATCCGCCGGATATCCGGTGGCGGCGCCTGTGTTTGACATCATCACCGATCTGGACACGCTTCAACGGGAAACCAGACAAGATGTGGCCGCAGGGTTTATCTCGAAAACGGCGATACATCCTGCACAGGTTCCCCACATCCTTGCCGCCTTCCGCGTGTGCGGCACCGAGGTTGAGCAGGCGCAGGCAATTCTGGACGACAGCGCCAGCGCCGTCTTCCAGATTGGCGGCGTAATGTGCGAGCCATCGACACACAGGGCCTGGGCGCAGCGCATTCTTGCGCGGGCAAAATTCTGCGGTGTGCATGAGCGCCCCGCTAAGACCGCGTCAGCGCGCGCCAAATGAGCATTTGGCAGCGCATCCTTGCGTATCTCGACACGGGCAGCCAGCTGGTGCGCCGCTCTTTCAAACCGCGCGCGCCGACGGATACGGTGGCATTTTCCATCTCGTTTATCGCGCTGGCCGCCAAACTGGCAAAAGCCGACGGGACGGTGACCCGCGACGAGGTGACGATGTTCCGCCGAATTTTCGACATCCCCCCCGAAGAAGAGGCCAACGCCGCACGCGTCTTTAACCTGTGCAGGCAGGAAACGACCGGATACAAAGCCTACGCCCGGCAACTGTCCAAAGTGCTGGAGCGGACGCCGGCGGGGGATACCCTGCGCGAGGATGTCCTGGACGGGCTTTTTCACGTTGCCATGGCAGACGGTGAATACCACCCCGCCGAGGATCATTTCCTAAAACAGGTGACCGAAGTTTTCGGACTGCGGCAAGAGGTCTATCTGCATCTCAAGGCGCGGCATGTGCCCGAATTTCGGAACGCCTACAGCATATTGGGCGTCCAGGCCGATGTATCGCTAAAGAATCTACGTTTGGCCAGAAGACGCTTCGTGCTGGAAAACCATCCCGATCAGTTGATCGCAAAAGGGTTGCCGCAGGAAATGATAGAGCTGGCGACAGCGCGGCTTGCCAGTGTCAACGATGCCTACGACGAAATAGCAAAAAACATGGTGGAAAATTAGGGCGGCTTATAGATATCAAACGCTTAGATCGGTGCTTTTGCACCGCTGCTGCCTTGTAACATCATGCTGGATGCATAGATTGTAGTAGGTAATTTTATCCAACTTGGAGATCACGATGAGCATTTCGCTGTCTAAAGGACAGACCATATCGCTTGAGAAAAGCACTGGCTTAACAAAGGTTTTCATGGGGTGCGGCTGGGATCCGGCGCAACCCAAGAAAAAGGGCTTTTTCGGCAGCTTGCTGGGCGGCGGCGCGGCGGATGATATCGATCTCGACGCGTCTGTGATTGTCTTTGACGAGAGCAAGCAGTCGATTGATCTGGTCTGGTTCCAGCAGCTGAAATCGAAAGACGGGTCAATCCAGCACAGCGGTGACAATCTGACCGGCGAGGGTGATGGCGACGACGAGACGATATTCGTGGACCTCAGCAAACTTGATCCGCGGGCGAAATATCTGGTCTTTACCGTCAACAGTTTCCGCGGTCAGAGCTTTGACGAAGTCGACAACGCGTTTGCGCGACTGGTTGACGAAACCACCAAATCCGAGATTTGCCGCTATACGCTGACCGAAAAAGGCCAGCATACTGGCGTGGTCATGGCGTCTATGGAAAAAACGTCGTCGGGCTGGCAGATGAAGGCACATGGTACTCCGACTAACGGACGCACCGCCAAAGAACTTGTCGGCGCAGCGACGGCAGAAATTTAAGGAGAACGATATGCTTAATTGGCTTAAACAAAACGCAGAACAGGCCCGGTCGAAACTGACGGCAGAAGCGTCGAAATTCAAGAACCGCGCATTCATGGAAGCGGTGGTAAACGGCTGCGCGCTGGTTGCGGCGGCGGACGGAGAGATTGATGCCTCCGAGAAGCAGAAAATGGCCGGATTTCTGGAACGGGCGGATGAGCTGAAGCACTTCGAGATGCGTCAGGTCATCGAGGTCTTCCAAAAGGCCGCTGCCGATTTCGAATTCGACCATACCATCGGCAAGGCATCCGCGCTCAAGGTGATCGGCAAGATCAAGGCCAACGAAGATCAGGCCAAGCTGCTGGTGCGCGTTGTCTGCGCGATCGGCGCAGCAGATGGCGATTTTGATGCACAAGAAAAGGCGATGGTGTCCGAGATTGCCCGCGAACTGGGGCTTGATCCTGCCGACTTCGATCTTTGATCTTACGGCGCCGTTATCTGAGTATCAAGGCGGGTCGCCCGGCCCGCCAAATCTGCTGACTGGAAAAACTTGATGCACGAACTTGAATCCTACCAGTTGGTGGTGATCGCCATTGGCGCGATTGCCTTCGGCGTATACCTTTTGGTGAAAGGCGGCGACTGGACGATTGATAATGCAGTTGTAATTGCTGAAAAATCCGGCCTTTCCAAGCTTTTCATCGCCGCGACAATCGTCGCATTCGGCACGTCCGCGCCCGAACTTTTCACGTCTATCAACGCCAACCTTTCAGGGTTTCCCGGTATTTCAGTTGGGAATGTGATCGGGTCAAACATCGCGAATGTGCTGATGGTCGTCGGCGTTTCTGCGATCATTGCGCCAATTGTATTCTCGCGCGCCCAAGTGCGCGTCGATACACTGGTTATGCTGGGCGCCACCGCCGCAATGGCCGTTGCCATTCTGTACGGGCTGCTGCCGCGCTGGGGCGGTTTTGCCATGGTGGCCGCCATATTGGTTTATATTCTCTATCAATATCGGGCCTCCAAGCTGGATATCGGCGAGGACGAGGACAGCGGCGAGGGCGGCTCCTCAAAACCCGGTCTGATGCTAGGCTTGGGCATTTTAGCGCTTCTTGTCGGATCTGAGATTCTGGTACAGGGCGCGGTCGCGGGCGGCGTTGCATTGGGTGTGCCAGAAGCTGTAATTGGCATGACCATGATCGCGTTCGGAACGTCCCTGCCCGAGCTGACGGCCTGTGTCGCCGCGGCGCGGAAGAACCAATCCGACATGATCGTTGGCGGCATTATCGGGTCGAATATCTTTAACATATTCTCTGTCATGGCCTTTTCGGCGATTGCAAAACCGCTGTTTATCGACAGTCGTTTTGCGCAATTCGATCTGCTGATCGTTATCGGCGTCACACTGATCTTTGCCGTATTCCTTTTGTTCACAGGAAGGATCGGGAAAGTTGCCGGTGCTGCGATGGCCGTTGGTTATCTGGCATTTACTGCGGCGCAGTATCTTGTCTTCTGAAAGAATGGGCCGGTTTGATGTCCATGCGATGGACGGCTCCTGACCACCAAACGTAACGAAAGGATGAAAATGGCACTTACGCTTTCGAAAGATCAAAATCTGGCCCGATCCAGATTCTGAGGCGTGAACATCAGCCAATCCTGGCGTTCCCAAAGTTATAAAACACGTTGGCGCAGGCTGCGCCGGTTTCTACACTCAACACCATGAAAGGAAATAAAAATGGCTGTTTCACTGAAAAAAGGCGGTAACGTATCCCTGAGCAAAGAGGCGCCGGGCCTGAGCAAGATCACCATTGGCCTCGGATGGGATCCGCGCGTCACGGACGGAGCAGAATTTGATCTGGATGCGTCGGTTTTTGTCTGCGGCGAAGATGGCAAGGTTATTTCCGACAAGCACTTCATCTTCTATAACAACACCAAAAGCCCCGATGGTTCCATTGAGCACACCGGTGACAACCGCAGCGGCGAAGGCGAAGGCGATGACGAGCAGGTCAAGATCGACCTTGGCGCCGTCCCGGCAGAGGTCAAGAAACTGGTGTTCGCCGTGACCATTCACGACGCTGCATCGCGCAGCCAGAACTTTGGTCAGGTGGCCAACGCTTTCATGCGGGTCATCAATCAGGACGGCGAAAAAGAGCTTGCGCGCTATGACCTGTCCGAGGACTATTCGACCGAGACGGCAATGATCTTTGGCGAAGTTTATCGGCGCAACGATGAGTGGAAGTTCAAGGCGATCGGCGGCGGATTTGAGGGTGGTCTTGGGCCGCTCGCGTCATCGCATGGCGTGAATTTGGGCTAAATCCGAATTTGGCGCGCGCGGGCCTCAGCTTGGTTTGCGCGCGCTATTTTTACTGCACCGGCAGCCGCCATGCCGCCTATGGGAGCCACACGATGACAACGATTGCCATGGGCGCGAACGCGCCAATTTCATCCCCCAAATTCACCCTTGATGTGCATCTGCCGCAAGGCAGCCAGATTGATGTGACGGCCCTTCAGCTTTATGGTGATGGCAAGGTGCGCGGTGACGCCGATATGTGCTTTTTTAATCAAAAAATAATAGGTGGCGGCGCGGTATCTTTGAATATCGGGGGTGATCGCCAGTGCTTTTCTTTTGATCTTGCGAAGATCGCTGCTGATGTGGAAAAGATCGTCGTAAATGCGACGATGGATGGCGGGGCATTTAGCACTGTAAAGTCTTTGAAAGTTACCACATCGGATGGCATAGAGATGCCGATAGTTACAGACGGCCGGTCCGAATCCGCGCTTATCTTGTGCGAGGTTTACCGCCGCAATGATCAGTGGAAAATTCGGAATGTGACTCAGGGCTTCAATGGCGGATTGCAGGCCTTGGCCGAGCATTTCGGTATTGAGGTTGCAGAACCCGAAGCGGAAGAAGCGCCGTCACCGCCACCCGCCCCTGCGGCACCCACCGTTAATCTGTCCAAAGTATCGCTGACAAAGAACGACAGCACAATTTCGCTTAAAAAGGACGACGGAAAATTTGGCCGTATTCGTGTAAATCTGAACTGGAACCAGAAGAAAAAATCGGGTGGCCTGTTTGGCATGGGCAAACGCGGCATCGACCTGGATTTGGGGGCATTCGTCGAATTTCAGTCAGGTGAAATCAGTGTCATTCAGGCCCTCGGAAATAGCTTTGGCGCCCTGAATGAAATGCCGTTCACCAAATTGATGGCCGATGATCGGACGGGCACGTCTACCGATGGTGAATGGCTGGAAATCAATGGTGATGCGTGGCCAAAGTTCAAGCGGGTTCTGATATTCGCCTTCATTTACGAGGGGGCGGCCAACTGGCAGGACACCGATGGTGTCATCAAATTGATCGTTCCCGGTCAACCCGAAATCGAAGTGCGGATGAACGAGCTTTCTGGAAACAGCCGTGACGGTATGTGTGCCGTGGCGCTGTTAGAGAACCAAGGCAACCAGATCAAGGTAAGTCGCGAAGTCCGCTTTTTCGCCGGGCACGAACCGATGGACAGCGGCTATGGTTGGGGCATGCGCTGGCGTGCCGGGACCAAGTAGGCGGGGATGCGCCTTTTACCTACGCGATGTCCAGTTCCCAGATAGTCGCGATTGTGTCGTCGAACTGAAAATACTCGATATTGACCAGCCTATCGCTGCCATCCGCGCCGGTGATGCTGACCTCAGTCGCCGAGGTCCGCGTCAGGGTATAGTCGGCCCGGTTACTGCCAAACAGCGCGTAGTCAGACCCACCGCCACCATCCAGCGTATCATCGCCAGCGCCGCCCATCAGATAGTCGACCCCCCCATAGCCCAGCAGGTAATCATCGCCATCCAGGCCCGACAGCTGGTTACGCTCCGCATTACCCTCTAGCCGGTCATCCCAATTTGAGCCGACAAGGTTCTCGATCTCGAAATACAGGTCCCGCGCCGCGTCTCCGGCCCAGCCATAACCAGTTTCCTGACCGCCAGACAGGCCCGCGCCGTTGCGCAAGGATGCGTTCACGCCCGCGCCCGATTGGAAATACGTCACCGTATCCAGACCGCTGTCGCCGTAATACCGCTCGCGCCCGCCACCCGAGCCGACGAACCAGTCATACCCGCCCAGACCGCGAAAATCGTTCTGCGCCCCGTCGCCATAGAACACGTCCTGATAAGACGAGCCGGTGACCCGCTCGACCGAGAGCAGCGTCAGCCTCTCGGCCAGCGCGGTATTGTTCGCCCCGTTGGCCAGATCCAGCACCACACCGCCGACGGCCGCGCCAGACGGCGGCGCCCCGCTATAGGCAAAAATGCTCTCGATTACTGGCGCGCCGGAACCGCCCCATTCCAGGAACGTGATCGTATCCAGACCATTACCGCCGTTCAGCGTATCGTTGCCCGCCGTTGCGATGAACCAATCATAATCGCCACTGCCGCGCAGTTCGTCATTGCCATCCGACCCCCGCATGACATCGGCGTAGATCGAGCCTGTGGCACGCTCGATGCTGATCAGCTGATCAACCTCACCGCCAAAGATGCGGGCCGTGCCGGCGCCCAGATCCAGATCGACCATGAAATTGCCACCCCGTCCCGCAACCTCGGCCACATCAGAATAAGACACCATGTCGCGATCCGCGCCGCCATCCACCGTATCGTCGCCGCGTCCCGGCACGATCCAGTCAAAGCCGCCAAGACCTTCGATGAAATCCACCCCTTCGGTCCCGTAAAGGGTCTGAGAGGTCGCATCCCCCGTCACCCGGTTCACCGCCCCGGATGCCGCCACCAGAACAGAGGCCTGCGCATAGGTCAGGACCGTATCGGTGAACTCCAGAAATTCGACATCGTTACGCACCGTTTCATCGCCGCCGGCTGAGGACAGCACGATGCTTGTCCCTTCCCGGTTTGCCGTAACTTCGGTCGAGGCAATCTGGAAAACGGCCCGGTCGGTTCCCGCGCCGCCATACAGGATGTCATCGCCCAAGCCGCCAAACAGGGTGTCATTCCCGGCGCCGCCATCAATCACATCATTGCCGGCCTGCCCGAACAATACGTTGTCGCCATCGTTACCGATCAGATCATTGGCCATGCCATTGCCGGTCAGCGACAGATTGGCCACGCCCAGCAGACGCGCATTGTCCAAACCGGTAAGCAACGTGGTATCGACCGACGTATAGGCCCAAGCCCCGTTCACGATATCCAGCTTTGCATTCTGTCCGGCGGTATTCAGCCCGATTGACGCCGTCACCAAAGGACTGCTGACCGTAACCACCATATTGGCGCTGCCAACAACGGCCAAGCCGTAGCCGCCCGCCGATGCCGTAACGCTCTGGGCCGTTCCCACAGCGAAAGTGGCGCCGTCACGCCCTTCGCCTATCGAATAGAACCGATCCCCGTTTGTATCGTCATAGACCACACCCGTGACTAAAACGTTATTATCAGTGCCGACTTTTGCAAACTTTTCGGTCAGAAGGGATGCGTTGTAGGTGGTGCCGTTCGTGTGGGTGAACGGCCCCGTCTCCTGAGCGACGCCAATTTCGCGGACCACCGGATTCATCAGGTTCACCCGATGCCCGGAACTCACAAACAGGCCATCGTGATGGCTGATCATTGCGTCTTCCAGGTTGATCGGCCCGGTTGTTCCGTACCAGGCAATGTTTTCAGCCCAGGTCCAGTTGCCATAAAAATTGTAACCGGCCGCCGCCATCCGGTCTCCGGGGGTGCTGTTCTGGGCGCCTGTATGGGAAAAGTCACTGTTGGCCAACATCCAGTCCGAGTGGCCTTCGGCCGCAATGCCAAGCTGAGTGTTATGGGCCAGTACCTGTTTGGCGTCAGCCGTGATCGTGCCGGGCGCAAGGGACGCATTCAGATCAATGCCCAGGCGCGCGGCCTCCGCCGCCGGATCAAGGCGCCCCCGATTGATAAGTTCAAGCAGGTACTGTTCGATAACCGTCAATGTCATGTTTAAACCTCAAGGCCCAAGTTGCTTACCTGCCACACAATTACCAGCATAGCACACCGTCAGCATTCTGCACCATGCACCGTGAAATCAGGCAGGTCTGACGCTTCCTATTGGGCGATGGCCAGCACCCAACGGGGCGCGCCCCGCCATCCAGCGTGCCAGTACCGGTGCCGCGTTTGAGGCAATTGATCCCGCCATATCCCAGCACCTAATCGCCGCCATCCAGAGGGGCGGTTGTTTGCGGATCTGTTCCGTTTTCGTGCCGTGCGCAATGCTCGTTCAGGCCGCCCTGCGTTCGAAAGCGATCCGGCTTTTCCAGCCAAACACAGAATGGCGGCGCGAATTTCACAGGCCATTGGTGCGTCTGAAAATTGCGGCAATCGTGACAATTCCCGCTGCCACTCATCGACGCGCGGACGCCGTATCTTCTGATAATCGCGGGACCGGTATTGGCTGCCTTGCCGGTGTGATGCATGCAGCCTTTCGCCGAAGATCTGAAGGCAATTACCATCTTCACAGCCCGGACCCCAAGGTCGCGCTTCATGCGATTGCGGCCGTCCCACCGTTTTAACGGCGGGGCGGCAGTTTCGGCGCGATGTTTACCTTGTGATCACTGTCCGCCCTCGCCTTATGTTTGCGGGTCCGCACAAAGATATGCCGTTCTGGCGCATCAATTGCCCGGCACACCGCCCAACGTTCAGGCCGGCATTCTTCAAATCGTCGGTGATCCTTGGCCGGCTATAGCGACCCAGGCTGAGACGGAATTGCGCCTTGATATGCGGCACGGGGGCCAAATCAGACCGCTGCTTGTGGCTGGCGGGGCGACTGCGCAAAGCCGGTAATCTGCGCGGGCCAACATCATGACATCACACAGACGGTTGGCCGGGAAAACTGCCGCTATGTTCACCAAGGAACCTGAGCGGCCTGCGCCGCTTTTTCAAGACATCCCTCCCCTCGTCAAGAATGCGGTTCTTACGTTCAGGTCGGCTGGCCCATTGGTCGCGGCTCAAACCCGACTTCGGCGCCACGTCGGTGTCCCGGTGATCCCTTTGGTTAGCGTCAACATGCCAACACCAGGATCACCCGCTACCTGGTTGCGCGTCAGCGCTATGCGCACCGCATCCTTTCGAAATTCATCCACCCGTGTTCGTCCACCCGTGTTCGTCCCATAATTTATCTGCCTTGGTGCAGCTATTGCTATCAAAGCAGCGGGGCAATAGCGGGGCGATAGCGGGACGGGCTCAGACCGGCAGGGACACGATCCGTTGCGGCGCCGGAAGCGATCAGTTGTATATACCCTACAGCACTGGCGGCGCAGAAACTGGCGCGATTTAGCATGGCGGATCGGACGCTGGTACTGTGATCACGATCGGACCGGGGGACATGCTGAGACGAAGATTACTCATCCTGAAACTGGCAAAGCTTGATCGTCGAGTTCATTTCAGTCGAACAGCCTCAGACGGGCAGCACCGGCGCTCGTCTCACGATCAGCATGCCGTTTTCGGCCATCACCTTTAACCCGATCCTCGGGTCCGGTTTTGCGAACGAACGCATCGATGATGAATACATCTGATTTATGGTGAAGGCTGACTTCCAGAATACCGATCTGTCCGGTCGTACGGTGCGCTATTTCGGCGGCTCCCGTTTGTCGCCGTCATTCCAAGCCTGAGAGCGCGAAGAGCCGGGCTATTATTGCCCGCCCCCGCAGAGACAAGGCGCGGCTCTACGGCGGCGGCGGCGGCGACACGGCTATCTTTGCGGCGGTCATCTTTGCGGCGGCCAGCACCGGCATCGCCGCAGCGACCGCGACATGCGGCCTGATGTCATATCGGCGGACGGTTTTGATTTCGTGGCGGGCGATGTGCAAAGCTTCGTATTCTCCGACCAGACGCTGACCTATGCCAAGGCCAAAGCGCTGGCCGGCGGATTGGCCATCAACGGCGACGCGACCACGCAAACGATCTACGGCACCGAGCTGTCTGAGCGGATCAACCGCCTTGGCGGCAACGGCTGGATCGTTCCGGGGCGCCGGCAATGCCGCGCTGGATGTTGGCGCGGGATCGGAATACGCGATCTTGTCGGGGGTCCGTGCGGATTACACGCTGACGCGGACATCGGCGACCGAAGTGAGCGTCGCGGGGAGCGATGGTAATGACAGCCTGGTGAACGTGGAATATCTCCAGTTCGACGACACCACCGGCACCATCTGGGAACTGGCCATCATGTAAGGGGAAGGCGTTTAGCAGGCGGGCGCCGGATGTTACTGACCGAAACAGCCGCTTGATGCGACTATTTCTTTTGGTTGGATGACGTGGGGTATGGCCTGCCGCGCTGCAATCCAGAATGGCGGGGATCAGGACGGCAGCGTGGGGGTGGATACCGTCACCTATGTCATATCCAGCGACGGTGTGATCACATCTTAGTGGCACCAGTTAATGGCACCAGTGATTTTGGCGGCCAGCGGGCCGAATACGGATCGGGTGGTGGGCGATCTTTATTCCCAAGATCGCCCAGAGCGCCACCATCGCGATCTGCGATATTTTCCCGCAGCGCCTGCGCCGACTGGGAAATACCCGCGCCAGCCTTGACGTTTTTGCCCCAGCCGCCGGGATGGGGCAGACATTAGTAATCAGTGACAGTATTTTCGGACAAGGCGTTGGCGTGGCGCAGATCAACGGCACGGACAATTCCGAGGTTTTGCAGGGTACAGACGGGGATGACGTGTTCATCCTCAGCGGCGGGGCGGACACCCTGATCGGAGGTGGCGGGCGCGACCGAAACGTCGGGACGGTGCCGGATGGCACGCAACTGGACATGCCAGCGGGCACATTGCGGCGCGCAGCCGAGGTGTTGGAATTTACCGGGATCGAGGATGTGTTCCTGTATGGCGGCGACACCCTTGCCGGCGGGGACGGGATCGACCTGATCCGCGCGATGGGTGGGAACGACATGATCATCGCCTCGGCTGGACCGGACACGATGGAGGGCAGCGACGGGCAGGATACCGCCAGTTTTGCGGATCTAGATGTGAGCATTTCAGGCCTACCCTACTCGGGTCCCGGTCGCATATTTTATCAAAACGATACGACAAAAGAGATCTACAACCTCGATAGCATCGAAGTCGTCTGGGGCAGCCGCTACGACGACAAGTTTCACACATCATCTGGTATCGATCACCAGCTGGGGTTGGGTGGGGAGGATCAGTTCTTTGCCTCCCTTGGCGCGGATATCTATGACGGCGGGCGTGGTCGGGATCAGCTGGTTTTTCGTGTACCTGCCGTGTCCGAAACCACGCATCTGTCGCTTCTCAGGGGGCTTGGATGGACCGGTCCTGCAGCCGGCGATACCTATAACAACATCGAAGATGTCGCGGTGCTGTCCCCCGGCGATTTCAATATCACCGGCGATGATCGTGACAACCTCATCCAGACCGCAGATGGCGACGACACGCTGGCCGGCCTCGGTGGCAACGACACGCTGCTGTCCAGCGCCGGCGCGGGCAAGATCGACGGCGGCGCCGGACGCGACCGGCTGATCGTGGGCAATTTCGATTGGAACGATCAAGATACCCACCTGCCCTTGCAAAACGGGCGTGGCTGGACCGGACAGGTTGCAGGCGACCGTTTGGCGCGTATCGAGAACGTCCAGACCGGCTCTGGCAACGACCGGGTGACAGGCGATACCGGCGACAATTATCTGACCACATCGCGCGGCGACGATACCGTTGCCGGGCTGGCCGGAAACGACCGGATCGAGACCGGATCGAGACCGGCAGTGGTTATGACAATGTCATCTTTGGCGACGACCATGACCAGTACGAAATCACCCAGCGCAACGATTTCAGCTACAATGTGAATTACATTGGCGATGGGGGCGGCGATGGCGACAACGTGGTCGCCCATGCCGAGGTTCTGGTGTTCGCCGATGGTGTCTATCTTTTGTGACGCGTTGCCTGCCTTGGAGCGTTTCGTGCCAAATTTCGCGCATCGGCAGGGCCATTTG
>RCMY010002519.1_pt1 | contig 16584 bp, 13 predicted proteins | sample 2041341 | NCBI WGS metagenome assembly RCMY01 (sample SAMN09708234, study PRJNA481090) | Marine sediment metagenome, whole genome shotgun sequencing project. | reverse complement strand
ACGTTCATGATGAAACTCCCTCGCGCGGATCGCGCAATTATTTGATTTTATTCGCCAACTCTGCGGCGGCGTCGATCACGGCCTCTTGGTGTGGATAAAGCTGATGGCCTCCCATCCCCTCAAGGATCGGCGCGAACGGATCGTCGATGCGGGTTTCTGCCTCGCACAGTTCTTCGATGACGGCATGGGCGCAGAACGGGACGTGGACCGCCGCATAGCCGCCCTCGTGCGTGAAGAGCAGACGATTGCCGCAAAGGTGCGCCGCCAGCGATTTCATAGTCGCGGCAATTTCGCGGTAGCTGCCCGAAGACAGCATCATGCGGCCCAGCGGATCAAACCCCCCGGCGTCGAAGCCTGAGGGGACCACGATCAGATCAGGCTTGAACGCGGTGATGGCGGGCACGACGACACGCTCGAACGCGGCGCGATAGGCCTCGCGGCCACAGCCCGGCGGCAGCGGAACGTTGATGTTATAGCCCTCGCCTTTGCCGCGCCCGGTGTCGCCAGCAGCACCGCTATCGGGGGGAAAGCAATTATCCTGATGGATCGAAATCGTCAGCACATTGGGGTCGTCATAAAACGCATGTTCGGCGCTGTTGCCGTGATGCACGTCGTAATCCAGCACGGCAACACGGCCAATGCCGCGCGTAGCCTGCACATGCTTGATCCCCAGAACGCCATTGGCCAGCAGGCAGAATCCCTTGCCCATATCCGCCTCGGCGTGATGGCCGGGTGGACGCACCAGCGCGTAGGCGTTGTCGACTTTGCCATCCACCACCGCCTCGGCAGCGGCCAGAATGCCGCCAGCCGACAGCAGCGCGATGTCATAGCCACCGGCGGCAAAGGGTGTGGTCATGCCTGCATCCCCGCCCCGCTCGGCGCTGAGTGATGCCAGCCGGTCGATATAGTCGGGCGTGTGATAGCGCAGTACCTCGTCACGTGTGGCGGGACGCGGGGCGATATGGGTCAGCTTCTCCAGCAGCCCTGTCACCTCCATGAGGTTACGGATGCGCCGCTTGCTCTCGGGGCTTTCGGCGTGCTCGGCAGGTTGCACATGGCCCACCGAGGGGATGAAAATCCCCGCGTGGCCGGTATCGTGCCACATGTATTTCTCATGACAAACAAAGCCCGTCTTCATCGGCGTAACTCCTGATAAATGGGCCTGCGCACGCACGGCGCGCAGGCCGTTGATGTCAGCGCAGGACGTTGGTCCAGACGCGGTCGATCAGCTTTTGCGACTTTTCGTTGCACGCAAAGGAGAAGATCATCTTGGCGTCTTCTGGCACGTTGATCTCGGGTGCGTCGCGCAGATCTTCGTTCATGAATTCGCGCTGGCCCTCGATGGGTCCGCCGTATCCTGCATAGTTCGACTGCATCCCCATATTCTCGGGGTCCATGATAAAGTTCATGAAGATCTTGGCATTCTCGACATTCTTTGCCCCGACCGGGATCATCAGGCTGTCGGACCAGCCGATCACGCCCTCCTTGGGGTAGGCGTAGGTGATCGTGATGTCCGATTCCTCGGCCAGTTTGCGGCCCTTAAACGAATAGCCGTTCCAGTGCGATGTGATGATGGTGTCGCCGTTGATCAGCCGGTCGTTCATCCCCTCCGAGCTGTAGGCGACGACGCTGGGTTTCTGCGCGACCAGCAGATCCTGCACCTTTTGCATTTCTTCGGGGTTTTCGTTGCAGAAATCCTGCCCCAGATAGAGATGCGCGAGGTTCACGATCTCTTCGGGCGTCTTGAACACGCCGATGCGACCCTGCACGTTCTCCGCAGGTTCGAAAAATTCACCGTAGCTGGTTAGTTCCTTGCCGTAGAGGTCAGGGCGATAGGACACCGAGGCCGAGCCCCAGTGGAATGGCACGGTAAATTGCTGATCGGGGTCCCATTCGGGGTTCTTCCAGCGCTCCTGCACATTGGCGTAGTTTTCCATCTGGGTCGCGTCGACCTTCTGCACCAAGCCTTCCGAGATAAAGATCGGCACGAAGTTGTGGCTGGGCACGATGATGTCGTAGCCAGTCGCGCCTGCCTGCAATTTGGCCAGCAGCGTCTCGTTGGAATCGTAGGTGTCGAGGACCACGTCGATGCCGGTCTCAGCCTCGAACTTCTCGATCATCTCGGGCGAGGTGTAGTCGGTCCAGTTATATAGGTTCAGCGTGCCTTCGGCCATCGCGGCCCCGGCGATCAGGCTGGTCCCGGCCATCAGGCCGAACATTTTAGTGAGTTTCATTGAGTCTTCTCCCTGTTGAGTTTCTTAGTGGTTTTTGCCGTCAGGCTTGGTGCGCGTGGTGAACCAGTAGGCGGTCACCAGCACGATCGAAAATAGCAGCAGGATCGACGAAACCGCGTTTATTTCGGGCGTGATGCCCTGCCGGATCATGGAATAAATATAGACGGGCAGCGTCGTGTCGCCTGCACCGGCGACCATCAGCGTGATGATGAAATCATCCATTGAGATGACAAAGCTCAGCATCGCACCGGCCAGAACGCCGGGCATCAGCTGGGGTAATGTGACCAGACGAAACGTTTCCCAATCGGACGCATATAAGTCGCGCGAGGCCTGCTCTAGTGTGGTGTCCATGCCGTCCAGCCGCGCGCGGATCGGCATAAAGGCGAACGGGATGCAGAAGGTCACATGCGCCAGGATCACATTGCCAAGGCCAAGGCTGAGCCCAAGGTTCGAGAAAAACACCAGCATGGCCACGGCAGTCACAATCTCGGGCACCATCAGCGGCAGGGTGATGATGCCGACGGTCGCGCCTTTACCCTTGAATGATCCGCCCCGCGCCAGCGCCAGCGCGGCCAATGTGGCGCAGGTAGTGGCAATTGCCGTCGCGCTGGTCGCCACGACCAGCGAGTTGAGCGCGGCCTTGCGAATATCCTCGTTGGCGAACGCCTTGGCATACCAGTCGGTGCTGAACCCGGTCCAGACCATCACGATATTGCCCGCGTTGAACGAATAGATCACCAGCACAATGATCGGCAGGTAGAGGAACACCATAAATCCGATGGCCAGCGCGCCGAGGCCCCGCACCTCGCCAAAGGCGCGGCGTTTCTTCGCTTTGGCCGCGACGGGGGCAATTTGATCCGAGACAGCCATCAATGCAGCTCCATCTTTTGCTGGCCCCGGGCGGCGCGGGCGTAGATCATCAGGAACACGACGACCGCCGCCAGCAGGATCATCGCAATGGCCGCCCCGAATGGCCAGTTGCGCGCAGTTGAAAACTGGAACTGCACCAACGTGCCCAGCATCATGTTCTTGCCCCCACCCAATAGGTCAGGCTGGATGAACGCGCCGAGCGACGGGATGAACACCAACAGACAGCCCGCGATAATGCCCGGCTTGGAAAGCGGAATGATGACCTTGGAAAACGCCTCCCATTTGGAGGAATAGAGATCGGCTGCCGCCTCGACCAAGGTAAAGTCCAGCTTCTCCAAGCTGGCGTAGATCGGCAGCACCATCAGCGGAATGAACGTGTAGGTCAGCCCCACTGCGATTGCGAAATTGCTGTACATCAGGCCCAGCGTGTCATCGCTGCCGAGGAGTCCCATCCAGTGAAACGGCGTCTCGATGATGCCGTTGCGGCCAAGAATGATGATCCACGCGAACGTGCGCACCAGCTGGTTCGTCCAGAACGGGATGGTGATCAGCAGGATCCACATGTTGCGATGCTGTAGCGGCTGGCGCGAGATAAAATAGGCCACCGGAAAGCCGACCACGAGGCAGCAGAGCATCGCGATCCCGGCCAAAAGGAAGGACCGCGCGACGATGATCAAATAGCCGGGAGACAGCATCAGGCTGTCATCCAGCGCCCGCTCGTAGAGCAGCTGGACATAGGCGTCGGTCGAAAAGCTCCAGACGACACCGCCAAAGGATTTCGCCTCGAGGAATGAAAACACCGCGATAATGCCGACCGGAATCAGCATGAAAATCCCGATGATGCCCAGCGCGGGCGCCAGCGACAATGTGCGCCGTAGCGCGGGACTGCTGGGAAGATTTGCCATCATTCCACCAGAATTTGCAGGGCATGGGGGCTGAGGATCACGCCCACCGTATCGCCGACGCGGCGCAGGCGTTGGTCGACCTCGCCCAGTGGCTCGGTGACGATCAGCGGCTCGGCCTCGCCGATGTCGATCTGCATCATGGTCGAATTGCCGAGGTATTGAATGTCGTTCAGTTTGCCATCAATCGTCCCTGCCCCGGCCTTGGCCAGCTTGACCTTTTCAGGGCGCAGAAACAACGTCACGTCGCGCTGGTCCGGCTGCAGGTTCTTGGCGTCGGCCTGCAACTCGGTCCCGCCCTTGGTGCGGCAGGTGACCGTCGCGCCGATGGGCGACGCGATGCTCGCCTCGATGAAATTCGCATCCCCGACGAAGCCCGCGACAAAGCGGTTCGCGGGATGCTCATAGATTTCATTCGGTGTGCCAACCTGCTGCACGAGGCCCGCCGACATGACGGCAACGCGGTCGGACATCGACAGCGCCTCGTCCTGATCGTGGGTTACAAAGATAAACGTGATGCCGGTGCGCGCCTGAATTTGCTTCAATTCCTGACGCATCGACTGGCGCAGCTTGAGGTCCAGCGCCGAGAGCGGTTCGTCCAGCAGCAGCACCTTGGGGTGCGGCGCCAGCGCGCGGGCGAGTGCCACGCGCTGTTGCTGACCGCCAGATAGCTGCGTGGGCAAGCGTGGGCCAAATTCAGACATCTTGACCAGTTCCAGCATGTCGGCAACCGTCGTCTTGATCTCTTCCTTGGACTTTCTCAGCCGCTTTAGGCCATAGGCGACGTTTTCCGCCACTGTCATGTGCGGGAACAACGAGTAATGCTGAAACACCGTGTTGATCGACCGTTTGTAGGTCGGCACGTCAACGATATCCTCGCCAAAGAGGCGAATGGTGCCAGCCGTCACATGCTCGAACCCAGCCATCGCGCGCAACAGCGTAGTCTTGCCGCAGCCCGAGGGGCCAAGCAGGGTGAAAAACTCGTTGTCGGCGATGTCAAAGCTGACGCCTTTCAGCGCCTTAACCGCCGATGCGCCCGATCCGTACGTCTTCTCGACGTTTTCCAATTCGACCGCCGCACGAGCAGAGCTTGCAGCGCCCGGAGTGGCGTCATGAATTGGCGCAGTCACCGCGGCGTTGCTCATCGAAACGTCTCCTTCGGGGCCAGTTCGGTCACTTCGCGGCGAAAGGACAGCTCGTCCTCGCCGCGCACCACGTCCAACTCGCGGGCAAAGCGGTGACCGGCATAGGTCGCCCAGGCGATGGGCGCGGGCGCGTTGGCATCGCCGATCCGTTCGATCTTTTTGATGCCTGCGCCCTCCCACTCTTCCTCACGCGCCTTCAGTGCCTGCCACAGATCGTCATTGGGCAGACGGCAGGTGACGAGGACCGTCGCATCGCAATCAATGGTGCGCGTGCGCCCGGTAAACGCACAGGCGAGCGTTACGCCCTTGGCCTCGACCGACGTGACGGCCTGCGCGGTGACGATATTCACGCCCAGTTCGATCATGCGGGCCTGGATGCGGTGCTGCTCAAGCGTGTTCAGCGTCCATTCGCTAACGAGGTTCGCGGGCGTGACCAGCGTCACCTCTAGCCCCTTTTGCACCAAGAGTTCGGCCAGAACGCCGCCCATGTAATAGTGATCATCGTCGTATAATACGACATGCCCGCCCTCGGGCAGATTGCCCGCCATCAGATCGTCGGGGGTAAAGATCGCCATCGCGTCGTCGATGGAAATGGGTAGCAGGTTATGGCGCGCCACCCCGTCGCGCCGCCAAGTGGACCCGGTGGCAATTGCCACGTTCTGAAACCCAAAATCCAGCACGTCCTGCGCGCTGAGCCGCGAGTCGAAATAGACCTCGACGTTCGGCATCGTGCTGATCTGGTGCTGACGGTAGTCGCGCACCCGCCCCCACGTCGCCAGCCCGGGCAGCTGGCATTCCAGCGCAACGCGCCCGCCCAGTTCGGTCCCCGCCTCGGCCAGCGCCACCTGATAGCCACGATTGCCAGACGCCAGCGCAGCCTCAAGGCCCGCAGGGCCGGCACCGATGATCAAAACGGTTTCAGTGTCGCCCTTGGCGTCGATCTCTTCGGGGTGCCAGCCCTTGCGCCACTCCTCCATAAAGGTGGGGTTCTGCGTGCAGCGGCTGATCGACATGGTCATGTCGCCGGTCACGCAGATGTTGCAGCCAATGCACTCGCGGATATCCTCAACGCGGCCCTCGTCGATCTTGCGCGGGATGAACGGGTCGGCAATCGACGGGCGCGCGGCGCCGATAAAATCGAGAACGCCGCGTTTGATCTGTGAAACCATCGCATCGGGCGAGGTAAAGCGGCCGACGCCGACGACAGGCTTGTCCGTCAGTTCCTTGATGCCGCGTATCAGCGGCTCTTGCGCGCCCTCTTCGGTAAAGCGGCTGGGCCCCGAGCAATCCTCCCAAGTGCCGTGCCCCATATCCCACAGGTCAGGCAGATCGGCGTTCATCTCGATCATGTCGCGCACTTCGGGGTTTTCCAGTCCGCCGATTTCCTCGAGCGACAGGCGCACGGAGATGGCGATGGAATCGCCCACGGCATCCTTGCACTCGCTGATCAACTCGCGGAAGAGGCGCGCGCGGTTCTCCAAGCTGCCGCCGTATTCGTCACTGCGTTGGTTGGTCAGCGGCGACAGGAAGTGCTGGATCACGCCAAAGCCATGCGCGCCATATAGCTCAATGATGTCATACCCGGCGGTTTTCGCCCGCAGGCAGGCATTGCGATGCCAGCGGCGCAGATCGCGAATGTCCTGCTTGTCCATAGCGCGGGCGCTGACCGGATCCTTGTAGAACGTCAGGATCGGGGAATGCGACGGCGCCATTGGCACCTCTTTGGTATAGAGGTTGCCGCCATTGACGCCGCTATAGGCCAGTTCGATCCCCGCCAGCGCACCGTCGGTCTTCATCGCCTCGGCCATGCGCGCGAGGCCCGGAATATCCTTGTCCTCCCAGAGTCTTAGCTCAATAAACGGAGTGATTTCGGACGTCTGGTGCATCTCGACCTGCTCGGTAAAGATGACGCCCCAGCCGCCTTGCGCCTTGATGTTGCGCATCTGCGCGGCCGCCGACGGGTCGCGATAGCCGCCGCCGTTGCAATGGGGCACTTGATAGAACCGGTTCTTGGCTGTCACGGGGCCGATCTTGACCGGCTCGAACAGGATGTCATAGCGCGGGTCGCGTTTGGAGGTGCTGTCCTTGGGCATCAAAATCTCTTTCCTGGAAATGTCTTGGGAGTGTTTTGGGGAATAGCGCGTTCAGCCGGTTTTCATGTCATACCAGCCGACGCCGCCGCCCACCTTCCAGCGTGTTTTCTGTTTCGGCTCAAGGAACGCATCCAGCCCCCAGCGACCCAATTCGCGGCCCATGCCGCTTTTCTTGACGCCGCCCCAGGGGGCCTGAATGACGACCATGTTGTTGCAGTTCTGCCAAGTGATCCCGGCCTCAAGCGCATCTGCCACACGCTCAGCGCGCGCCTCATCGGCTGACAAAACAGTTGCGGCGAGGCCGTAGGGCGTGTCGTTGGCCAGTCGGATCGCCTCGGCCTCATCGGCAAAGCGCATGACGCTGAGGACGGGACCAAAGATTTCCTCGCGCCAGACCCTCATATCCTCGGTGACGTCAGTAAAGATCGTCGGCGCGATGTAATAACCCTTGTCCATTCCATCGGGACGCCCGCCACCGGTGAGAACGCGCGCGCCCTCGCCCTTGCCAGTGTCGATATAGCCCATCACCTTGTCATATTGTGGCTGGCTGACCAGTGGTCCCATCTTGACCGCGTCGGTATCGCCGCTGCCGATCTTGATGTTTTCGGCCACCTCGGCCAGCCGTGCCTCGAACTTGTCGGCGATCGCCTCATGCACCAAGAGGCGCGATGTGGCGGTGCAAACCTGCCCCTGATTGACGAATGCGCCGAACGTCACCCATTCCGCCGCAGCGTCGATATCGACATCGTCGAACACGATCACCGGATTTTTGCCGCCCAGTTCCAGACTGACCCGCTTTAGATCCTCGGCCGCGCCGCGCATGATCTGCTTGCCTGTCGCAGTGCTGCCGGTGAACGACACCTTGTCGACGCCCGGATGCATCACCAGCGCCTCGCCTACGCGAGGCCCTGTGCCGGTCACGACGTTCAACACGCCAGCGGGCAGCCCCGCCTCGCCCATGATACGCGCCAGCGCCAGCGAGCTGAGCGAGGTGAATTCCGACGGCTTGATGACCGCAGTGCAGCCAGCGGCGAGCGCGGGCGCAACCTTCCACGTGAATTGCTCCAACGGGAAATTCCACGGCGTGATCATACCGATGACGCCAATGGGGACGCGCGCAACGGTGACTTCCATCACGTCGCCGCCTGTTTCGACCACCTCTTCGGGGTTGGCGGCCAGATCGTCGGCCATATCCGCATACATACCAAAGATGGCGGCGATGGTATCGACGTCGATATAGGATTCGGCCATCGGCTTGCCGTTGTCGCGCGTCTCAAGCGCGGCCAGATCCTCGCGATTGTCGGCAATGGCCGCCGCCACCTTGCGCAGCAGTGCCGCGCGCTCGCCCGCAGGCGTACTGCGCCAACCAGGCAATGCGGCGCGTGCGGCCTTTACGGCGGCATCTACGTCCTGCGCATTTCCGTTGGCAATTTTATCGAAAGTCTCGCCTGTTGATGGGTCGACACACTCCAGCGTTTCACTGGCGTTCGAAGCCACCCAATCGCCCGCGACATAGATCTGCTGCGTCATATCGTCCCCCCGTTGCGCAATCTGTTCAAGATACGCGCTGGTGACGCTTGGGGCAAAACAGGGTTTTCCTATCCTTTGCTTTACCAAATCCTATCAGCCCTAGCGCGAGGGCCGGCTAAGCACGTAGATTGCCCCTACGCTCATGCAGATCGCCTGCACCGCAATCAGCCGCCATGACAGCCCGCCCAGCAGCGAGGCCAGCAAGACGGCACCCATCGCGGTGCAGGCCATAGCCTTGTAGCGCGGCGCGATGGCGCCATGTGCCTCCCAGTCGGCGATGATCGGGCCAAAGACGCGATTTCCAGCCAGCCAGGCCCGCAGTCGCGGCGCACTGCGCGCGAATGCAAAGGCGGCCAGCAGAACAAAAGGCGTCGTCGGCAACAGCGGCAGTATCACCCCCACCGCGCCCAGCGCCAAGGACACCGACCCGACGCAGACCCATAGCGCGCGGATCACAGCGCCGCTCTTGAGGCGCTCACTCGGGCCTTTTTCTGGCGGGGGCGGATCAGATTGCATGGCACCTCGCGCTCTTGCCAGTCATCGTTTGGCAGCCCAAAAACATTTCGCCCTAATTCTCAATCTGGAATTATGGCGAAACGCGTGCAACGTTCAAAACGCTTTAACGTCGCGCGCGCATTCTGAACAGACCAAGAGTCGCGCAACGCCGATCGACTGCACGAGGCACGTGCTGTTGTTCGTAAAAATATCCAAATCCCGCACGCTGCCCAATGCGCCGACGCGGACGATCGCGCCCAAGTTCGGCTCCTGACGCGGATTCCTCAGGCCGATTTCAGCACAGAAACCGGGCCGTGCCCCGCCGCCCAATGCCGCGCCGCCGCACCGAACGCCTCGAATAACGGGCGCGAGACGGGGTCAGCCGCAGCGTTCCACTCTGGATGCCACTGCACAGCCAGCGCAAAGCCGGGCGCACCGCTGACATGGATCGCCTCGGCAGTGCCGTCGCGCGCGTGGCCATCGACTATCACACGCGGGCCCGGCGTCGCGATGCCCTGCCCGTGCAGCGTATTAGTCATCACCTCGCGTGCGCGCATCAGGCGGTGAAACACGCCCCCTTCGACAAAGCTGACGACATGACGCAGCGCAAACTGCTCTTCCAGCGTGCCTTCGGGGGGCATCCGGTGATCGTCGCGCCCCGGCAGGTCTCGGATTTCGGGATCAAGGGTTCCGCCCAATGCCACGTTCACCTCCTGAAAGCCGCGGCAGAGACCTAGGATCGGCTGGCCCGCCTCAACGCAGGCGCGCACCAGCGGCAGCGTGATCGCATCGCGCGCCGGATCGAATGCGCCATGAGCGTCGGTTGCAAGCTCGCCGTACTGATCCGGGTGCACGTTCGCGCGCCCTCCGGTCAACACGAACCCGTCGCAAACCTCCATCAACTCGTCCACGCTAACCAGTTCGGGATCGGCGGCGATGATATAAGGCATCCCGCCCGCCACCTTCGCAACGGCGTCGAGGTTCATCCGCCCGACGGCATGGACCGGATAGCGATTCTCGATGACGTAATGATTGCCTATGATGCCGATGACGGGACGTTTCATGTATGGCCTTCGCGATGAGCTGCGGGTGTCTGCACCTTCACCTCAGATCGCGCAAAATTCAACCCTCCCGCGCGGCATCGGGTCGCATCGGTGCATCACGATTGCGCCGACAGCGCTCGCTGCAATGGCGCAGGCTATCCCAGTCACGCGCCCACTTGCGTCGCCAGATAAATGGGCGTCCACAGGTTACGCATATCTTGGCTGGAAGATCGCCCTTTTTGCGATGCTTCATCGTCCTCGCCCCGCCAGCGGCCTGTACAGGGCCGTGCTCTAGTACGAACCAGCGTCAGAGCCGGTCACTTCGGTACTGATACCATCCTCGACGCCGCCCGCCTCACTAGGATCGTTCCCGGCAAAGCTGAGCCACGTCACCAGCGCGAACAGCAGGACGACAGCGAAAACCACCATGCCGATCATTCCGATGATGGGCGTCTTGTGCGCGGCCTTATTCTTTTCGGTATTTGTATCGGGTGCAGACATGGTGCGTACTCCATTTGCTGAATGCGCGGCCCCTGCACCGCGATAGGCCATTGAAGGCCGATTATTAACGCTCTAACTCTGAGGCGAGCCAAGAGGTTCCGACCGAAAGGATGCAGCAATGTCGCACCCCGCCCCCCAGACCATCCACCTTGCCGACTACACCCCGCCGAACTGGATGGTGCGCGGTGTGCATCTGACGTTCCGACTGGACCCCACCAGCACGCGGGTGCTTAGCCGCATCGAATTCGCCCCGAACCCCGACGCGCACAGCCGCGATTTCGCGCTGAACGGCGAGAACATGACATTGATTTCGGCCCGTATCGACGGCGCCGAAGTGACGCCCGAGGTCGGCGATCATGGCCTCACCTGCGACGTGCCAGACGGCGCGTTCACGTGGGAGGCCGAGGTTGAAATCAATCCATCGGCCAACACCGCGCTCGAGGGGCTTTATATGTCCAGCGGCATGTATTGCACGCAATGCGAGGCCGAAGGCTTTCGCAAGATCACCTATTACCCTGACCGCCCCGACGTGATGGCCGTTTTTGACGTGCGCATCGAGGGCGGCGAGCCTGTGATGCTATCGAACGGCAATCCCGGCGATTCAGGCGATGGCTTTGCAGAATGGCACGACCCGTGGCCGAAACCGGCCTATCTCTTTGCACTGGTGGCGGGGCGGCTGGTCAATCATCCGGGCAGTTTTACCACCATGTCGGGCCGCGAGGTCGACCTGAACATCTGGGTGCGCCCCGGCGACGAGGGCAAATGCGCCTTTGGAATGCAGGCGCTAAAGGATTCCATGCGCTGGGACGAAGAGGTTTACGGGCGCGAATACGATCTGGACCTGTTCAACATCGTCGCAGTCGATGATTTCAACATGGGCGCGATGGAAAACAAGGGGCTGAACATCTTCAATTCGTCCTGCGTCCTCGCCTCGCCGGAGACCTCGACAGACGCCAATTTTGAGCGGATCGAGGCGATCATTGCGCATGAGTATTTCCACAACTGGACCGGCAACCGCATCACCTGCCGCGACTGGTTTCAGCTGTGCCTCAAGGAGGGGCTGACCGTCTTTCGCGACGCGCAGTTCACGTCCGATATGCGCAGCGCGCCGGTCAAGCGGATCGAGGATGTTATGGTCTTGCGCGCACGGCAATTCCGCGAGGATAACGGGCCATTGGCGCATCCGGTGCGGCCCCACAGCTTTGTCGAGATCAACAATTTCTATACCGCGACCGTCTATGAAAAGGGCGCCGAGCTGATCGGGATGCTGAAAACGCTGGTCGGCGATGAGGCATGGTCCAAGGCGCTTACCCTCTACTTCCAGCGCCATGACGGTGAGGCCTGCACGATTGAGGACTGGCTGAAAGTGTTTGAGGATGTGACGGGCCGCGATCTGGCACAGTTCAAGCGCTGGTACGAGGATGCAGGTACGCCGCGCCTGTCGGTCACTGATGAGTTTAAGGACGGCACATATACCGTTAATTTCAAACAAGAAACGCCGCCAACCCCGGGGCAGGATAACAAGCCGCCTCGCGTTATCCCCATTGCTGTCGGCCTTCTGGGGCAGAATGGCGATGAGGTGGTGGAGACACGCATCCTTGAGATGAACAAGGCCGAGCAGAGTTTTGAATTCACTGGGCTTTCCGCCCATCCCATCCCGTCGATCCTGCGCGGCTTTTCCGCCCCGGTGATCCTGACGCGCGAAACGAACGATGCCGAGCGCGCGTTCCTTCTGGCCCACGACACCGACCCCTTCAACAAGTGGGAGGCGGGGCGCGCCCTTGCCCGTGCGGGCCTGCTGGAAATGATCAGCGAGGGGGCCGTCCCCGATGCCGCCTATCTTGAGGCGGTTCGCACGATGGCGACGGATGACAGCCTCGATCCCGCCTTTCGCGCGCTGACGCTGGGGCTGCCCAGTCAGGACGATCTGGCGCAAGCGATCCATGATGCCGGCAGCGCGCCCGATCCACAGGCGATCTGGGACGCGCTGGAGGCGCTCAAAGACGCCCGTGCCGAGGCGTTGGAGGATACCGCCAAGGCGCTATACCGCCAGCATCAGGTCAGCGAGACCTACCGCCCCAACGCCGAACAATCCGGTGCGCGCGCATTGGCAAATGCGGCGCTGGCAATGATCACCCGCCGCGACGGTGGCGCGGCGGCGCAGGCGCAGTATGATGGCGCCGACAACATGACGCAGCAGCTGGCGGCGCTGGGATGCCTTTTGCAGGCGGGCAAGGGCGATACGCCTGTTCAGTCCTTTTACGATCAGTGGCAGGATGACCGGCTGGTGATCGACAAATGGTTCAGCCTGCAAATCGCTCATGCCGCGCCCGCTCAGACGGCAGCAGTGACCGAGCGGTTGACGCAGCATCCTGATTTCACGATGAAAAATCCCAACCGCTTTCGCGCGACGCTGGGCGCGCTGGCCGGATCACCTGCCGGATTCCATCACGCCAGCGGCGAGGGATATCGCCTACTGGCGGACTGGCTGATCAAACTTGATCCGCTCAATCCGCAGACGACAGCACGCATGTGTTCGGCCTTCGAGACGTGGAGGCGCTATGACGATGCGCGCCAGGCACTTATTCGAGAGCAACTGCGGCGCATCGCGGATCAACCAAAGCTCAGCCGCGACACTACCGAGATGGTCGGGCGCATCCTGCAAAGCTGAGCGGGACCGGCGCGATTCAGCGCTCGGACTTGGCGCTGCGCAGTATCTCAATGGATCTTGGGCGGCGCTGCGGGCGTGGCGATTTGGTGATGGCGCAATAGCTCTGCCCGCGCAGCCAGGACGACATCTCGGTCCGCTTGTTCGAAATGCGCAGCGGTCCCCAGTCGGCAGCGACGCCGCGCCAGCGCCCCTCCTTGATCGCGATCGCCTTGTCACGTGTCACGGTGCGCGCCATGATGCGTATCGCACAGCTGAGGTTGTCGCCCCCATCCTTCAACGCCCCGCCCGTGCGTGCGCGACAGCCATAGCCGCGCGCGGTGCTGGGCAGGATCTGCAAGAGGCCGAACCACAGCCCCCCGCCGCCCACGGCCTTGGCGCGATATGTGCTTTCATGTTTGGACAGCGTCGAGAGAAACCCGACCCAAAAGGCCCGGCGCTGCGCCTCATTCGCCGACGGATAGCCGGGGCACCAAGCGGCAATGTCGCGCGGCACGGTGCTGACCAGCGGCGCTCCGTGCTGGGCCAGCGCCGCCAGCGCGTCGCGCGTCCAAGACGCGCCACCGGGGCGGTGATCCCAGCGGGCCTTGGGGATTTCAGCCGAGCGCGCGGCGGGCCGCGTCTGCGCGACAGGCACGACGTCCGAGGCATGCGCGATCTGGGCGGCTTGCGCGGCGAAAAACAGCGCGCAAAGGCATAGGGCGGTCCATTTCATGCGCCATAATTGCCGAAAACACGCGGGCAGGCAATGCCGCCCGGCGCGAACCTTGGTTAACGGCGGTTTAACGCATCATCACCACATCTCCCAAGGCCCGACATGTTTTAGCCCGAAAGCGAAAGCAAAACGGTCAGGTGACTAGCCCAGGAAGGCCCGCTGCCCGTGATCACCCCCTTGACCAGAACCATGATCCGACTTTTTGGACGCGCCAGCGCCCGGCTTGGCCTTAGCGCGGCGCATCCCGGCACCACCGGACGCGGTACTACCAGCCCCTCGCGGGCTGATCTGGACAGGCTCAGCCGTAACATCATCCTGCCCTCGATCCTCGTCACCGACGAGGAAATGGCCCGCGCCGCCTTTCAGGATCGCGGCCTGTACTTGGCCCGCCAAGAGATGTGGGACCAGCTGGCCCAGCAAATCCGGCAGGCGGACCATGACCGCACGGCGACACCCGGCGGCGAATCGGCGGCGATGCTGCTGGCCTTTGGTGCGCGTAGCGATGTGATTTCGATGGCCGAGGATGCGCTGCATGACGGCGTCGCCCCGACGCCCGACGGTATCGACGCGTTCGAATCCGTCGCGCTGGAGTATCCGGGCGCGTACCCAATTCAACTGATCGTGGCGCTGGCGCATCTCGACATGTTTTGGGCCTGGCACGCCATCCCTGGCGCCAAGACGCTGGACAGCGCGCCGTCCGAGGCGCGCCATCATGCCGGGCGTGCGCACGCATTGCTCGAGGGGTTGTGCGGCTTTGAGGAAGACGCGCCGTCGCTGGTCGCCGCGCAATGCGCGCTGTCGAGCGCCCCGTCGACAACCGCCAGCCAACACGAGTCACGTATCGCGGATCACTTCGAAGACCTGATTGATCTGGACCCGGCCAGCCCGCGCCATATGCGCGCCCTCGGCGCCGCCCTGCTGCCCGCCCGGATGGGCAGCTACCGCGAGTTGGAGTTGGAAGCGCGCCGCACCGCCGCGCGTACCGGCGACTTCTGGGGTGCGGGGGCTTATACTTGGGTCTATTTCGATGCGCTTGCACAGGACGCGGGCGCATTGACGTTGCTGGACCCCGCGTTTTTTGTCGACGGGCTGCACGATATCCTGCGCCGGTGTCCCGACCAGCATAGTGCGAACCTGCTGGCCGCCTTCTGCGCGGTCACGATGCGCGCCGATGTTGAGGTTGCGCCCGCAGTGCGAAGCGCGCGCACAACGCTGCACGATAGCCTGACATGGATTCTGCGCGATCACCTGCACGAGTTGCATCCACTGATCTGGACACAGGCGCTGCATCGCCCCGGCGCCGCGCCTCTGCCCTCACGCAAAGCATTGATCAGCGAAGGGCGGCGCACTGCCCTGCACGCGATCGCCGCGCTATTTGCCGACGATATCGGTCGCGGGCAATCCATCGCGTTCTCACCTTCGGGGATGTATATGCTGCCCTCACCCTGAAGGTCGCGCGCCTCTTGCCCCACGCGCGCGGCTGACTTAGAACGCAGGCGATCTGACCAAAGGACGCCGCCCATGCTGGACCTGACATATGAGACCCCGAAACCACGCGTGATCGCAGGCGCAAAACACGATTGGGAACTGGTCATCGGCATGGAGGTGCATGCGCAGGTCGCGTCGAAATCCAAGCTGTTTTCAGGCGCCTCAACCCGTTTTGGCGCCGAGCCCAATTCAAACGTCGCGTTCGTCGATGCCGCCATGCCCGGCATGTTGCCTGTCATCAACGAATTCTGCATCGAGCAGGCGGTGCGCACGGGCCTTGGCCTCAAGGCACAGATCAATCTGCAATCGGCGTTTGATCGCAAGAATTACTTCTATCCCGATCTGCCGCAAGGCTATCAGATCAGCCAGCTATACCACCCCATCGTCGGCGAGGGTGAGGTGCTGGTGGATATGGAGCCCGGCATCGCCCGTCTGGTGCGGATTGAGCGCATTCATATGGAGCAGGACGCAGGCAAGTCCATCCACGACATGGACCCGAACATGTCCTTTGTCGATCTGAACCGCACGGGCGTCTGCCTGATGGAGATCGTTAGCCGCCCCGACATTCGCGGCCCCGAAGAGGCCGCCGCCTACGTTGTGAAAATGCGCCAAATCTTGCGGTATTTGGGCACGTGTGACGGCAATATGCAGAACGGCAATCTGCGTGCGGATGTGAACGTCAGCATCTGCCGCCCCGGTCAGTACGAGAAGTATCAGGAGACGCAGGATTTCGCGCATCTCGGCACGCGCTGCGAGATAAAGAATATGAACTCCATGCGGTTCATTCAGGCCGCCATCGACGTCGAGGCGCGCCGCCAAATCGCGATTGTTGAAGCGGGCGGCGAGGTGGTGCAGGAAACGCGCCTCTATGATCCGGACAAGAACGAAACCCGCTCGATG
>RCMY010003069.1_pt1 | contig 16588 bp, 17 predicted proteins | sample 2041341 | NCBI WGS metagenome assembly RCMY01 (sample SAMN09708234, study PRJNA481090) | Marine sediment metagenome, whole genome shotgun sequencing project. | reverse complement strand
GGCTACTCATAGTTAGAACCTTTCGAGGAATGTGTGGTTCACCATAGTGATGGTGGTGTGTACTGCTCAGGGCCTGTCGGTCTACGAATTCGTGCCGTAGGCGTCGTTCACTAGTCGCTCACAGAGCTCGCCGAGATCAAGTTCGCCAACCTCGTACGATGATTGCTCAGTGAGGCTTGACCGATATACGACGAACTTGTCGGAGTGATGCGACCCCGCCGGTGCGAGATGCTCAACGAACAATCGTCCGTCAACCGCAGCAACGTGCGGGGTTGCACCCCAGCACGGTGAGCTCAGTGCAACCGTCTCGATCGACGTACCTTCAAACGAGATGTAGTGCCGATCATCGCAGTGTGACTCTGTCGCAAGCAGTGACAGCAGTTCCGAGACGAAGGCTTCCACATCCTTCTGCCGATCGTCGTTGAAGTGAAAACGATGCTTCTTGCCGTTTCCGTTGAATCGGAGATCGGGGAGGCCGTCAAAGCGGGAGCCCAGGACCACACTGGTCAGATCTTCTCGAGGAATGAAAAAAGACCCCTCCCGTGCTGCAACCTCCTGCCCGAGGAGCGCCGGATTAAGGATCTTCTCGACAGCGCGAACCTTCTCCGCCATCAGCTCGTTCTGTGAGACCCCTCGGAAGTTCATTCGCCAACCGCGCCCAGTCGCTATCAAGTAGAGCCCCTGATCAGCAATAAACAGGCTGTAGGCCTTCGCGCTTGACACAAGCCCCGCAGGTTTGATCGCTTGGTCAATTCTTGGTGACTCGGTCATCAACACGCACTCCTCAGCCTCGCCGACAATCCTAGAAGACGGGGTCGACGAAACGAAGTGTCTCGACGACGGCAGAATTTGGTTCGTCGCCTGCGGTTTGCGGTTCCTCTTGGCCCGTGGTAGAAAACTTCCGTCTAGGTGGAGGATCTCACACAATGATGAAGCGGGCCTTTTTCGTTTTTGTACTGTTCGGCATAGTTTTGGCTGGTGCGGTGGTGACCTCGGCTTCGCCGAGTGACCCGGTCGAGGTGGTGGCTGCCGCGGAGAGTGACACGACGGTTTCTGCCCCTCTCGACGCCAATACCCAAACGGCAATCGTGAACAAGGAGCCGAGAGGGTGCAAATACCCTGACATCTGCCCTCCGCCGCCGCCTCCGCCCGCAACTTGCGTCGGAAAGGTAACGAAGAGTCCGTGGGTTTCGAGCCCCAGGACTTTCGACACCAAGGGCTCATTCGGTATAGCGCAGCAATTTGTCCTTTCGCATAAGGGTTGTGGCGAGGGCGCACTCAGCAATATCGCCGACGCCTTCGATCCCACGACCAGAAACCCTTGGACAGTCTTCTTCGGGGGAAGATGCGATTTCAAAGACGGTACATGGGTCTTTTCCACTAACATAAGGGGCGCCAATTTTACGGTGAGATCGACAAACGGAGCGACCAACACGCCGGTGCCCGTGGTGGTCACCGGGTCAGCCCTGGACTGCACCAATGTGCTCAAGGAGAAGGATTAGTCTGCTACTGCGAATGGGTCCGGGTCGTCTTCAGTCCACGAGGAGAAGCGCCCCATCAGGGTTGCGGCCTAGTACCAGGCGTCAGGCATTGAGTTCTTGCGTTCAGCGATGAAAGCAAGGAGCGCCTGGTCGACGGCCTCGTCGATAGGTGGCAGTACGTAGTCAGCGAGCATCGACTTCCACCGTTTGTTGGCTCGCTGTTCCATGTCGAGCGCTCCGTCCTCGGTCCATTGCTCGAACGATGTCGTGTCGCAGAGTTGCGAGTTGTGGTTGGCAGCTTCGAAATTGGCGAGCGTGTGTGCGGTGCCAAGGTAAGAGCCACCGGGCCCCGCTTCGCGGTATGCGGCGGCAGCGAGTTGGTTATCGTCGATGGTCAGGCCGGCGAGTTGGCGATGAAGCATGCCGCAACGGTCGAGGTCCATCACGAACTTTTCGTAGCCCGTCGTGAGCCCTCCCTCGAGCCAGCCCGCGGCATGAATCACGAAGTTGGTGCCAGCGAGAATGCCGGCCGACATAGCGTCGGCCGACTCCTGCATTGCCTGCCCATCGGCGCTCTTCGAGGCCGTGTAATGGGCGCCGCATCGCAGAGGTAACCCGAGGCGTCTGGCCATCTGGCCGATCGCGTATGTGGCCAACGTCGACTCGGCGGTGCCAAACGTTGGTGCGCCAGACTTCAGATCCATCGTCGTCAAGAAGTTTCCGTAGACGACTGGCGAGCCGGGACGAACGAGTTGGGTGAGCGCGATGCCGGTCATGGCTTCGGCGTGAGCCTGTGCGATCAGCGCAGCCTGCGTGACCGGCCCCATGGCCCCACCGATGATGAACGGCGAGATGACGCATCCCTGATTGGCCCTGGCGTAGGTCTTCAGCGCACCAGTCATCACGTCGTCCCAAACCAGCGGAGAGTTGACGTTTATGTTGCCTTGGATGACGCAATGGCTCTCCATGAACTCAGCACCGAAGACGATCTGAGCCATCTTGATGGAGTCCTCGGCTCGCTCGGGAGCGGTGACCGACCCCATAAACGGCTTCGCTGAATAACGAAGGTGGGCATAGACCATGTCGAGGTGGCGTTTGTTGACGGGGATATCGACCGGTTCACACACCGTGCCGCCCGAGTGATGGAGCCACGGAGAACTCCAGGCGAGTTTCACAAAGTTCTGGAAGTCTTCGAGGGTGGCGTAGCGGCGGCCGTTATCGAGATCGGTGACGAACGGCGAGCCATACGCCGGAAGAAACACCACGTTGTCGCCACCGATTACGACCTCGAGCCCGGTCCGGCCGTGCATCGTGAACTGGACCGGTGCGGTCGAGCACAGTTCCTTTGCCAGACCTGGCGGAAAACGAACCCGGTCGCCGTTAACTGATGCTCCCGCCTGGGCAAACAGCTCCAAGGCTTCCTCGTCACCCCTGAAGTCGACCCCGATGTCTTCGAGAAGCCAATCGGCGTGCGCTTCGAGTCGATCAAGATCGGCATCGCTCAAGAGTTCGTAGGTCGGCACTATGCGCCGGAGTGTCACTGTTCCCGAAGGGTTGTCGGCGAGGGCCCGGGCTGCTATTCGCATCTCTCGCCCTCGTCGACTCACTGCTCTGGCAGACATCACTCACATCATGATCCTTAAACGGCGCGCTGAACATGGCACCATTTGTGGACCTCAGCCTGACTGTGAGTCATGCTATGACCATGAGCCGACCCGTCAAGTCCCATCGCCTACTGCAGCGCGTGCGGCGCATCCAGCTCTTTGCAATTTTTGAAGTCGCCGCTCGTCACGAATCGTTCACGGCCGCAGCCGAAGAACTCGGACTCACACAATCAGGGGTTTCTCGTCAAATCTCCGAGCTCGAGCGGGTTGTCGATCGACAACTCTTCGACCGATCGGCGAACCAGGTCAAACTCAACTCAGACGGGCGGGCATTGCTCGTCGCCGTCGAAGCCGGCTTCGACGAGATCGCACGCGGGCTCGATCTGATTACGCCATCACCGGGGACGTTCGTTCTTGCGGCAAACCCTGGTTTCGCCGCCGTTTGGTTGGTTCCGCGCCTTCACTCGCTGCGACTTGTCTTCGGTGACATCCAACTTCAACTGCATCTCTTTGACCGCGACCAAGAGCTACGAGACAGCCAGTGGGATGCCGCGATCCATCTGTCGGCAAACAGCGAAGTTCCTGATGACGCCATTCATCTTTTCGGCGAAGCAGCGCAGCCGGTCGCTTCTCCTGCCTATGCGGAGCTCCACGGCCTCACGGCAACGACCGACCCTGCTCAGCTTCGACAGCTCGATCTTCTGCACCTCGACGGACGCGACCGACAATGGATGGGATGGCCTGAATGGTTCGCCGCTCATGGCATCAGTTGGTCACCCCAGGAAGCCTCGATCACCTATAACAACCACGCGCTGACGATCGAGGGGGCGATGGCCGGGCGGGGTGTTGCCCTTGGATGGTCGGGGCTTGTCGATCCTGCATTGGACGATGGCCGCCTCGTTGCCGTCGGTGGCACTGTCGAGAATGCCACGACGGGTTACCACCTCATCCCGTCACCCCAATCGGACAGCCGTCATCTTGCGCTTCTCGCGAGCTGGCTCGAAGAGACACTCGCGAGGGTCGCCTCCTAGTGTTTTGCCAGCGCCAGTCGCTCGTGAAGAATCCACGTGGCCGCCTAGCGGTTTGCTACGCGGTTTGAAAGTCTTCGAAGCGACGCCGAGCTCGTCGAACGTCGGGGAGATGTTGTTCTGACCAATCGCGAATGGCCTTGAGCGGCTTCGTGACACTCACCCCGAGCTCAGTCAGGGAGTATTCGACTTGTGGCGGCCGCATTTGCGTGTGCACCTCGCGGTGGACGAGTCCGTCTTGCTCAAGACGACGAAGAGTCTGGGTCAGCATCTTCTGGGTGATGCCAGGAACCGCTCGCTTCAGTTGACCGAAGCGGTGCGGCTTATCCTCGAGGACGCCAATGATCAGCGTCGACCACTTCGAGGCGACGAGGTCGAGAATGTCGCGACACGGACACGCCGCCGAGTAGATGTCACCAAGGTGATCCTCATCCAACCATGCGTCTGTTTCCGCAGTAGTTTCCATTGGGTACCTACGTTCCTTTGAAGTGCCTACTTGCGTTTGGATACTACTGCGATCATGATCGATGAAACGGCTAAACGCAACCCCCCTTGTTCTCACCACCCGACTTCCTGAAACGACCTACACGATGACCACGATGACCACGATGACCGCAATCGTCGCCAACGCCGACCACACGATGAGCGTCGAGCAGATCGAACGGCCTACCCCTGGCCCCACTGAAGTACTCATCAAGAGTGGCGCAGCAGGCGTGAATCCTGTCGACTGGAAAATCCGGGCCAACGGTGACGCCTTCGACACATTCGATCCCGCTGAACCCATGGTGATCGGCTGGGATGTTGCAGGCGAGGTGGTCGAAGTTGGCGCCGGTGTCACTCGCTTCGCTGTCGGTGATCGCGTCTTCGGGATGCCCCGATTCCCTCGCCCCGCCAACGCATACGCCGAATACGTCGTTGCCGGAGCGCGAGAGGTTGCCCGCATCCCTGACGGCACCAGCACCCTTGAAGCTGGAGCCCTACCGCTGGCCGTGCTGACCGCATGGCAGGCCGTCGTCGACACCCTGCATATTGGTGAAGGCGACCGTATTCTGATCCATGCTGCCTCCGGCGGTGTCGGCCACCTCGCGGTCCAGATCGCCAAGTCACTCGGTGCCGAAGTCTGGGGCACTGCATCGGCTCAGAAGCATGACGCTCTGCGCGAGCTTGGTGTCGACCACACCATCGATTACAAGTCCGAGCGGTTTGAAGAAATTGCCACCGAAATGGATGCCGTGCTCGACCTCGTCGGTAGCGGCGGCTACCCAGCCCGGTCCGTCAAGTCACTCAAGCGCGGCGGCAAGCTCGTCATCGTTCCATCGCCACAAGAAATGCCATCACAGGAAGTCCTCGGCGAAGCTGGCGTCACGGCCACCTGGATTCTCGTCGAGCCCGACTACGCCTCACTCGAAAAGGTCGCCGCAATGCTCGAAAACGGAACCCTGCGAGTCGTCATCGGCGATTCTCGTCCACTCGCACAGATGGCCGAACTTCACGCCATAGGCGAAGCTGGCGGGCCAATGGGCAAACTCGTCGCCGTCATCGACTGACTTAGATCACGGCCCCGATCTCAAGCACTGCAAGGCCATTATGCCCAAGACCATTCTGATCACCGGCAGCACTGACGGCATCGGCCTCCAGGCCGCCAAGCGACTCGCCGCCGACATCCTGGTTCGGTCAGCTCTCAGCGACGAGTTCGCAGAAGCGTCAGGCAAGTACTTCGACAACGACTCCGGCCAGTTCGCTTCGCCTCATCCAGACGCTCTCGACCCCATGAAGAATGAGGCAGTCGTCAGCTTGGTCGAAACAGCCCTCCAAAGCCTCGACCAATAGGCCTCTTCACTGCCGCTGGGGTCCCGCCGCCGGTAATCGCGTAAGTTCACTAGCCATGAACGACACACTTGCGAATCGACCGGGATCTGGACGCCTCGAGGGGCAGGTGGCGATCGTCGTCGGTGCCGGTCAGTCGCCGGGAAGCGGCCCCAACGACACCACGATCGGCAATGGACGGGCCGTCGCCATGCTCTTCGCTCGCGAAGGAGCCTCGGTGCTTGCCGTCGACCGAAGCCTGAATGCCGCCAAGGACACGTCCGACTTGATCGTGGCCGCTGGCGGTCTGGCCGTCCCGTACGAAGCCGATGTTACCGACGAATCAGCGGTGGCCAAGCTCGCCAATGCCTGCGCCGAAGCGTTTGGGTCGCCGACGATCCTGCACAACAATGTGGGTATTGGTACCGGCGACGGCGGTGTCACCAACATGGATCGCTCAGTTTGGGATCACATTTTCGAAGTGAACGTCACCGGCATGTACCTGACCTGCAAGCACGTTATTCCTGCTATGCGAGCCAACGGTGGCGGATCAATAGTCAACATCTCGTCCGTGGCAGCTGAGGCCGCCACGAATCTTGCGGCCTACAAGTCGTCGAAGGCCGCCGTCAACGCGCTCACCCATCACCTTGCGACTGCGAACTTTCGCCACGGCATCCGAGTCAACGCCATCATGCCTGGCTTGATGGACACGCCCATGGCGATCGGTGGCCATAGCGACGCACGCAACATCGATCCCGACGAACTGCGTGCGTCGCGGGATCGCATGGTTCCGCTTCGTGGAGGACAAGGCACCGCATGGGACGTTGCGTATGCGTCGCTCTACCTCGCATCGGACGAGGCCCGCTTCGTCACCGGCGTCATTCTTCCCGTTGACGGTGGACAACTCGCCAAGATCGGCTGACCGCGCACCGGATTCTAAGCGTTCCGTGTTCAGCCAAGCCTCGGATTTCATGACGAAAGATTAGGCACCTCATCGACCGAGATTATGAGTTCGAAGTACACCGACGGCCCAGCATCCTCGAGTCGCATTGTGGACGTGCAGATGATCTGAAGCCTCGTCACGGAAGAAATCGCGGATTGTGTCATCAAGCTGGTCGCCGTCGATAACCGCTGCATCGATCATCATCTCGTTCACGTCGAATGATCGGACCGACAGTTGCCGAAGGGTCAGCTGCGGGGGCAGACCGTCGCCCGGCTCTTGGAGTTCGCAGGTTGTGGCATGCAGAAAGATCGGACTTGCTGAGCGGTACGGGGAGTCGGCGTTGAATGGGTCATACGAAACCAGGATCAACTCCTCTCCGATCTCGGCATCTCTTAGACACTGCCGGCATGGGTAACCCGGCGCTTCGTCGGCAACGTAGACCTTGCCTCCCTCTGTTCGGAGGCGATCGGCATCTGCGGCGGATATTGGGACAAGTTCATAGGCATGGGTTGATGTCATGCCCTGATTCTCATGGCAGAACTACTGCATTGCTAGCGTAAATCGGACATCTCAGTCCCGCGCCAACAACTGGACAACTCGCGAAGATCAGCTGACCGATCGAACGGAGACCGTCGTTCATGACCGGCCGCCGAGCCGCGAAGACGCCCCGCCGGAGCGAGTCCGACGGGGCGTCTGAAATTTCTGGCCGTCAGGAATGACGGTGATGGGAAGGATCAGGAGAGATCGAAACGATCGGCATCCATGACCTTGGCGAAGGCCGCGGCAAAGTCCTGTACGAACTTCGCCTCGGCGTCATCGGAGGCATATACATCAGCGATAGCCCGAAGGATCGAGTTCGAGCCGAACACGAGATCGTTCCGGGTACCGGTCATCTTTACGTCGCCTCCGGAACGGTCCTTACCCTCGAAGACGTCTTCGGCGCTAGGGCTAGCCGACCACACCGTGCCCTGATCCATCAGGTTCACGAAGAAGTCGTTGCTCAACGTGCCGACGCGATCGGTGAACACACCATGACCGTCGTTGCTAACACCGAGGACTCGAAGGCCACCGACCAAAGCCGTCATCTCTGGAGCGCCGAGATCGAGCAACTGGGCCCGGTCGACGAGGATGTGCTCGGCGACGTGACTGCTGCCCTTGCCGACAAAGTTACGGAAGCCGTCGTTTTGCGGCTCGAGCCATGCGAAGGCTTCGAGATCGGTTTGCTCCTGGCTCGAATCGCCACGACCGGTGCTCACCGATACGGTCACGTCGTGACCGCCAGCCTTCGCTGCGGCCTCGACCGCCGCTGCGCCGCCAAGCACGATGAGATCGGCCATGGAGACCGAGACACCGACGCTCGACTGCACACCCTCGAGCGCGCTGAGCACTCGACGGAGCTGATCGGGCTTATTGACTTCCCATGCGTTCTGAGGAGCGAGTCGGAGTCGGCCGCCATTGGCGCCGCCTCGCTTGTCGCTTTGACGGAAGGTGGATGCTGAGGCCCACGCCGTCTCGACGAGCTCGGTGACTGTCAGATCGGTCACCATGATGGCGGCCTTCACCTTGGCCACGTCGGCGTCGCTGAGCGCAGTGCCAGCCGGAACCGGGTCCATCCAGAGCAGTTCCCCGTCAGGAACCTCTGGGCCGAGGAAGCGAACCTTCGGGCCCAAGTCACGGTGCGTGAGCTTGTACCACGCCTTCGCAAAGGCTTCGTCGAGCTGCTCAGGGTTATCGCGGAAGCGTTGACAAATTGGACCGTAGATCGGATCCAGCTTCATGGACATGTCGGCCGTGCTCATCATCGGGGCATGCATGATGCTCGGATCGTGAGCGTCTTGAACGGTTCCGGCGAGGGCCGGGCAGGTCCACTGTTTGTGGCCGGCCGGGCTCTCGGTGAGCTCCCAGTCGTTGTCCATCAGCGTCTCGAGGTAGTTGTTGTCCCACTTCGTTGGGGTGGAGTTCCAGGCACCTTCGAATCCGCTGGTCGTGGTGTGCACGCCCACGCCGGAGCCGAAGCCGTTCTTCCAACCGAGGAGCTGCTGTTCCATGGGAGCGCCTTCGGGCTCGGCGCCCATCTCGGATTCAAGCCCGGCGCCGTGCATCTTGCCGAATGCGTGACCGCCGACGACGAGGGCTGCGGTTTCTTCATCGTTCATCGCCATACGACGGAAGGTTTCACGAACGTCGACACCAGAGCCGAGTGGGTCAGGGTTGCCGTTGGGTCCTTCGGGGTTCACGTAGATGAGACCCATCTGGACCGCACCGAGTGGCTCCTGGAGCTGACGCTCGCCGCTATAGCGCTGATCGTCTAGCCAGACGTTCTCGGGGCCCCAGTAGATGTCTTCTTCGGGTGCCCACACGTCTTCGCGGCCGCCAGCGAAGCCGAAGGTTTTGAAACCCATCGACTCGAGGGCGACGTTGCCGGTGAGCAGAATGAGGTCGGCCCAAGAGAGCTTGCGGCCGTACTTTTTCTTGATCGGCTCGAGGAGCGCACGCGCCTTGTCGAGGTTGCCGTTGTCGGGCCAGCTATTCAACGGAGCGAAACGCTGGGTACCGGAAGCGCCGCCGCCACGACCGTCGTGGGTCCGGTAGGTGCCGGCAGAGTGCCAGGCCATACGAATGAAGAGTGGGCCGTAGTGGCCATAGTCGGCAGGCCACCACTCCTTGGAGTCGGTCATGAGGACCGTGAGGTCGGCCTTGACCGCTGCGAGATCAAGCGTGAGGAACTCCGCGGTGTAATCGAAGTCGTCGCCCATCGGGTCGGACTTCGCCGAACCCTGATGGAGGATGTTTAGGTTTAGCTGGTTTGGCCACCAGTGCTGGTTGGCCTGACTGCCACGCGCCGAATGGTCGCTGGATAGCACTGGGCACTTTGCTTCGTCGGTCATGTTGATCGTTGACTCCTGCGGGTCGGTTTCAATTGGTTTGCATTTTTTGGGATAGAGAGTTTTTCGGGCACGGGCATCGGACTCAGGCCCGACAATCGGGGCATCGACCCCAGTAGACAACTTCAGCTTCATCGATCTCGAAGCCGTGGTTCTCGTCGGCGGTAAGACACGGTGTCGACCCGACGGCACAGTCGATATCGAAAATTAGGCCGCATCCCCGACACACCAGATGGTGGTGGTTGTCACCCACCCGGGCTTCATAGCGGGCAGCCGGGCCGGTGGGCTGGATCCGGCGGATGAGACGCTTCTCGGCGAAAACACTGAGTGTGTCGTACACCGCCTGTCTTGAGATTGAGCCGATCTTCGCCCTCACGATGTCGGTCAGCTCTTCCGTGGTGGCGTGCGAGCTTACGGCGACGGCCTCCATGATGGCCAGGCGTTGCGCCGTGACCTGGAGTCCGCGACTCCTTACTTGCTGCTCGATGCTAGGTCGCTCGATTGAATCGCGAGTCTCATAGTCCAGGGCGTCGGTCACTGCTTTTGATTCAACCAGAGATTCTGGACTCAGTCAAGAGTTTGATTTAATCTACATTGAGTAGCTGCTCGCAGCCGGTGCCGGAGAGGACGGTATCGGCTCGGCCCCGGTCGGCTGCATCGAGCGCTTGATATGCCTCGCGGAGCCAATGAAGGCACTTGCCCTGATAGGCAAAAGGAGCCTGTCGATATTCTTGTCCGTCGATCTGACACAACACCTCGTCGGCGCCCGCCATCAACGCCTTTGTGTTCGCGACCATGAATGGGGCGTAAGTTCGCCCGATCTCTTCTAGGAGTTGGCCAGTCGCTGGGTCGAGTCCATCAAGTTCGTCCCATCCGGCGTCGTCGGTGACGGGGAGCCACGCCAAGTCGTCCATTCGCTCCACCCAGTTGACCACCTTTGGGGCAACGTCAACAGCGACGGCCACTGCGGTCGGGTCCCACCGAGTGAGCTGGGTCAACTGGCCATATAGACCGAAGTCACCACGCCCCGGCCGATCGCCCAGCATGAAGTCACCTTTTGCGAACCGGGCCTGCATAATCTGCAAGACACGACGGTATGAGCCCTCGATGATCGGCGTGTTCCACTCGGTAGACCCGACGAGTGAGCGCCGTCCGATCTGACGTTGCGTGATAAAGTCGTACATCTGCTGCGACTGATCTGAGTCGAGCTGGAGGTTGCGCGAGATCGGAAGCAGTTTTCCTGCCTTATCGATATCGGCTTCGTACGCCCACCGGTAGTGGTACATGGCCTTCGTCAGCCACTCATCGCCGAAGTCCTCGATCAAGCTGTCGATGAACGCAAGTGCTGGGTCGGTCGGCACCACGCTGCGGCCGGTGATATCCGCTTCGAGTCGCATGATCTGAGGCGACGAATCCACTGTTACTTCTTGGTAGCCGGTTCCATCGGCGTTCGGATACGCGATGACGGGAATGATCGGCACTGCTGGGGCGGGCAGGTCGTCCCACTTCGAGTCGCGGAGCATCCAGCGGAACGGGATGTGACGGTAGCGAAGCACGCCGCGCATCTTCAGTGTGTACGGCGATCCGTACTGGCCCGCGAGGACTAGCGGTTGAGAGAGTTGATCGGTTATGAGATCACATCCTTACTCATAAGGGTCGCCTCAGTCTCGGCGCACCAACCGGGCCAGTACAACTGTGGTGACGAAAAGACCCGCAGACAACCCAGCCGCTGGCCACGCCAGAGCTTCCTCATCGGCCTGAAATGCCTCGAGCGCAACGACAAGCAGAAAGACCTGCAACGCGAGGATCAACACGACGTAGACAAAGATGGCGTTGTGCCGATTCGTATCAGGTGTGTTGGAGTGAGTCATCGGTTGATCCGTAAAGCCCAGATTGTGTTGTCGCGAACCTCAATTTCGATCGCGGGAAGCGGCCGTTCTGGTGGGCCGGCAATTGGGTCACCGGTGGCTGGCTCAAAGATGCCTTCATGACATGGGCATACCAACTCGGAGTGTTCTGGTTCGTAGAAGACGACACAACCAAGGTGAGTGCACTTCTGGCTATACGCGACAAGCTCACCACCTGCGAGGTGAAGGACTATCGCTGGATCCTTAGGACCCGGATAGTTGAAGAGGTGGATGGCACCCTCGGGAAGGTCGTTGAGTCCGACAATCGGTGTTGGGCTACCGGAATCGAGATGGCGTAGCGACGTCCAGACTGCGGCGCCGACGGTTGACGCCGCGAACACACCGGAACCGGCGATGAGATATCGGGTAAAAGCGCGTCGGGTAACGGACTCTTCGCCCGCAGAAGTGTGAGGAAAGTCTTTCAGCCAAACCGGTGTCTCGCTCGCTTCCTCCCCCGGCTTTCCACTCGCGCCTTCGCCAGTGTTTTCAGAACCGGTCATGGCGTCGCCAGGCCTTGGTTAGGAAGCTGACTGGCGTTCGTGTCGATACCAAACGGGTCATCTTGCCATCGCTCGTGCACTGTCAGGTTGACGATGTCGAGTGGGCCGTCATTACGGTTTTCGACAACGGTGGCGACCATTGTTTTAACCCGCTGGTTCCCGAAATCGAATTCGTTGATGAGCTGTCCCGGCCGTCGCTCGGCGAACTGTTCCGGTGTTCCGTACCAGAGCGCCTCGCTTGGGCAAACCGACGCGCACATCGGGGCGAGTCCTTGCGAGGTGCGGTCAAAGCACATGTCGCACTTCATCATCTGGTCGGGTTCCGGGAAATATCGGGGTACACCGAACGGGCAGGCCAGGACGCAGTTGGAGCAGCCGATACAGCGAGGCTTGAGCGCTGATTGCACAACCCCGAGCTCGTTTTGTTTGATGGCATCTGCGGGACAGACCTTGGCACAGGTCGGGTCTTCGCAGTGCATGCACACCATCGGGGCGGTCTGAGTCGTGATTCCTGGGTCGATCTCTTCGAGATGAATGAGCGAAGTGCCGCGGTGGGTGCCACATTCCTCGCATGCGTGCACACAAGCCTCGCAACCAATGCAGCGACTCTGATCAATAACAAATATCTGACCACCGATCATCGTGTTACCTCCGGGTTCTCGCCGTCGTGGAGTCTGGTGTCTCGGGTGTCGGCCACGGCGACGCGACCAGCGGCCTTCTCGATACGGACGGCGGACACCTTGTATTCTGGAATCTTCGAGATCGGGTCAAGGGCTCGATTGGTGAGCGTGTTTGCGGCCTTGTCGCCGGGCCAGTGATACGGAATAAACACGGTGTCGGGCCGGATGGTCTCGACGACTTTGGCTGGCAAGGTGATCGATCCGCGCCGCGAGGTAACCGTAACCCGGTCACCGGATTGGACACCGAACGTGGCGGCAAGTTGAGGGTGCATCTCGCACAGCGGTTCGGGGTATTGGTCGACAAGTTGTGCGATCCGCCGCGTTTGCGTGCCGGACAGGTATTGCGAGACGACACGACCCGTGGTGAGCCAGACCGGGTACTCATCGTCGACGACCTCAGCCGGGTCGCGGTAGCGGATCGGAAAGAACTTGGCCTTGCCATCAGGATGGTGGAACTTGCCGCCTTCGAAAAGACGCGGGGTGCCGGGATGGCCGGGTTCGGGGCAGGGCCAGAAGATGCCCTGCTCGTCAACGATGCGCTTCCACGTCATTCCGGCGTAGTCGGCACGGCTTCCGGCCGAGGCCCGACAGAGTTCGTCGAAGATTTCTTCGGTTCCGGAGTAGTCGAAGTAGTGACCCTTGCCGAGGCGTTGAGCCAGGTCTTGGATGATCTGCCAGTCCTTGCGGGCCTTCCCCGGTGGGTCGACAGCAGCGTTGATCTTGACGCAACGACCCTCGACGGTGGTTGTCGTGCCCTCGTCTTCTTCCTGCAGGCTGCCGGGCAACACGATGTCGGCGTGTTGAGCGGTCTCCGACAAGAAGAAATCGATCACGGCGTAGAACTCGAGTTTGTCGAGGGCTTCGCGAGTGAACTTCGTGTCGGGTAGCGACACCAGTGGGTTGAAACAGATCGATAACAGGCCCTTGATCTCGCCGTCGTGAATCGCTTCGACGATCTCTTGGGCGGTGAGACCCTTGCCCGGTATCTCGTCGACGTCGCATCCCCAAACCTTTGCTACTGCGGCGCGGTGCTCGGGGTTGGTGATGTCTCGGTTGCCAGGGAGTTGGTCGCACTTGTGGCCATGTTCGCGACCGCCCTGGCCGTTGCCCTGGCCGGTGATGGTGCACACGCCGCAGCCCGGTCGGCCGTACTTGCCGGTGGCGAGGCCGAGGTTAATGCACGAGTTGACGTTCTCGACGCCCTTGGAATGGTGCTCGATCCCCCGAGCGTGCAGCAACATTCCGGTCGCCGAGGTGCCCCAGAGTCTGGCCGCCTCGATGATGCGATCTGCCGGCACCCCGGTGACGCCTGCAGCCCACTTCGGTGTGTGGTCGGCGACTGCCGCCGCGGCTTCGTCGAACCCGCTGGTGTGGGCGTCAATGTATGCGTGATCGAGCCAGTCGTTCTCGATCAGCACATGCAGGATCGAACCAAACAGTGCGGAGTCTGTTCCCGGACGTAGTCCCAGGAAAACGTCGGCGGTGCGAGCGAGTGGAGTGACTCTTGGGTCGGCCACGATCAGCTTGGCGCCACGGTCGCGGGCCCGCCAGATATAGCTCGTGGTGATTGGCGCGCACTCGGCCACGTTGGCCCCAGCCACGATGATGACGTCGGCCAGCGGAATATCACTCCACGGATTCGGGGCCCGGTCGACACCGAGCGCCCGTTTGGAAGCAGCGCCCGCGGACACCATGCAGAGCCGGCCGTTGTAGTCCAGGTTTGCCGTACCCAACGCCAGTCGTGCGAACTTGCCGTTCAGATACGACTTCTCGTTCGTGAGCGACACACCGGACAACATGGCGAACGCGTCTGGTCCAAATTGTTCACCGATCCGGCGAATTTCTGACACGGTGCGATCGAGGGCGTGGTCCCAAGTGACCGGCCGAAATCCCGCAGCAGCCGACGGGTCACGTTCGAGCGGCTCGAGCAGCCGATCGGGATGGTTTCCCTGCAGGTAGCGCTTGACTCCTTTGGGGCACAACTTGCCCTCGTTGAATGGGAAGTCGTAGCGCGGTAGCGCGGTTCGAATCCGATGACCTTGTTGTCGGCCACCTTGAGTTTGATGCCGCACTGCTGGCCGCAGAAACAGCAATGGGTGTCGACCACCTTGTCGACCCGGAGGCCAGAGTCCCACCCTCCAGGAGGCGCCTGGTTGAGGTGTGGACCATAACGTTCGATCAGTTGCTCTTCTGTGAGCGGTAGTTGTGCCATCAGCCGAATCCTCCGACTCGTCGTGTCTGCGCTAGTGCCACTTGTTTGCGGCGGCACGGTGGGCAGGTGTCCTGCCAGTTGCCGCCATTTGATTCCGCGATCGAATAATCGAACCCGACTTGCGGCAGCACGGTCTTGAGGTCGTCAATTTGCATGAGTGACGCATACGGTTCGCTACACGTTCGACACAGCTGTTGTTCGCCGGTCGCGGCCTCTCGACGGTAGAAGTGCACACCGATATTTGCGGGGCGTTGAAAAATGTGGAAGAGCTTCCCAAAGGGGATGTACATCAGTCCCAGGATGACGGTCAGCGCGTGCACAGTATTGAGGAATACATAGCCGCGACCTTCAAGCCACATGCTCGACGCGGTCAAAAACAGGCCAGTGATCGACACCGCGAACAGCCCAGCAAGCGCTGCAAAGTCGCCCGCCCGCTCCACCGCTATTGCCCCTGGATCGTTCAAACGTCGATACAAGAACACCACAACACCGGCGATCACCAAGACCGCAGAGATGTTCAAGAGGTGGAAGACCATGAAACCCAGCACGCTGCGTGAACCGAAGTCGACTGTTCCTATGTCGAACACATAGGCCCGGTATTGCTCGGAGTCCTGGCCAACCGATTCGAAATGCAACCAACCAAACGTCAACGGAAACGTCACCATGCCGGCGAGGATGCAGCCCCAGAACACCAATTGGTGCGCCATCCAGCGGCTCGTCGAGCGGCGCCGAATGAAATCCTGGCCTGCAAGGTTCGTCGCTACTAGACCGCCGAGGGCTGCTGTGTTGCTGGCTCGCTTTCCTCGTCGGGTCAGCGACTCCCAACCCCGTCGGTTCAACAAACGGGTAGGCGGTCGCTGAAGCCAAACCCGGTAGCGATAGACGACTGCGAAAGTGGCGAGCAGCACACCGAGCAGGTAGCCAGATAACGCCGCATCAAACCAGCGCATCCCGCCGGATCCGAAGTAGACGCCAACGAGAAGAATCGAAACTGCGCCGAGGCCCCAAACCACCGATGCGGTGTCGACCTCGTCGTCGAGAAAGCTCATCCTCGCACGATCACGTTTGGGCCCACTAGAACTGGGACCATCTCCGTTGGCCGCCGAATCTTGCTCTGTCGCCCTGACACCCGTCACGAAGTAACCTGCGCGACTTCAGCAACCGAGGTCGCCGCGAGTTCGGACAGGAGCTGCGCACGGGCTCTCAACCAGGGCACGTGCAGCGCACAACTTCTCTGCTCGTCACACGGCCCGTCCGCCAACACGCAAAGCCCAGAATCAGTTGGGCCTTCTATCGATTCGATCACCGCGAGTACCGACACATCGCGAAGGTCGACGATCAACATGTAGCCACCCGACGGGCCAGGGTCAGAGCGAATCCAGCCAGCTCGCACCAATGGAGTCAGGACGTGCGACACAAACCCCGAAGAGCTACCCACCAGCTCAGCCAACTCTGGCCCTTTCAGCCGATCAGGGGCAACCGCAAGCGCCTGAAGGGACCGAACCGCCAAATCGCTCCTACGCGTAACTTCAAGTCGCATAC
>RCMY010002515.1_pt1 | contig 16591 bp, 14 predicted proteins | sample 2041341 | NCBI WGS metagenome assembly RCMY01 (sample SAMN09708234, study PRJNA481090) | Marine sediment metagenome, whole genome shotgun sequencing project. | reverse complement strand
CAGCAAGCGCAGGATATTACCAATGCGGTGGCCGATTGGCTCGATCCAGACTCAAACCCAACCGGTTTTAACAGCGCTGAGGATGATTATTATGCCGACCTCGATATTCCCTATCGCGCTGCCAATCGGGAGATGCTTAGCGCCAGTGAGTTGCGACTGGTGAAAGGTATGACAGCGCAATTATACAAAGCGTTGCTGCCGCATATCACAGCATTGCCAGGTAGTACTGCAGTAAATACTAATACGGCGACCGAGAATGTTCTGCGCAGTATCAAACCATCAGCCGTGGCCGGCGGCGAATTTGAGCCACAAACTCTGGAGGAAATTCAGCCTCAGCTTGAGCAACGCGAAGAGCAAATACTGGCTGCCAGTGCTATTGGTGGAGCAAGTGTCGATCCCGCCACGGGCCAAACAAATCGTCAATTTTCTGGTCAGTTGAGAGGCGGCGGAAGTGTAAGCGGAAGTGGTTCATCAGGCTCTGCAAAAACCAGCGAAAATAGCAACTACTTCCTGTTCGATGGCCTGGTTAAACTCGGCGATCTCACCGTGCCGGTACGAACCGTACTGAATCGTGATAGTGGCGGAACGCCGGGGGCAGCCCAAGGCAAGGTCAAAGTTATCCGCCGCAGCCTGGGCAGTTTATAATGACAAGTATGGAGACGCCGCATTGAAAAAAAGACTGCTACTGCAAGCCAACACCGCCACTGAAACATGGCGCTGGCTGTATTTCACCGAAAGCGGCCAACCGAGCCTCCCTGCCCGCGATGGCCAACTCGACGAGCTGGAAGCCGAACTGGCGCAAACCAGCGCCGAAGTCGTGCTGCTGGTGCCGTCTGCCGATGTGGTGTTACGGCGCATTGCGTTCACCCCCGAAGAGCGCCGCCACGTTTTAAAAACTGCCCGCTTCGACCTCGAAGAACAGCTTATCAGCGATGTTGACGAGCTGCATTTCGCCTATGCCAAACCCGGTGACGCAGCGCTTGACGTTGCCGTGGTCGAGCAACACAAAATGCAAAGCTGGCTTGAGCCGCTGCAGCAGCTGCCCATTAATGTAGTTGCTGTGCTGTCAACGCAAATGGCGCTGCCACTGTCGCAGCACGATTGGGTGGTTACACCCGAAGGCAACGGCCTTAGCGTAAAAACAGGCGCCTTGCAGGGTTTTAGCGCGCCATTCGACAGCGCCCAATTGGCCTGGGACCTGTGTACCCGCAAGTTTGATGAGCTACCCGACACCATTCGCGTGTTCGCCGACCCGCAGTTGCTGGAAGAACGCATATTACCTACCATGCCGCCCGCGCTGGCCGAGCGGGTAGAGGCGCGACCAGGCACTTGGTGGAGCGAAGTAAGCTGGGCGAACCTGGTCAAAGCGCCGCTAAATTTACTGCAGGGCGAATTCAGCCCCAGCGTGGCCTGGGGTAAGCTGTGGAATTTCTGGCGCGTCGCACTTATCCTGTTAGGCAGCGCCGCGCTGTTGCAAACCGGCGTCGCCTTCGCGCGTAACGTAAAACTCGAAAACGAAAACCTGCGCCTGCGGCAGGAGATTAGCGCGGTGTATCAGGAGGCCTTCCCTAACAGCCCGGTCACCGACCCGGAAAAACAAATGCGCAGCAAGCTCAAACGCCTGCAAACCGGCGCGCAAAGCACTAATTTTTTACCGCTGTTTTATCAAACCAGCGAAACGCTATCAGAGTTTGGCGACCTCAAATTGTTAAGCATCAACTTCGACAGCCGCGCCGATGAGCTGCGCGCCGACCTGGTGGCGAAGAAGTTTCAAGATCTTGACCGCGTACGTGAAGCTTTGGGCAAGCAGGCTATTGACGCGCAATTGGTGAACAGCAACAGTGTCGACGAAGGTGTGCGCGCCAGAATGAAGTTTCGGAGTAAGTCATGAATCGGTTCGACTGGTTTTTGCAGTTAAGACAGCGTGAGCAGTGGATAGTGGTGATTGGCTCGGCGGTAGTACTGTTTTATATTGTCTTTATACTTCTGTGGCGGCCGCTGCAGAATAGTAATGAACAATTGCTGATGCGCAACGCCGAAGCAGCCAAGACCCTTGAATGGATGCAGGCAAGCGCTGCCAGTCTAAAAACCGACGCGCAGCAGCAGAACAAGGGCAGGCAGGCCGGCAGCGGCAACTTGACGCAGATGCTCGATAGCAGCGTGTCAAAATTCAATATGCAGTTCAGCCGCTTTCAGCCCAAGGGCAGCAATAAAGCGCAAGTGTGGTTTGACGCCACCGAATTTGCATCGCTAGTCGCCTGGCTCGATGAACTGGACAAGAAAAAAGTGTTTGCCACCAGCGTTAGCCTCAATAGCACCAAGCAGACTGGCAAAATAAATGCCAGCGTCGCACTGCAGCAATTTTAGTGGCGCTTAACTTACCCCAGGGTCTACAACCTTACCGTCGCTTCCTGCTGCCGGCCATTCTGCTGTTTGTGCTGCTGCTTATATTCACCATGCCGGCGCGGGTGCTATTGGCGTTTGTCGATGTCACTCAATTCGGTGTGTACGCGCAAGGCGTCAGCGGCCCCTGGTACGCAGCCGATGCCGCCCGCGTGCGAGTAATTACGCCTGAGCTGGCGGTTGATCTAACGAACTTGAAATGGCGCCTGCGGCCGCTGGCGCTGCTGCGTGGGCGCATAATGTTGGCGCTCAATGCCGAGTTTGCACAGCGCCCGGTTGAAGCCGTCGTCGGCGCCAGCGTCGGTGGTCGCCTGTTTGCTCAGAATCTGCGTGCGGCTCTGCCGCTGCAAGAATTCCAGCCGTTGATGACAAATCTGCTGTTCCCGGTCGACGGCCAAGTCAATCTGCAAGACATTTCGCTTGAACTGAAGCAGCAATGGCCCGTGCAGCTAAGCGGCAACGTGCTGCTGGCCAATATGACCGTGACCACACCCGTGCAATTATTGGAGGTCGGCGATGTAGTCCTCGGTCTGGAAATGGAGGATAATGACGTAGCCGTGCCGATCATAGAAAACAACGGTCAGCTCGGCTTGGGTGGCCAGCTTACGTTAAAGGCGGAGCGCCGCTTTGGGCTGCTGCTCACCAGTACGCCGAGCGAGCAGCTGAGCCGCGAATTGAAAATGCAAATGCAGGCGATGCTGGGCCAGCCAGACAACGGCCAATTTAGTTTGCGTTACGATGGCGTGTGGTAGCTAGCTCCAGCACAGTACAAAACACGATACAATTCCACTAGCGGAAATGGCCCCCATCTAAGTGCTTATCGCAACCGTCGAGGCCTGAATAGAGTGAGAATTTTCGGCACCTTCCCTAGCAGGGATGCTAGGGATAGAGCCTCCAAGGGACGGATGCACGGCGTGTCCCGAAAATTTTCGCTCTGTTCAGGCCGGGCTACATGCTTAATTGAGTACCATTTTCTCTAGCGGTTAAAATTTCAGCATAAAACTGTAAAATTACAGTTTCTGTAGGGCATTCTGCCGCTGCGGTCCGGTGTAAAACAAGGTAAGTTATAAGTCATGTATTTTCAGAAACTTAATGCGCGTTTTGCCAGTAGTGTTGCAACGCTGCTGTTAGCCGCCGGCTTGGCCGGTTGCGACAGTAGCGACGGCGACCCGCTGGCGATCGCGGAAAGTGGCAAGCCACTGGGCGAATTCAAAATCGCCTACGTCAAACGCTCGAATGATTCCATTGGTAATCCGATCGATGCTGGTCGTTTTCGTGCTGGCGGTGATTTGTTTATTAGAGACTTATCTGCAGGAGCAGCCGACGAGCAGAATATTACCGACAGGCTCACCAAAGACAACGGCGATGTGTCTGATATAGAAGTGTCGTATGACGGCACGCGCATCGTGTTTTCTATGTGCTTCGACGACCAAACCTGGGATATTTGGGAATATAACGTCGAAACCGGCGAGCTTCGCCCAGTGATTGCCGACGACGCGATTGCTGACCAGGGCGACGATCATGACCCGGTGTATCTGCCCGATGGTCGCATCGTATTTTCCTCCAACCGACAAACTCGCAGCGCATTTCTGCAGTTTCAACAAAACGTGCCGCGTCCCTATAAATACCGCGACGAGTCCCAACGCGAAGCGACATCGGTGTTGCATGTGATGGACCCGGACGGCAGCAATATTCGCCAGCTGTCTTTCAATCAAAGCCATGACCGCAACCCCACCGTGCTGCGCAACGGCAAAATCATGTATGCGCGCTGGGACCATTTCGGCAATCGCGACCACATGCCTATTTACACGATGAATCCTGATGGCAGTGACGTTAATGTGCTGTACGGCGCATTCAGCGGCGTGAATAGCTTTGTGCATCCGCGCGAAATGGCCAACGGTAAAATCTTGAGCACCGCCATGCCGGTAGCAGATACCTTCGAAGGCGGGGCGTTAATGGAGCTAGACGTCACTAACTTCCTGGAGAACAACCAGCGCGCGCCGGTTGATACCAGCGCACCAGGATTCGACCCGAATCTACTCCCTGCCGAAGATGCCCAGGGGCAAAAGCAGGTGACGTTTAATCGCATCAGCACTGTCAAAGGCATTTCTCTCGGGGGGCGTTACAGTGCGCCGCATCCTTTATGGGACGGCAGTAACCGGGCGCTGGTCGCCTGGTCGCCGAGCCAGCCTGATGAAGAAGCGATGAACCCGCTCACCGGTGAATTGGAAGCGAAGGAAGGGCCGCCGGTGTACGGTCTGTATATGCTCAATCTGAACGACAAATCGCAGCAGCCGATTGTGTTGCCAAAAGTGGGCTCTGGCCAGTCCATTGTCGAAGGTGTAGCCATCCAGCCGCGTTCGTCGGCCGCTGTGCCGGCGGTCATTGAAGACCCGGATCGCAGCGGTGATTTGGCAGACCGCGGCATGGCGTTGTTAAATGTGAAAAGCGTTTACGACACCGACGCGCTGGGCAGCATGGGCCTGGGCCTGCTGGTTGGCAACGAAGCCATACCGCAAATACCTGCACCCGACGGCGACAGCCGCGCCAGTATCGCCGATATTAGCCAACTCAAAGATCCTACCTCGGCATTTCGCAGTTCGGGAAATAAGCGGCCGGCGCGCTTCGTGCGCGTGACCAAAGCCGTACCAACCCCACCGACCATGAACAAAGATGCGATCAGCGCAAACGATATGGAAATGCAGCAAATCGTCGGTTACGGCGAAGTGCAGCCCGATGGCTCGGTAAAAATAGAAGTGCCGGCAGAAACACCCATCGCCGTGAGCGTGCTGGACGATAGGGGTCGTGCCATTCAGGTACACACGAATTGGTTGAACTTACAGCGTGGTGAAGAACTGACCTGTAACGGCTGCCACTCGCCGCGCCGTGGCGATGCTATCAATGGGGCCGGGCTCACCGGCGATCATAGCAATACGACGGCAGACGGCCTGGAGGCAGTCGGCGAAACAATGGCGGATACGCGTGGTCGGCTCAACCCCGCCGACCTGCAGCTGTCGGCAAACATTCTATTCAGTGATTTCTGGTCAGATACGACTACACCAGCAACGCCTGAGGCAGACTTCACTATCGACTATACGCAGCTCACCCCGCCCGTGCCGGTTAATGGGCTGATCAACTACACCGAACATATTCAACCACTGTGGGAGCGAGCCTGTGTAAGCTGTCATAGCTCTGGCTCTCCATCCGCCGGACTGGACCTTAGCGCAACGCTGGATACATCTGCCGGTGGCAATGGCCGCATGGCCTCGTATAACGGTTTGACTGTGGGCACGCCGCTAAGCGACGCTGGTGGTGTTACGGTGGTTGAGGAAGCTGGCAACATTGATATACCGCGCAACCCGGCCATAGTGGAGCAGGGCGGTTCTGCCGACGGCAGCAGGGCCAGCCGTCTGATCGAGTTGATCTACGGCGAAGAACTGCGCGCTGAGGGGGCGCCCGACGGTACCCATGCGGGCTTGCTGAATGAATCCGAGCTACGCCTGGTCACCGAATGGGTCGACCTTGGGGCACAATATGGCAACACTCCGTTTGTCCGAGCGCCCAATAATACGGATGGCTCACTGGGTGACTTGTTGCTGGGTACGTTCCGCAACACGGCACCGGTGCTGAACCTTGCTGAATTTACTGACAACGTCTATCCGATACTGCGCGAACGCTGCGCCGACTGTCACCAACCGCGCGGCGATGCCAGTGAATTGGCACCGGCTGCCGCTAACCTTGGCCCAGGCGGTTACATTCTCAGCGGCGACATACGCGGCGATCTGAATATGACGCTGGCGATGCTTGGTGACACCACAGACCCGGCTGCAACGCCACTGTTGGCGCGCGCTGCATCCAACGGTGCCGATGGTAATCCTGTGCATCCGTTGATATTTTCGGAGGCGGGTCAAGTGCCGGTGTTGCCGGTCGGTGATGCCGATTACCAAACCCTGTTTGATTGGATTAATGGAGCCGGGCCGTAGTCGGCACCCTCGGAAACGGCAATATTACCAAGCTGGCGCGCAAAATATGTGCGTTTTTCGTGCGTGCCAAATATTTATGATGATGTACCATAGCAGCCGCTAATTTAAAGGGATTCTGGCTATCAATTATCACACCAGCGACATACGCTTTTTCGACTCTGGCGGGCAGCATCACAGCTGCCGCTATGTTGGTATTTCTGCAATTTGTTCGTTTTATTTCATAGCCATGCCTGTATCCGCCTGTCCATGCGCGGTCTGCATAGCCCAATAGCCACAGCACACTAATATGAACCATCGCGCCTGGAGCCCGTCTATTCTATTGCTTGCGTTTTTGCTGGCACCGCAGATGCTGCGCGCCGAGCCACTCCAGCTGATAGTTCAGGAAGTCTATATCGACCTGCATAGTGGTCCTGGCCGCGGCTTTCCCAGGCAATATGCGGTTGAGCGTGGTGCCAGCATTAATGTGATCAAGCAACGTACCGACTGGTTCAAGGTACGCACCCAGCGAGGCGACAGCGGTTGGGTAAATGTCGGTGATATTGAACAAACTCTGAGCACGGCGGGCTTGTCGATTGCGCATAGTTACTCGCAATCCAGCGACTATGAGCAGCAGCGATTCGAAGTAACGCTGGGCGGTGGTTTTTATGCCACCGAGCCGGAAGTGTTTGCTCGTTTTGGCTATCGATGGTCACAAATTTTCAGCGCAGAATTGGGCGCAGCACAGGTAACCAGCGATTTCTCCAGCTCAATCCTGGTTATGGCCAACCTGCTGGCGCAGCCGTATCAATGGGGCCGCTTCACGCCATTTGCGAGCCTCGGTATTGGGCGCAATTACAATGATCCGAATCGCAGCGTCATTGATGCGAAAGAATCCGCGAGCAACTTTATCAATTTGGGTTTAGGGACACGGTTCTACTTAACGCGATCTTTGGTGGTCAGAGCGGAATATAAACGCTATAACTTATTAGAAGGCGACGAAAATGATGGTCAGAATGAGTTCAATGTTGGCTTGTCCTTCTTTTTTTAGAGACGGGAGCGAGCTGTGAACAGGTTCACTTTTTTAGGCGTTACAGCGTTGTTTTTGGCGTTGCACGCAACGGCGCAAGAGCTACCCGAAGCGAATGAAAGGGAAGTCATTCCGTCTGACATGGAGCGTGAAGAATATTCGGTGCCGAAAATTGACACCGAAAATTTTGAAGTGGGTTTGCATTACGGTGGTCTTAATATCGATGACTTTAATACATCGGGTGCCTACGGAATTTTTTTAGATTATCACGTCACGGAAGATCTGTTTATAGAAGCGAACTACGCACAAGCCGAGGTGTTAGATACAGCGTTTCGGCGCATAGGCGCACCGATCTTCCCAAACCAGAGTGAAGACGTTAAGTACTACAGTTTGTCGGCAGCAGTAAACGTACTGCCGGGTGAGATATTTATTCTCGACAAGTACGTACTTTCCTCTACGGTTTACGTGATAAGTGGTGTGGGCAATACCGAGTTCGTTGGCGACAAGCAGTTTACTTTCAACCTCGGTTTTGGTCTGCGCTTGCTGCTAACAGATGCGATTAGCCTGAGGGTGGAAGCACGAGATTTTATGTTCGACAGTGATGTGTTGGGCAAAGAAGAATTAAAACATAATTTTGAATTCAGGGGCGGAGTGAGTTTCTTCTTTTAGTGGTAACAGTAGCGGTATGAGGTTTTAGCATGCACGTATTTACAAAGTTACGCTCCGGTGCGTGGCGACTATTATTAGTCGCGGCGCTGTGTCTACCGCACATTGGTGCCGCAAAACAGCCGCTCCAGGCCGCCCCGAATTTTACCCTGCCCAGTATGGAAGGCTCCAATATACGGCTGAGTGAATATCGTGGCGACGTTGTTTTGGTCAATTTCTGGGCTAGCTGGTGTGGTCCGTGTCGACAAGAAATGCCGCTGCTGGATAAAATGTACCAGCGCTACAAAAAAGCCGGTTTTACGCTGTTAGGAGTCAACGTAGAAAAAGACGGTAGCAAAGGCCAGCGTATTGCCGAAAAGCTGAAGCTAAGTTTCCCGGTGCTGTTCGACAAAAAACAGCAAGTTGTCGATGACTATAACGTTTCCTCTATGCCGAGCACCGTATTGGTCGACCGCGACGGTAACATCCGCTATGTACATTTAGGCTACAAAGCGGGCGACGAAAAAATGTATAGCAAAATGGTTAAAGAGTTATTGATAGAATGATGCCGGAATAGCTTTTTGAGATAACCCTGTTCTGTGTAATAGATAGCCATTTAAATGGAAACGACTATGTCCAAGTTTTTGATGATCACGCTGCTGCTGGTGAGCGTTTGCGCTGGCGCGCAGGAACAGCCCACCAGCGTGGCAAATCAGGTGCAAGACCTGAAAAAAACCGTGATCAAGCTGAATCGGGATTTGTTCATACTGGAAGAAGAGTTGCTGTTTCCAGCCAATACCCAAGTGGCGTTTTTCGTGTCGATGGACGTTGGCGAGTTTTTCCAGCTCGACACAATCCAGCTAAAGATCGACGATAAAACCGTAGCAAATTATCTCTACACAGACCGCCAAATCGATGCGCTGTTTCGCGGCGGCGTTCAGCGTTTGTTTGTAGCTAATGTGCGCAATGGCGAGCATGAAGTCAGCGCATTTTTCACCGGCCGCGGCCCCAAGGGGCGCGACTACAAGCGCGCCGTCAGTTATCGTTTCGAGAAAGACAGCGACGCTAAATATCTGGAGCTAAAAATCAACGACTCCGAACGCATGCATCAACCCCAATTCACGGTAAAAGAGTGGCAATAGCGTGCGTCTATTGCGCGATGAAATGGGCATAGACGCGCCACGCTTTCTGCGTAGCGCGAGCCTGCTCGTTTGTGCCGGTTTGTTTGCGCTAAGCCTGCAGGCGGGCGCTGCCGAGTCTAACGCTAAGAGTGATGCGCGCAGCACGGTGCAGGATCTAAGCTACGGTACGATGTTGTATGAATACTTCCAGCATAATTATTTGTCGGCTTTGACCGAGTTGGAAGTGGCGCGCAAGCGCGGTGGTATTGACGGCCACGATAGCCATCCCGATTTAATGGAAGGCGGCATCATGCTCTCTTACGGCATGGACCGCAGCGCCGAGAAAATTTTTAATCGGCTGCTGGCAGACTATGAAGATCCGGCAGTGCGCGATCAGGCGTGGTTTTATTTGGGCAAAATCGCCTACCAGCGGGCCGAATTTGAGCGCTCCGCCAACAGCTTTGATAAGATCAAAGACGATCTTCCCGCTAATCTGCGTGACGAGTTTTTATTCCTCACGTCAAATCTACTAATCACCGCGCGCCAACTCGACCGCGCCAGGCAGCGCATCGACAAGCTCGACAAAAAATCACCCTGGCAGCCGTATGCGCGCTTCAACCTGGGCGTGGCTTACGCCGCAGAAAATGTCGATCAGGCTGGCGCTGCCCTGCCACAAGCGACCGCAGCGTTTGCCAAATTAGATGAGTACGCCAGCGATAGCGACGAGTTAAAGGCATTAAACGATCGTGCCAATCTGGCGGCGGGCTATGTTCTGCTACGTGCCGGGCAACAAGCCGACGCGATTGAGGCCTTTAAACGCGTACGCCTGGATGGCCCCTATACCTCGCAGGCCATGCTGGGTTACGGTTGGGCGGCAGCCGAGCTGAAAGACTACCAGCTGGCTTTAACGCCCTGGCAGCGTTTATCAGAGCAATCTCTGATCAGTTCCAGTGTGCAGGAATCTTATTTGGCTGTGCCGTTTGCTTACGAACAATTAGGTGCTGAGCGGCAGGCGTTGGAAGAGTTTGAACGCTCGGCCGCCGCTTACGAACAAGAGTTGCAGCGCATCGACCAGGCCCTTGAAACCCTGCAGGAAGCCGACATCGTCAAGCTGTTCGTACGCGAGATGGGAGCCGAGGCGAGCAATTGGATCATCACCGGCAATGACCTGGACGTTAAGCCGCAAACACCGTACCTTGCGCACCTGATTGCCCAGCATCAGTTTCAGTCGGGTTTGAGAGATCTGCGCGACGCCTATGCCATGCAGGCTAATCTGCAACGCTGGGAGAACAAAGTTGCTACTTTTTCTTACGCCGTTGAGAGTTACGAGATCGCCCGCGACAAAAAGCGCGGCGGCGCTGATCAGCAAGCGTTGCAACAGCTGGATGAACTGCAGCAAAAGCATGACCGGCTGGCACAGCGAATTGCGGCTATTGAAAAAGCAAACGCCGTGCTGGCGCTGCTGCCTGACGAAGAGCAGGCTAAAGTCAGCAGGCTGGCTAACGCGCAAACGATGCTAAGCGCTGTGCAAAACGGCGGCGATGATATTGCTGAAAAGCAGCAGCGACTTAATCTACTGCGTGGTGTGCTGCTGTGGCAGGCGGCCGAACAGTACCCGGAGAATCTGCGCAGCGCACAAAAAGCGCTGAGCGAGAGCAAGCTAGCGTTGGATAAAGCAGCAACAACGAAGACGCAGGTGCAAAGCCTGCTGCAAACCGCAGATACTAGCCGCGCGCAGGAGCGCGTGCGCTCAGGGCAGCAACAATTACAGGCTGCGGCTGAGCAAAGTGACGCCACCATAGCAGCGGCGCGGCGTTACCTGGCCGAGCTGGCCAGCGCCGAATTGGGTAAGCAGCGGCGCAATATAATGCGCTATTTGTCGCAGGCGCGGCTGGCGATCGCTCGCTTGTATGACGCCGGCGCGCAGCGTGCAGCCGAATCAAGCGACGGAGGCGAACCGTGAGTCGCGCGGCGCACATTGCGCTATTAGCGTTGCTGCTTAGTAGCTGTTCGCTGCTGCCAGGTGACGGCGGCAAGCAGCCAGACAAAACGCTGGCTGACCTTGAGGTCGTTGAGCCGCCGCCCGTAAACCGCGATTTACCGCAAAAAACCGCCGCACAGGTGATGCAAAGCTATGTGGAGCTGCTCAACGTTGTGCAAGACCCGGACATAAAAGCGGCAGCCAAGTCGCGTCTTGGCGGCTTGATGATGCTCGACAATGAAAACAAACAGTTTGGCGATGAGCCAGCAGCTGATGCCAAACTGGAACGCTATTACACCGATGTTATCCAACTGTATGAAGAATTGTTGGCCGAGTTCCCCGAGCGCACCAGCAACGACCGTTTGCTATACCAATTATCGAAAGCCTACGACCTCGACGGCCGCTCCGAAGAGTCGAGCGCCGTATTGGAAAAACTGGTCAGTGAATATCCCGATTCAGACTATGCCGTAGAAGCATTTTTCCGGCGTGGCGAAACGCTGTTCTCCAACCGCGACTACCCGGCAGCGCAGGCAGCCTACGAACGTGCCATCAGTTTTGGTGAGCAAACGCCGTATTACGACAACGCTCTGTATATGCTCGGCTGGACGCAGTTCAAGCGCAATCGCTACGAAGACGCTCTACCATCGTTCTTGCAGGCGGTAGACCGCACCTTGCCGGAAGGCGTGTCGATTAAAAAATTGGCAAAAACCCAGCGCGAGTTAGTGGAAGACGCGCTGCGCGTGGTCGCTATCATATTTTCCTATTTGGACGGCCCACAGTCGATTCAACAGTTGGTTGCCGAACAAGGACGCCGCCATTACGAGCCGCTTTTGTACCAGCGCCTCGGCGAACTGTATCTCAGCAAGAAGCGCTATGAAGACACCGCCGAGACCTACAAAGCGTTTGTTGCCACCTACGGCAGCAGCGATGAGGCCCCTGAGTATCACGTCAAGGAAATAGAAGCGTACGAAAAGGGTAATTTCCCTACCGCCATTATGCCGGCAAAAGAAAGCTTCGTGGTTAGCTACGGTATTACTAGCGAATACTGGCAGGCAAAACGGCCGGAGGTTCGCGCCGAGATTGAACCCCATCTGCTGCAATATTTAGATGAGTTAGCCAAGTACGAACATGCCACGGCGCAGCGGCAACGCAAACTGTGGCAGACAGCGAAGGACGAGCGCGCCAGGAAAAAGCTCAAGTTTACCGAGGCTGAAATTCAACAGCGATTTCGCAAGGCGGGCCGCTGGTACGCGGAGTTTATCGACACCTTCCCGCTCGATAAAAAAGTCGAGGAAATGTGGTTTTTGTTAGCCGAAAGCCAGTATGAAGCGGAAGATTATGCGGCGGCGATTGAATCCTACGAATATATCGCTTACGAATTTGAAGGTGAAAAAAATCGCACCGAGTCTGGCTACGCGGCTCTGCTAGCTTACGACGAATTGCTTGAGAGCGTATCGGCAGAGGAAAAGGCTGCGCTGCAGGCACGTAAAATCGACAGTGCAGCGCGCTTCGGTGCGGCATTCTCTGATGATGAGCGCGCGCCGGTCGTGTTGGCTCGCGCCGCCGAAGATCTGCTGGAAGACAAACAGTATGAGTTAGCACAGCAAAAAGCCACCGAACTGGTTAATTGGAGCAAGCCGCTCAGCGAAAAACTGCAACTTTCGGCCTGGCTGGTATTGGCCCACGCCGAGTTTGAGCTACAGCAATTCGGGGCAGCTGAACAGGCTTATACGCGAGTAAACGCTTTACTGCCAGAGCAAGATAAACGCCGCAAAGAGATTAATGAAAATCTTGCCGCTAGTATTTATAAGCAGGGTGAGGAGCTACTTGCTGCAGGTGATACCAGTGCCAGTGTCGATCAGTTTTTGCGCATCGCGCAGGTGGCACCGGGTTCCTCTATTCAGGTGAATGCAGAATTCGATGCAGCCACGCACTTGTTGACCCTGAAAAGATGGCCGCAGGCGATTACTGTGTTAAAAAGTTTCCGCAGCAACTATCCCGACAATGAACTGACAAAGCAGGTACCGGCGAAGCTGGTGCTTGCGTATCAGAAGGACGAGCAGTGGAACGCAGCGGCAGATGAGCTGAACTACATGGTGGATAATAATATCGACCCTGAAAACAAGCGCGATGCTATCTATCTAGCGGCTGAACTTTATGAAAAAGCGGGTGACGAGCGCCGCGCTATTCGCCAGTACGACCGCTACGTTAATGAGTTCCCCGAACCGTTTGACGAGCGCATCGAGGCCATGCACAAAATTACCGAGCTGAATCAGGCGTTAAATCAGACCACCGAAATGCGTCGCTGGCTGGCTAAAATTATTGACGCTGACGCACGCGCCGGCAGCGCCCGCAACGACCGCTCCAAATTCCTGGCGGCACAGGCTTCTATGCTATTTGCTGATCGCGCACGCGACCGATTTAATGCGGTTAGCTTAAGATTACCGCTGCAAACCAGCCTTAGAAGCAAGAAAAAAGTGTTGAAGGAAGCACTGCAGGCGTATGAGAAAACGGCGGATTACGGCGTGCAGGAGTTTGCCACGCAGGCTAATTACAATATCGGCGAAATCTACACGCGACTGAGTCAGGACTTGATGAACTCGCAGCGGCCTAAAAACCTGTCGGCGCTGGAGAACGAGCAGTACGAGATTTTATTGGAAGAACAGGCGTTCCCGTTTGAAGAAGAAGCGATTGAAATTCACGAAACCAATATTCAGCGCAGCTGGTCGGGCGTCTACGACAACTGGGTGAAGGCAAGCTTCCGCTCGTTGGCTAAATTGATGCCTGGGCGTTACAGCAAGCTTGAGCGCAAGAGGGCGTACAGCGATGCCATTCAGTAATAAGTTAACGATTGCGCTACGTCGCTGCTGCCTGGTCATGGCATTGCTCAGCCTTGGCGCCTGCTCGATGTTTGGCGATAAATCTTCTAAAACGCCGCCACCAGTCGATGCCGAAGTGGCCGAGCAAGGCGAAGAGGCGCTACCATTGCTGCCCCCCAACCCGTATTATGAAAAAATTCCTCGCACTAACGAGGCTGCGAAGCAACAGTTTCAGCGGGGCGTCGTCGCCATGCAGAATAGCAACTGGGCGGCAGCAGAGACTGAATTCTCCAATTTGAGTGAAAATTATCCGAAGCTATCGGGTCCGCTGCTTAATTTGGGCATTATTGCTCGTCAAAAAGGTGATTTAGAGTCTGCTAAAGGGCATTTTTCACATGCTATCGAGGTGAATCCAAGCAATCAGGAAGCGTATAATCAACTCGCTTTGCTGCACCGGAAGCAAGGCGAATTCAAGCAAGCTGAAGAAACCTTCCTGCAAGCAATCAAAGTCTGGCCAGGGTACGCAAATGTTCAGTTGAATCTGGGTATTTTGTACGAGCTTTATATGGGCGAAATGGAATCAGCGCTGGAGCACTATCAAAATTATCAGCAGTTGCAAAGCGAGCCGGATAAGAAAGTTGCCGGTTGGATCATCGATTTACAACGTCGTATCAAGGTGGCCAGCCGATGAGTGTGAAATGTACACCTGTTTTGCTACTGCTGACCACCTTGGCGAGCTTGGTGTTGACTAGCCTGCCAGCGGCGGCCGCCGAGGAAGAACTCAATCTCGGTGGCACGTTTAAGGGCAACCGCGAGCAACCGCGGGTGCTTTACATTGTGCCGTGGCAGCAGCCCGGTGATGCGGAGGATCTGGACCGTCCTGTGAACGGCTTGATAAACAACGTATTGACACCCATAGACCGAGATGTATTTCAGCGCGAGTTAAAGTACTTTGAAGCCTTGTCAGACGGTGAGCAACAGCCGAAGCGCGGTATTTTGTCCAAGTAAATACCTGCATTGTTAAAATTTTGAATTGGTCGTGGGCATGGTCTGGCCATCTGCGGCTACACTGTTTTATTGAGAGCGCGGCATGAGAGAGTGTTGACTCGATGCCGCTAAATTAAGCGTTGCGCTAGCATTGATATGACCACATCGTGATCATCAAAACCAGCTAGTGAGATAACTGTAAGTTAAGGGTAAAAGGAATAAACATGTATTCAACCGTCGTTACTTTTTTTCAAAGTGGTGGACCGTTTATGTATCCCATCGCTATTGTGTTAGCGGTCGGGCTCGCTATCGCAATCGAGCGGTACATTTTTCTAACGTCGGCAAAGACGACCAACCAGCGCGCGTTTAACAAAATGTTGCCTCTGTTGCAGCAGCGCGATTATCGTGGCGTGCTCAATATTGCCCAAAAGTCAAAAGCACCGGTAACACGGATTATCGCGGCCGGCGTGGCGCGCACGGCGACTACTCAGCGTCGTGATGAGGTGGAATACGCGATGGATGAGGGCGTGTTGGAAGCGCTGCCTCGCTTGGAAAAACGCACCCCCTACCTGGCAACGCTGGCAAATATCGCCACTCTGCTGGGCCTGCTCGGTACGATTATCGGCCTGATCGCAGCGTTTACTGCGGTAGCCAATGCCGACCCGGCGGAGAAAGCCACTTTATTGTCGCAGAGTATTTCGGTGGCGATGAACACCACCGCATTTGGTCTGATGGTGGCCATACCCTTGCTGTTATTGCATGCCTACCTGCAGTCAAAAACAACAGAGATTGTCGACAGCCTGGAAATGGCTGGCGTTAAATTCCTTAACATGCTGGGTGATAGCAAAGTCGTCGTGGCGCAGTCACGCGCAGGCGATCCGCGTAAAGCGTAGTTAACCACAGCAAAGCAAAGTTAAACCTCAATAGTTATGAATCGACTTCGCCCCCGGCATCATCAGGAAGCCGAACTCAACATCACTGCCTTCATGAACTTGATGATTGTGTTGGTGCCTGTGCTGTTAATGTCCATGGTATTTTCACAGATTACCGTGTTGGAGCTTACCCTGCCCGACGCGGCCAGCAGTGCCGATACCCCTGAAGTGGACAAAAAGCTGGAGCTTGTGGTGCGTAAAAATGAACTGCAAGTGTTCTACCCGCGCGGCTTTCTGTTGAAACGTATTCCCATGAAACCAGTCGAGCTAGAGGAGGAGTCTACTGCGCCGGTTGCAGGTGCCGCTGTGCCGCAACGTAGCGCCAAGCTGGAAGACTACGACTACGAATTGCTGTCTAACACGCTGCAAGAAACCAAGCGTCTGATGCGCCAGGCAGGAGAAAAAGAAGCACAGGAAAAAGGTACCGAGTACAAGGAGAAGCGCGATATTACTATTTTGTCCGAGCAGGACACGGACTACCAAACCATCATCAGTCTGATGGACGCCTCGCGTTCCTTTAAGGCCGTGGTTGCCGGTTCGGTGGTCAATGCGGAGCTGTTTCCGGAAATTTCCCTCGGCGATGCACCTGTCGGAGCACCCGGAGTTGTTGCTAAATGAAGCATTCCGGACACGCTAAACGTCGGGTAAGGCACCAACAGCGGCTGAAAAAGCAGGGCAATCTGAACCTGGTTTCGCTGATGGACATCTTCACTA
>RCMY010007030.1_pt1 | contig 16594 bp, 5 predicted proteins | sample 2041341 | NCBI WGS metagenome assembly RCMY01 (sample SAMN09708234, study PRJNA481090) | Marine sediment metagenome, whole genome shotgun sequencing project. | reverse complement strand
CCGGCGAACGCCAGGTCGTAGACAGCGCGTATGCCATTGGGGCGGACGGCACCATCGGCTTCACGGTCGATTCGTACGACCCCACCGTACCGCTGATCATCGATCCGATCTTCCGTTCGTCCGCAACCGGCACGTCGTCCGGGTCCACGACCCTGACGCTCGCCGCACCGGCCGGGCTGCAGGCCAACGACGTCATGATCGCTCAGGTGACATACGACGGAGCTACGCCGGTCTTTACCCCGCCCGCCGGCTGGGTGCTCATTCGGACGGATTTCTTCACCGACAAGATTACCCAGGCCGCCTACTACAAGATCGCCAGCGCGTCCGAGCCGACGAGCTTCGCCTTCGTAGTCGATGTCGCCTCCGCGATGTCCGGGGCGATTGGCGCGTTCAGCGGCGTCGACACGAGTAGTCCAATCGACGCGCACGGGGGTCAGGGGATGACCACCCCCGCGCCGTTCTCGGCGCCGTCGATCACGACAACCGTCGCGAACACCACCCTGGTTGCGCTCTTCGGCAACCGCAAGGGCAGCGCAATTACCCCTCCGGCAGGAATGACCGAACGCTGGGACGTCGGGGTAGATGCGACGTTCTCCGCTGGCGCCGACGAGACCTTTTTCGGGGTTGGGGCGACGGGTTCGAGGACTGCCTCGAGCGTCGACAAGGAGATGGTCGCACAACTGATCGCGCTGACGCCGGCCGCGCCTGCGAGCGTGGTGAACTCCACCGCCGACACGTCCGACGCGAGTGCCGGCGACGGGACGTGCGCTACCGGTGCCTTCATCGGCCCCGACCCGGAGTGCACCCTGCGGGCCGCCATCGAGGAAGCGGATGCTCTTCCCAACCGCGACATCATCAACTTCAACATTCCCGTATCGGACCCCGGATACAGCGCCTCACCACTCGCCTACACGTTCACCCCGGGATCGGGCTACATCGTTATGACCAACGAGGTGGTCCTCGACGGAACCACCCAACCCGGGTACGCGGGTGACCCGATCATCGAACTCGACGGAACCTCAGCCGCCGGCGCGACAGCCGGCATCGCGCTGCGGACCAACAACAGCGAGATCCGCGGTTTCATCGTGCACACCTTTCCCGATGAAGGAATCGAGGTCGACGGATTCACCGGCAACGGTGACAACAACACCGTGGCCAACAACTGGGTCGGCTTCGACGCGTCGCTCACGCCACGTGGCGTGGCCGACCACGGCATTCTGTTGACGGTCGACGCCACCGGGAACTTGATCGACGGCAACGTTGTCGGTGACAGCACCAACGCCGGCATCGTGATACGCAACCTCGGAACCGATGACAACACGATCATCGACAACATTGTGGGATCGACACCCGACAAACTGACCGCGATGCCCAACGGGTCTCACGGCATCGAGCTCTACGACCAGGCAGCCAACAACCGCATCGAGGGCAACGCAGTGGCCAACCACCCGGGCGACGGCATCTCGGTTGCCGCTACCAGCGGAGCCGGGAACGCCTTCCTCGGGAACGAGATCCAGGACAATACCGGGTTGGGTATCGACCTCGGCAATGACGGCGTGACTGCCAACAGCAACGTCGACGCTTGGCTCAACTACCCCGTCATCACTTCTGCTATCGAGAGTGTCGGTACCGTCAGCATCGATTTCGACATTGACCTCCCCGCGGGCGACTATCGAATCGACCTTTTCACCAACCCAATGGGCATCGACCCCACTGGCTTTGGTGAGGGTGAGTCGTTCCGGGGTTTCTCCACCGTCGTCGCTCACCCCGGCGGCGCCGCGTCCTACAGCGCGACCACGCTGGGCCTCGCTGGTGACCTCCTGACGGCCACGGCGACAGAGGATCTCGGCGGAGGTGTTTACGGTTCGAGCTCCGAATTCGCGGCCAACCGCACGGTTATCGGGAACCGCATGTGGGTGAACTCAACAGGCGACGCTGGCGACTCGATCCCGGGCAACGACATCTGCCATACCGGCGCCACCAACGCCGAAGGCGCGCCCGAGTGCCCCCTACGAGCCGCAATCGAAGAGGCGAACGCGTCGGCCCTCGTCAATACCATCACATTCAACATCCCGACATCGGATCCGGGATACACCGCATCGCCGCTCGCATACACGATCCAGCCCGGGTCATTCCTCGGTTCCATTACCGACCCGGTGACCATCGATGCGACCACACAACCCGATCATGTTGCGGACCCGATCATCCAGCTCGACGGCTCGCTCGCCACCGGCGCCACCGCCGGTCTCGCCCTGCTGACCAACGACAGCGAGATCCGCGGATTCATCGTGCACAGCTTCGACGATGACGGCCTCGAGATCGACGGCGCTTCGGGATTCGGCGACAACAATGTGATCGCCGGAAACTGGGTCGGGTTCGACCACACCGGCGCGCCGAAACCAAACCTCGACGCCGGCATCGTGGTGGCCGCCGACGCCTCGGACAACGTAATCGGAGGTACCGGTCCGCTCGATGCCAACGTCATCGGATCCAATACCGCCGAGGGCATCGAACTCCGGATGGCGGGCGTCCAGAACAACCGCATCGTCGGCAACATCATCGGGCTCCTTCCCGATGGCATCACTCCCCGCCCGAACGGCTCGTACGGCATTCAGCTCCACGTCTCTGCTGCCGGCAACCGAGTTGGCGGGCCGCTCCCCGAAGAGGCCAACCTGATTGCGCACAACACGCTGGACGGCATCCACCTCGCCGCCGACGCCGGCACCGGCAATGCAATCCTCCGGAACGAGATCGTGGACAACGGCGGGCTCGGCATCAACTTGGCGGGCGGCATCGAGGACGGGTTCTCGGTGACTGCCAACGACAGCGGCGACGCTGACGCCGGCCCGAACAACCTGCTCAACTTTCCCGTCATCACCTCGGCCACGGAGTCAGCCGGGACCATCACCGTTGCCTTCGATCTGGACGTCCCCGATGGGGTTCACCGAGTCGAGTTCTTCGACAACACCGCGGCCGATGGCTCGGGCAACGGAGAGGGCGAGACATGGATTTCCGCCGCCGACGTCACGGTGACCGGCGGTGTTCCGACACCGGCATCGCACACCTTCGCCGGTTCAGCCGGAGACATCATCACGGCCACCGCGACAGAAGGCCTGGCGGCGCCTTTCGGATCGACGTCTGAGTTTTCGGATGCCTACACGGCGACGCTTGCGAGGTTCGTGGTCAACTCCACCGGCGACGCCGGCGACGCCACGCCAGGTGATGGTGTATGCGACACCGGTGGCACGAATACTGCCGGTGCACCCGAATGCACCCTGCGCGCCGCCATCGAAGAAGCGAACCTCCTTCCCGGGGCCGACGAAATCCACTTCACCATGCCGGCGACCGAACCGGGCCACTCGGGTGGGATCTGGACGATTTCCCCGGGTTCCGAACTTCCGTCGATCACCAGCGAGTTGACCCTCGACGCGACGACCCAAACCGGGTGGACATCGACGCCAGTTGTCGAACTCAACGGCGCGGGCGCCGGTGCCTTCGCCGACGGTCTGCGCCTTTTCAGCACGAACATCGAAATCCGGGGATTTGCGATCAACCGGTTCCCGGCCGACGGAATCGAAGTCGACGGGACATCGTCGGACGCCCTCATCGCTGGAAATCACATCGGCCTCGACACGTCCGGCATGATCGACCGCGGCAACAATGGTCGAGGAATGGCATTGCAGGCCGGATCTGGGCCAACCACCGTCGGCGGTACCGCACCGCTCGATCGCAACGTGATCTCGGGCAACGGCGGCGATGGTGTCATCATCTCTGGATCGGCCGACAACGTCGTGATCGGCAACTTCCTGGGCACCGACAGAACCGGCAACGCCCCGATTCCCAATGACTCCGATGGCGTCGTCCTGGCCAACGGCAGTGCCAACAACACCATTGGGCAGGTCGGCTTCGGCAACGTCTTGTCGGGCAACGCCGACGACGGCATCGAAATCGACGACACGACCGGACCCAACACCATCCAGGCCAATACGATCGGCCTGGGGTTCAACGGCGACGCGCTGGTGCCCAATGGCCGCTATGGCATCGTGCTCTACAACGGCGCGAACGCGACCCAGATCGGTGGCGGCGCTGCGGGTGAAGGCAACCTTCTCTCGGGGAATAGCGACGACGGCGTCTACATCGATGGCAACGCCAACGCCGCCACGACGGCGAACGTGATCGAGGGCAATCTCATCGGTACCGACGCAACCGGCACGCTCGACCGAGGCAACGGACGATACGGCATCAGGGTCGACGACGGCGCCACTGCAACCATCATCGGATCGCCGGGCGCCGGCAACGTCATCTCGGGCAACTACGAAGATGGCATCTATCTGTCGGGCGTTGGCACGTCGGGTACCGTCATCCAGGCCAACTTCATCGGCACGAACGCAACCGGCGACGGCGCCATCCCCAACACCGACCGCGGCGTGCAGATCGAGTCGGGCACCACATCGACGCAGGTCGGTGGCATCGGCGTGGGCGAAGGCAATGTCATCTCCGGCAATGGGAGCGACGGTCTGATCATCGCCGACTTCCTAGATCTGGGGACGACGGGCATCGTGGTCCAAGGCAACCTGATCGGGGTGCAGGCCGACGGCTCGACGCCGCTCGGAAACGCGCAACACGGTGTCCACCTCACCGAGGTCACGGGCAACACCATCGGCGGCGAATTGGGCGCCGGCAACACCATCGCCAACAACGGTTGGCTCGGCATCCGCGTTGCCCCGGGCGCCGGCACCAACACGTTCCTCACCAACAGCATCTACGCCAACGGCGGCCTCGGCATCGACCTCGGCGACGATGGCGTGACCCCGAACGACGCTCTCGACGCCGACTCGGGACCCAACGGGCTGCTCAACTACCCGGAAATCAGTTCGGCAACACTCGCAGGAACGGTCGTGACCGTGTCGGGGACCTTCGATGTACCCACCGGCGACTATCGCTTCGACCTGTTCACGAACCCCTCCGGGGCCGACCCCTCGGGCTACGGCGAGGGCCAGACGTGGATCGGCACGTCGACGCTCAGCCACACCGGGTCCGGCCCGGCGGCGTGGGGGGCCGCGTTCATCGGCGCGATGGGCGACCGGGCGTCGGTCACGCTGACCGAGGTCCTGCCGGGCCCGACGTACGGAGCGACCTCCGAATTCTCGATCACCGAACTGGTCACCGGACCGTTGTTCGTCAACTCGACCGGCGACAACCCAGACCTCGACCCCGGCGACGGCGTGTGCGACACGGGATCCCTCAACGCCGAGGGCGACCCCGAGTGCACACTGCGCGCGGCGATCGAAACCGCCAATGCCGCCACCAACCTCGACTCGATCGTGTTCGCGATCCCCGACACCGATCCGGGATACTCCAATCTCGGTTTCGGCGCCAGCTACTGGACCGTGCAGCCTGCGGCCGCACTCCCAACCCTCGTCGACGACGACATCACCATCGACGGCGCGTCCCAGGCCACCCACGCATCGTCTCAGGGCTACGACTGGAACTCGTTCGGCCCATCGGTGGAGATCGACGGATCGGTGGCCACCGGAATCGGCCTGCAGGTGTCGGCGGATACCACGACGGTCCGGGGGCTCGTCATCAATCGATTCGTCACCGGCATCAGCCTCACCGGGGGCACAGGCAACGTGATCGTGGGCAACTACGTCGGCCCGGATGTCACGGGCGCCATCGGCGAAGTCGGCAACACCTCCAATGGCATCTACATCTACGGCGCAACCGATACCACGATCGGTGGACCCACGATCGCCGATCGAAACGTGATCTCCGGCAACCGGCAACGCGGTATCTGGATCAACGACTACAGCGACGGCGCGGCGGCAATCTCCGACGGCACCATCGTGCTCGGCAACTACCTCGGCACCGACGCGAACGGTGCAGCTGCCCTTCCCTACGACACCGGCGGTGCCACCCAACAAATGGGTATTGCCCTGTGGGACGGCCCGGGCAATCAATTCGGCGGACCCGGCCTGAACGAGGGGAACCTCATCTCGGGCAACAGCTGGAACGCTCTGTACCTCTGGGGACCGAACGCCACCGGCAACACGGTGCAGGGCAACATCATCGGGCTCGACGCGCTGGCCGGCGCCACCATCGGCAACGGATCGGACAATCCGGCGACCCGGTCGGGCATCTCACTGAGCAGCGCAACCGGAAACCTCATCGGTGGATCAAACGACGGAGAGGGCAACACCATCGCCGGCAACGACGCCGCCGGCGCATCGGTAACGACCGGCGCAGGAAACTCGTTCCTCCGCAACGCGTTCGTCGACAACGACGGCATCGCCCTCGACCTCGGCCTCGACGGCGCAACGGCCAACGACGCGCTCGATGTCGACAGCGGCCCCAACGACTACCTCAACCACCCGGACGTCACCGGTGGCAACGAAGCGGGCGGCATCGTCACGGTCGACTTCGATCTCGACGCACCGGCCGGCGACTACCGGATCGAGCTGTACACCAACCCGACCGGCCCCGATCCGAGCGGCCAAGGCGAAGCCGCGGTGTTCGAGTCCGCGACCACGATCCCTCACACCGGATCCGGCTCCGAATCGTTCCAGATCAGCTACCTCGGCACAGGGGCCGAGATCGTGTCGCTGTCGGCCACCGAACGCAGCGTCGGACCGGTGTACGGATCGACCTCGGAGTTCTCCGTCGCCGTGCCTGCTGGTGCCTTCAGTGTGAACGCGTCCGGCGATGCGTCGGACTCGAACGTCGGGGACGACGTGTGTGACACCGGGTCGACCAATGCCGACGGCGTGACCGAATGCACGCTCCGGGCCGCATTAGAACAGGCGAACAACAGCACGATCGTCGGACGCATCATCTTCGACATCCCGGTCGGCGATTCCGGCCACAGCGCCGGAACATGGACGATCGCCCCGACCACCGCTGCGCTGCCGACGATCACCGCACCGCTCGAGCTCGATGCCAGGACCCAAGCCGGCTACACCACCGCACCGATCGTGCAGATCGACGGCACCACCACGGTGGCAACCTCGGTCGGACTCGCCGTGAGCGGTGGTGCCGACAGGACGAGCGTGCGGGGCTTCGCGCTCGTCAACTTCCCCGACGACGGCATCGAGATCGGCAGCTCGGTCCACACCGTACTCGTGGCCGACAACTACTTCGGTCTCGAGACCGACGGCGCGACAGCCGCCCCGAACGGCGGCGACGGCATCGAGGGCAACGGTGCGACCAACCTCATAATCGCCGACAACGTGATCTCCGCCAACGCCGGCGACGGGGTGGTGCTCGAAGGCACGAATGCGACCATCACCGGAAAGGCGTCGCCGGCAACGGCATCAGTCCGGTGGGCAACGGCGGCGCGGGCATTCGCCTCCAGGCCGGAGCAACGTCGATCGTCGTCGGCGGTACCGGCGGAAGCGACGGCAACACCATCGCCTACAACGGAGCGGAGGGCATCTCGCTGTCAGCAATAGCGCCCCCCTCCAACGTCTCCCTGCTCGGCAACTCGATCTTCGCGAACACAGCGCTCGGCATCGACCTCGGCGCCGACGGACCGACGGCCAACGATCCGGGCGATACCGATTCCGGTGCCAATGAGCTGCTGAACCACCCCGAGTTCGTCACGGTGCAACGCATCGCCGGGGTCCTGATCGCCGATTTCACGCTCGACGTTCCCGCCGGCGACTACCGAATCGAACTGTTCGGCAACGCCGCTGCTGACGGCTCCGGCTTCGGCGAGGGTGAGACGCTGATCGGCACCGCGTCGATCACCCATACTGGTAGCGGCGCCGAATCGTTTGCGGTGTCGGGCGTTTCCGCCGCGACGATCCTGACCGCCACCACCACCGAAGAACTCGGCGGTGGTGCCCTCGGCGCTACCTCAGAGTTCTCCGCCGCCATGCCGTCGCCCGATCTGGTCGTCGTCAACGGCACCGACGATAATGCGGACGCGGTCGCAGGTGACGGACAATGTGACACCGGCGGACTCAACAGTGAAGGCGACCCCGAGTGCACCCTGCGGGCCGCTATCGAGGAGGTCAACGACCTCGCGAGCCCGGTCGATACGATCTGGTTCGACGTTCCGGTCAGCGACGCCGGCCACGTTGCGGGAGTCTGGACGATCGCCCCCACCAGCGGGCTCCCCAACGTGGCCGCGGCTGCGACCATCGACGGCAGCACGCAATCCGGTCACGTCGCCAACACGACGGCATCACCAGCAGCTTTGGACGGGACCCAGGTCATCGTGCTCGACGGCTCCGGCGCCGGCGTGACCGATGGGCTCACCATCGACGCCGACGACGTTTCCGTCCGCGGTCTGGTGGTCAACGGATTCACCGGCAACGGCGTCGTGCTCAACGGCGCCAACGCGACGGTCGCCGATCTCTACATTGGCACCGACATCGTCGGCGCGGCCGCCGTGCCCAACACCGGCCACGGCCTCAGTATCAGCGGCGCCAACGCAGTTGTGGGCGGTTTCTTGGCGGCCGACCGAGTTCTCGTGTCGGGCAACGATCAGCAAGGTATGGAGCTGACCGGGGCCTCCACCTCGGTGCTCGGAACGATCGTCGGTCTCGACGCGACGGCTGCAACCACGGTGCCCAACGGACTGAACGGACTGCGCCTCGATGGCGCAACCGCTGCCGTCATCGGCGTCGTGGGAGCGGGGAACGTGATTTCGGGCAATGACCTGGCCGCCGGCACGGCGGACGGCATCTTCATCAACGGAGGCAGCGGCCACACGATCCACGCGAACGTGATCGGCACCAATCAAGCCGGTGACGCTCTCGGCAACTACAACGCGGGCATCGCCGTGGCGTCGGCGACCGGCATCTCCATCGGCGGGGCCACGACATCCGAGGGCAACACGATCGCTCACAATGGTGGCGACGCCGTGCAGATTTCGGGAGCGACCAGCACCGTGACCGCAATCGGCAACTCGATGTGGCGCAATGGCGGTCTCGGGATAGACCTCGGAACCGATGGGCCGAACCTCAACGATCCCGGCGACACCGACATCGGCGCCAACCAGCTGCTCAACTTCCCCGAGTTCAGCTCGGCAGCCGTTTCCGGGGGATTCGCCACGGTCGGCTACACGCTCGACGTTCCGGCCGGGACGTATCGCGTGGACTTCTTCCTCAACGCCGTCGGCGGCGACCCCTCCGGATACGGAGAAGGTCAGACCCTCGTGGCGACATCATCGATGACCCACGCGGGTGCGGGACCCGAGGCGGGCCTCGTCGCGTTCGCAGCCACTGCCGGACAGATCGTGACGGCGTCGGTGACCGAGGATCTCGGTGGCGGACTCTTTGGAGCGACCTCGGAGTTCTCGAAAGCGGTGGCGCTCCCGCCGGGTGCGGTGCCGCTCATCGACGACCGCACCATTCGGCGCTCCGACGTGAGCCCGGCGGGTGGACTCGACATCGTTGGAGACAGCACTGCCGGAATCGCCGGGCCAGCGCTCGACTTCGACGGGAGTACCGACCGACTCGTCGGTCCTGGCCTCGATATGACCGATGCAGCGCTGACGATCGCGGCCTGGGTGAACCCGGACACGTTGGCCGGCGAACCCCGGATCGTGTCGAAAGTCGATGGCGGAGGCAACCCGATCTACGAGTTGTACGTCGATGCGGGCACCGGCGAGGCCGTCGCCGACCTGCGCATCGGCGGCACGACGAGGAGCGCCCGCGGGGGTTCGGTGACCACCGGAGGCTGGCACTACCTCGCCGCCACCTGGGACGGCTCGGAGCTTGCCGTCTTCGTCGATTCGGTGGAAGTCGACCGTATTGCCGCGGTCGGCCCGCTTGCGACCGCCGTCGCCACACGGGCCATCGTCGGGAACAATGCGGCCGGCACCGAACCGTTCGACGGCGCAATCGACGACGTGCGGTTGGCCCACGAAGCGGTGGTCGGGTCCCGGCTGTCCGCCCGCTACGCCAACGCCACCGTTTCGAGCTTCGTACAGGTCGGCGCACAACAAACGTCGACGCCGGGCGCTTGGACGACCAGCGGCGTCCAGACGCGCTCTGGCAGCTTTGCACTCAGCGCTCCGGAAACGTCGGGTCCGGACGCCGCCGCATGGGCCGTCGCCACGGGTATCGACGAACCGGGCACGGTCTTCCGGACCTGGTGGTGGACGAGCACCGATTCCGGGGTCGACATCGCATCGGGTACTCGGGCCGCAGCGACACCGACCGACGAGTTCGAAGCCGCTCTTCTGTCGCCGTCGGGTTGGGAGCTGCGTCAGCGGGCCGCAGCGGCCGAGACGACCGACGCCGCTGCCGCCGGGGCACCGACCAGCGGCACGTGGCAAAAGGTCGAACTGTGGACGGATCAGCTGGGCGATACGAGGTTGTTCATCGACGACATCGAGGTGACCGGCTGGACGTCGCAGGGCAACGCACTGCTTTCCGGTTCGCTCGCGCTCCGCGCCGGTCTCCTGCCCAGTGGTCAATCGTGGTACGTCGATGACGCGCGGGGCCGCAAGCTCATCACCCCGGAGCCCGTCACCTCGCTCGGGGCCCTCGACCGAAACTGAACCGGCCGTGTCGGGTTCCATGGCCGTGTCCGGCCGCTCTGCAATGCGAGTGGTGGCCTCGGGCTAGGCGTTGACGTCGATGACGACGCGGCCACGGATCTGTCCGGCGAGGATTTCCTCGGCCAGGCGGGGCAGCGCACTCAGGGGTTCGACCGTGGTCATCTCGTCGAGGCGTTCGATCGGCAGGTCGTGCGCCAAGCGTTCCCAGGCGAGTCGGCGGCGGGCCAACTGCACCGTGACGGAGTTGATCCCGGCGAGTGTGACCCCTCGGAGGATGAACGGCATGACCGATGTGGACAGGTCGGAGCCCTGCGCCAACCCACACGCGGCGACGCAGCCATCGTCTTTCGTCGTTGCGAGGATATTGGCCAAAGTATTCGACCCGACGGCGTCGATGGCTCCCGCCCACTTCGCTCGACCCAACGGCTTGGGGTCGCCGGAGAACTCGGCCCGATCGATGACCTCGGAAGCGCCGAGGCTTTTGAGATAGTCGGTTTCCTGGAGTCGACCGGTGCTGGCGACGACCTCGTAGCCCAACTTCGCGGCCAGCGCGATTGCCATGCTGCCGACGCCGCCGCTCGCGCCGGTCACGATGATCGGGCCCTTGTCGGGAGTGACGTCGTGCTCCTCGAGTTCCATGATCGACAACATCGCGGTGTAGCCCGCGGTGCCGATCGCCATCGCTTGCTGTGTGGTGAAGGCATCGGGAACGAAGACGAGCCAGTCTCCCGGGACCCGCGCCTTGGCGGCGTAGCCACCCCAGCGGGTTTCGCCCAGACCCCAGCCGTTGAGGACCACACGGTCACCCGACGCCAGGAAGTCGTAGTCGGAATGGAGCACGGTGCCCGCGAAGTCGATGCCCGGCACCATCGGAAACGACCGGACGACCGGTGACGAGTTGGTGATGGCCAACCCGTCCTTGTAGTTCACCGTCGAGTACTCGACCGCCACGGTGACGTCGCCCTCGGGCAAATCCGCCTCGTCGAGGTCCCCAATTCGGTTGGTGACGACGCCATCGTCGTCTTTTTCAAGCACCAACCCACGGAACATGTGATTACCCTCTGCTGACAGTGTTTTCGACGCCAATCCCCTGACGTACCCCTCAGACCCTACGCGTCGGCGCTGCCCTCAACCGGTTGTTGAAGATGTCGGTTCTGTGAAGTCCGCCACATGACTGCCATACCCAGGGCGAAACATCGCCTGCAATCAGCCCGGCGGCACCTCGAGCGCGCCGTCGGCGACCAGCCGGTCGATGGCGGTCTCGTCCATGCCGAGGATCTCGCGACAGGCCTCGACCGTGTGCTCCCCCAGAAACGGGGCAGGCCCGATGAACACCGGCGTCATCCCACTGGCGTGAAAGGCGGGCCCTTCGAGTGATAAGGCTCCGATTTCGGGCTGGTCGATCTCGACGGGATAGCCGCGTTGCAGAAGATGTGGATCGTCGAGTTGCATGCCACCGGTCAACATGACGCCCGCCGGAACACCCAGAGACTGCAAACGCTCCTGTACCTCGTACGTCTCACGACTCGCCGTGTACGCCCCGACGATCTCGTCGAGTTCGGCTGCCCACTCTTGACGGTTCTGCGCGGTTGCGAAGCGCTCGTCGGTGGCCAGATTCGCGCCGAGCTCCTCGGCCAGCGTCGACCATTGCTCGTCGTTGGTGCAGGTGATGGCCACCCATTGTTGCTCGCCCGCGCATTGGTACACACCCCAGGGGGCGCCGCGCTCGTTGCGGTTGGCGTTCCCACGGATCCGACCAGGCTGGACGGCAGCGGTGCCCAAAAGATCACCGAGTACTCCGGTGACCGTCTCGACCTGCGCGACACGCACGTGGGCGCCGCCAGAGCCATGGTGCTCGCGGCCGTACAGCGCTGCGAGCGAAGCCAGGGCGCACACCCGGCCCGCGAGGTGATCGGGGAAGATCGACATGGTGCCGGCCGGGAGTCCGCCGTCGGCATAGTCCCACAGCGACACCAAACCGCCGACCGGCTGTGTGTTGGGACCGTATCCCTTCCAGTGCGACCAAGCGCCCCACGCGCCGAGCAACTGGCTCGACGTCATGACGATGCCAGGATTGACCGCGGCAAAGTCGGAGTAGGCCACCCCGAGTTGGTCCATGGTCCCGGTCGAATTGTTCTCGATGATCAGGTCGCTCGCCTTGGCGAGCTCCAGCAGCACGGCGCGGCCGTCGGCGGTCTTTGCGTTCGCACCGAAGCCCTTCTTCGAGCGGTTCGACGACACGAACGACGGCGAGAAGTTGCCACCCAGAACCGTTCGAATGAAGTCGACGTACGCGATGCTCTCGACCTTGAACACCTCGGCGCCGTACTCGGCGAACATGCGACCGCATTCGACGCCAACACCACCATGCCCGAAGTCCATCACCCGCAAGCCGGCCAACGGCGCGGACGGCGCCGGGGGTGCAGCAACTGCGGTACGGGCCTCGCCGAGATCGGCGAAGACCGCGTCGGTATCGGCGCCGAGTGCCGGCGCCGGTCGCCGAAGGCCCTGTCGCACCTCGTCGATTTCGAACAATCCGTCGGGCAGCGGCACCTCGAGCCCGGGAGCGACCTCGATTGGCGTGAAGGTGTTCCGCGACGCGAAATGCACGTTGGTGACGATGTCGTCGGGTTCGATCACCGGGGTGCACACGATGCCGCGTTCCTGGGCCTGCGTGGCTACCTCGAGGCTGGTCATGGTGGAGAAGAGTTCTTCGTACAGCGGGTTCAGCACCGCGTCTGCGATACCGAACCGGCCGATGAAGGTAGACAGCTCGGGATCTTGCAGGTACTCGGGATTGCCCAGCCATTCCAGCATGGCGGCCCACGACCTCGGGCTGAGCACCACGAGACGGACGTAGCCCTCCTTGCATTTGAACATCGGGTACACGGGCCCGGCGCCCGCGCGCAGTTCGGTACCCGGGCGTCCCGCATTTCGGCCGGCGCTCGCGCTGCACATCGACCAATCGGCAATCTGCGCGACGGCCTCGACGACCGAGAAGTCGATGTGTTGGCCGACCCCGGTCGTACGGCGTTGCCATATCGCGGTGACCACCGCGAATGCCGCGGTGACCGACGCGGAGTCATACGCGACGGTTCCCGGCGGCATCAGCGGCTCGCGGTCGGGTTTGCCCGCCTTGAACACCATGCCGCCCAACGCGCTCACCACGCCATCGCTGCTTGCAAATTGCGAGTACGGACCGGTCTGGCCGAAGTCGGTCATCGACAGCACGACGAGATGTGGGTGCTGCTGCGAAATGGCGACGGGGTCGAGGGGCCCTGCGCCGGGCACGCCGGCCTCGAGCAGGATATCGCTGTGCGCCAGTAGACGGTCGAGCCGCTCGAGGTCGCCGGCGTCGTCCAAATCGAGCACCACACCACGCTTGTTGGCGTTTCGGTAGGCGAACCACACGCTGTGATCGTCGATGAGCGGCGGCTGGCGGCGCGCCGTCGCGCCGCCGGGGGGTTCGACCCGGATGACATCTGCACCGAGGTCGGCGAGCAACCGCCCACAGAGGTCGCCCGTGCCGTCGATGGTGTCGACCACCCGCAAACCACGCAGCGGGAGGTCGGTGCTCGATGTTGCCGTCCCTCCACTGGCTGATGATGCAGCAGGGCCGGATGATGCGTCTGTGGGCTCGGTCAAGATTCTCCCCTGGCTTGGCGACGGTCTCCGTCGCGGCCGAGCGTAGACCGGATGGTCGCCGACCGAAAAACCTGCATCCCATCGGGTCGCACGTGTGTCCCGATCGACCTTCGAGCCAAAAGTAAACTGGCGTGCTGAACCCCGAAGGGCCAGCACGCCAGATACGACGATCGAACCCAGTCCCTAGGTAGGTCACTCGGTGAGGTCATGAACCGCCCAGGTTCATCGGATCAACCGCCGCAACCGCCTAATGTACGTGAAATCGTACTAATCGTCCCGTGCGTAAGAAATGTTTCCCAAAACGACCGGCATTCTTTCCCGGTCACTGGTACGGCGTGCCGACTCCTCATTTCTCCTCGATTGCTCCGCGAACGCTCCTCAAACGCAGCTCCGCGGGCGCGGTCCCTACTCGCCTCGACTGAGCGGATCCACCCCTGCGATGGCAACAGATCGGTCATGTTGAAGCCGGCCGAGCGATCGAGCGTGGGCAGAACCAGCTGCCAATCCGGATCGGCTGCGAGGTACGAGTTTGGATCGTTCTGTAGTGCACTGAAGAAGACCTCTGCCACAATCCGGCCTCCGACGGGTCCGAGGTGCAGGCCCTCGGCAAACACGTCGGCTTCGCGAAGAATGTAGAACCACAATGGCGTCGACCGGTCCAGATTGGCGCCGAGGTTGCTGAGGTCGGAGAGATCGGCGCTCGACAGAGGTTCGGCGTTCATGCGCTCGGCGATTCGCTGACCGGACGGCACTTCCCACGTGATGTGGCGAAGCAAGTTGCGGGTTGCCAACGAGGTCGGACCCGCGTCTTCACCGCGGGCCGCGCCGAAGCGGCCACCGGACTCGACGCGAAGCACGATCGGATCGTCGGACTCGTAAAACGCAGCGTTCTCGATTGGACCAGCGCCGTACAGGCTGTCGAGATCGAACGAGGCCGAGCGGAGGTTCGTGCTGCGCCCAACCGGTGTCGGGCGCCCCAGTCGCGAGCCTGCGTCCCGGGTCATGTCGTGGTCGAGAAACTGTCCCATGAACGTCGTGCCCGCGGTGTGGGCGGGGTTGTTCGGGTTGTTGTCGCTCAGGGACAGGTCGGTGATCAGTTCGATCGGGCCCCGCGCCAGATCATCGTTGGCGTCCATCTGTCCGCCGGGTCGGCCGAGTTCGACCAACGCCTCCCGAAGCTCCTGGCTCGGTTCGGCAAAGGCTGGCTCGTCGAAGAGCCGGCTGAAAGAGTCCGGCGAGGGGCCGGTTCCGACCCGTCCACCGGGGTTGCCCGGCTGCGATTGACCGCGACGGCCTCGACCCGGCCACCATCCGGACGGGACCGTCCAGCGCCATCTTGGGCTGCTGCGACACCGGCGCCGCCGACCGCAACAGCGCCCGCACCGATGCCGATACCGGCCAGCACCTTGCGTCTCCCTGGGTTCTTTGGGCCAATGGGCTTGTCCGCGGCTGCGGAGCTGTCGCTCGGGTTGCTTGTCGACGGGGGTTCTTGGGATGGACGGTCGGTGGTCACGACGGCGGGTTCCTTTTGGGATCTAGCGCCGGGTGGCGCTCGTTCGAAGGCGGAGCGGGTTTGGTTTCAGATCGGCGATGCGATGGCGGCGCCGGTCGGAGTCCGTGGAGGGGTGCGGACTCCGACCGGCAACAGCCGGAATGTGGGAGGTGGGAGTTGGGAGTCGGACGCGGGCTAGGCGCTCACCGCCGCATCAGCCACGGCCGCTCCATCGAAAGACGGACCGTTCAGAGACGGGCCGCCGGGGGTGAACCCAGCATCGGTGTTGGCGTCGGCATCGTCGGCGGCCGGACCGCCGTTGCCGCGTCGACCGTGGCCACGTCGACCATCGAATCCATCTTCGCTGTTCACCTGCTCGGTGATGCGCTCCTCAGCGGCGGCCAGTTTCTCTACGGCCTCCTCTTCGGTGATTCGGCCGGCGTCGACGGCACCTTCGATGCGCTCCGTGCGCTGGTCGAGCAGGGCGTCGACCACGTCGTCGACCGAAATGCCTTCGGCTTCGGCGATGTCGGCGAGCGACATACCGCCGTCGAGCGATCTGCGCAGCTCCTCGGCGTCGAGACCGAGCGTTTCGGCCAGGCCCCCGAGCTTGTTGCAGCCCTCCCCATCGCGCTCGGGGCCGGTCGTCTCACTTTCGGTTGGGATGCTCTCGTCGGGGGTGCTGTCGTCGGGAACGTCATCTTGGGCAAACGCCGAAGTCGAACCGGCGATCAGTCCGCCGGTCAGGACCGTGGTGGACAGTGCGGCGGAGGCGAGAATCTTCTTCATGGTGGCTCTTTCTGTTTGGGGGTACGTCCTCGGGTCTCCGAGGAACGATCTCCACCATGACGACGCCAAGTAAGGCCAGTCCGAACCCTGGGTAAGTTGCGGGTAAGAAGCTCGTGCATCCCTATTCCGGCGACGGTCGCATCGGTACGGTAAAGCCA
>RCMY010002514.1_pt1 | contig 16596 bp, 22 predicted proteins | sample 2041341 | NCBI WGS metagenome assembly RCMY01 (sample SAMN09708234, study PRJNA481090) | Marine sediment metagenome, whole genome shotgun sequencing project. | reverse complement strand
ATGGAGATGTGCGCTTTTGGGGCGTTTGCCGACCAGCCGCGTTTATGTCCGACCTTATCAGTTCTAATGACTGAAGATGGGTCGGTAGCAGAATGGCAGCTCGTGTCGGCGCAAGGCATATAAGCCGTCACTCTGCTAGGAGATTAAGACCAAATTCCATCAGCCACCACTCCCGGTTTTCGTCATTGTTGATCGCCCTGCTTCCCAAGGTCTCTAATTTCGGATTCGATATCATATAGATGGCATAGCCAACCTTGGAGAGCCAAGAGAGCGAAGTCTGCAAGTCTTCCCACGAAATCCAATGCTTCTCGTCATTGATTTCCCAATGCAATGAAGCGCTCATATCGTCACTTGATGCAGAAATCCCCATCAACCCGTGGCAAATCCCATTACGGATATCGAGCGGCCCTTGGAGTTCGGCACGGAGCGTTGCAGCCAGCAAAGGGCACAACGAGGTCACCGGTTGACCTTCAATCACTGTGTCTTCCCAAGTCCGCAAGACAGCAGCAATACCATGAGCGGATTTTGGAAGGCATCCGCGGACGCTAACGACCTCGTCCCGCGCAGATCGCTCGATTCTCCCCCAAACCAATAACACTGATCCTACGGCCCCCTTGATACTCTCATAACTCACATCCACTTCAGATTCCTTGGTTCTCGTTTCACTTCAAAAAGTGCCATATCGCCGATGCCAAAGTGACCGCAATAAAATTGTACCGCGTGTAGCCTAAATGACAGTAGCTGGGTCGGTTGCCGACCAGCCGCTTTCATTTCCCACCCAATCGGTTTGAGTGACCGGAACTGGGTGGGAACCAGAAGGTTCGGTTTCGGACGTTTCACAGGAAAAAGGGACACAGCCAAAAAGAGCGCAAATCGAACCACGACCCGCGTGAATGGCAAAAAACAAAGCAAGAAACTTGACTAATCTGAGCAATGGTAGAAGCGTATCCGATTGTAAATGAAGAGAAAGCATTGTCCCTGTTGGTCACAGATTCATTTTACGCATACGGAGCACCGGTTCTACTGTTCACCCTTGGCGTTATCAGAAGGAGTGGACTGTTTTTGGCTCTTGCTGCCTTAATACTGTTTCCGGCGATAAGCCTGGCGCAGAATGTTTCTGTTGAAGCCAAAACAACTTTTTCGTCTGATGACGAACAGAAACTGGAACAAGCTTCGCAATTGCTTGCTGCCGGATTCAATCTATATGCCGCAGACAATTATATTGCAGCCGAACCGCTCTTTGCTGAAACGCTTCGATTGACCCGTGAGGTACTGGGCGATAAGAATCCGCTCACACTGGCGAGTTTGGCCGGCTACGCAGATGTGTTGCAGAATCTAGGTCGCGCTAGCGAAGCCGAGCCGCTCTTTGCCGAAGTCCTGCGGCTGAGACATGAGGTGCTAGGTGAAAGGCATCCGGACACTTTCCAGAGCTTGAGCGACTATGCTTCTGTGCTGCAGGATCTAGGTCGCGCTAGCGAGGCCGAGCCGCTCTATGCAGAAGCCTTAAAGCTATCCCAGGACGTGTTGGGAGACAAACATCCTTTTACACTACTGTGCCTTAATCAGCACGCCTCTGTGCTGCAGTCTCTCGGCCGCGACACCGAGGCCGAACCTCTTTTTGCAGAAGGCCTGCGGATTAGGCGCGAATTACTTGGAGAAAAGCATTTTGACACACTGGGTAGCTTGAGCGGCCATGCAAATATTCTTTTTAGTCTGGGGCGCGCCAGCGAGGCCGAACCGCTCTTGGCGGAAGCACTGCGACTTAGGCGCGAAGTGCTCGGGGAAAAACATCCCGATACACTCACGAACCTGAATAATTATGCTTCTGTGCTGCAGGCTTTAGGTCGCGCCGGCGAGGCCGAGCCGCTCAATGCCGAAGCACTGCGGCTTAGGCGCGAGGTGCTTGGGGAAAAACATCCCGATACACTCACTAGCCTGAGCAATTATGCTTCTGTGCTGCAGGCTTTAGGTCGCTCTGGCGAGGCCGAGCCGCTCGATGCCGAAGCACTGCGGCTTAGGCGCGAGGTGCTCGGGGAAAAACATCCCGATACACTCACTAGCCTGAGCAACTATGCTTCTGTGCTGCAGGCATTAGGTCGCGCCGGCGAGGCCGAGCCGCTCAATGCCGAAGTACTGCGGCTTAGGCGCGCGGTGCTCGGAGAAAAGCATCCCGATACGCTCAATAGCCTAAACAACTCTGCTTTTGTGCTCGAAGCATTGGGCCGCTCAGAAAAGGCCGAGGTCCTCTATGCAGAGGCGTTGCAGCTTAGCCGAGAAGTTCTCGGAGAAAAGCATGCAAACACCATATCTAGCCTCAGTAATTACGCAGGTACGCTCAATGCATTGGGCCGCGGAAAAGAAGCAGAACCGCTTTATGCAGAAGCCCTCCGGCTGAGACGCGAGGTGCTCGGAGAAAAGCATCCCGATACCATCGCTGGCCTAAGCAACTATGCTGGTGTGCTCGATGCATTGGGCCGCGCAGAAGAGGCAGCGCTCCTCTATGCAGAGGCGTTGCAACTTAGCCGAGAGGTTCTCGGGGAAAAGCATCCAGACACACTCACTATTCTCAATAATTACGCTGTCGAGTTGGGTGAATTGGGTCGCGACAACGAGGCAGAGCCGCTTCAAGCCCAAGTCCTTCGGCTCAGACGCGACCTGCTAGGCCAAAAGCATCCCGATACTATCCATAGCCTGAGCAATTACGCCGTTGCTCTGGATATATTGGGCCGCGTCGACGAGGCAGAACCGCTTTATGCAGAAGCGTTGCAGCTTAACCGAGAGGTCCTCGGTGAAAAGCATCCAGAAACACTCAATAGCTTGAACAATTATGCCTTTATTTTGCAGTCTCTAGGTCGCACCGGCGAGGCCAAGCTGCTCCATACCGAAGCACTGCGGCTTAAGCGCGAGGTGCTAGGAGAAAAGCATCCCGAAACACTCACTAGCCTCAATAATTATGCTTCTGTGCTTAATGCCCTGAGCCGCGGAAAAGAGGCCGAACTGCTTTATGCAGAAGCCCTCCGGCTGAGTAGGGAGGTGTTGGGCGAACAACACCCCTTTACGCTACGAAGCATGAACAACCTTGCACATACCCGTTTGGCAAAACCCTCCCGAGCGCATTTGGCGGTAGAACCAGCGCGTTCCTTGATAACGAATATTCGCGCTGCTCGAAAAGTCGTCGGTTCTACACCGAGCGAAGAAGCTCAACTTGGGCGCGAGGAGAAAAATCAATCGTCCTCTTTTAAGCTGTTCGCGAATGCCGCATGGTCCCGCGGCCCCGGGTTAGTTGAAGAAGCGCTAGCGACAGGAGCAGAGCCGCTAGATGCTACAGCGCAGGCCAGATTGCGCGAAGAAGTTCTGACGGCACTACAAGACGCATCGGCAGGTGCGGCCGGCAAAGCAATCTCGGCGAATGTGGCACGTAAGGCTGCAGGGCCTTTGGAGCCGCTGGCGGTCGAGCGAGAAGATCTGTCACAGGAATGGATCGAAACCGAGAAGGCGTTGATCAAAACTTTGGGCGAGAGCGATAGCGCAAGTGATGAGAAACGCAGAAATTTGCGTGAGCGGCTTGCAGCGCTGGAAGCTCGGATGAAGACGATTGATGATAGACTGCGCAATGAAGCGCCAAAATATTTTGCATTGATACGGCCCGAAGCGCTCGCGCTTTCTGCTGCGCAAAAAGTATTGGAATCAGATGAGGCAGCGTTGATGATCGTGCCGACACCATATGGCACACATGTCATGCTGGTGTCGGACGAAGGTCTGCGCTGGGTGCGCTCGGACTGGGGCAATGATAAAGTAGATGCGTTGGTCAAACGGCTGTTGTGGGATGTTGGTGCGAATGTCGATGTAAATGCCGCCAAGTGGGTGGAATGGTCTGAAGAGGGTCGGGGCGCGCTTCCGTTCTCTTTTGAGGCTTCATACGCGCTTTACCGCGAACTGATTGCACCGATTGGCGATGGCCTGAAGGGCAAGAAACATGTGTTTTTATCGGCCAGTGGATCGCTTTCGAGTCTGCCCTTTGGACTTCTGGTAAGTCAAGTTCCAGAGGGCGATAGCGGGGACCCAAATGTATTACGCTCCGCCAAATGGTTTGCTGATGCCCATGCGATCACCGTAATACCATCCCTTCAATCCCTCGAGTTCTTGCGTAAATATCGCGCTTCTGATGGGGAAACTGCTAACACTCCGTTTCTAGGTATTGGTGACCCTGTTTTGACGGGGCAGCCGGAAGCCCGTGGTAATCGACGGTCCAATCGTGGCGTCGCAAACGGCCGGGGCGCGTTCAAGCGCGTGTTCAGCGGATCGCCGACGCGCAACGGGGCGAGTATTGCCAATGTTTCCGAGCTAAGGAAGATGGCACGGCTCCCCGGAACGGCAACCGAGCTGACGGCGATGTGGGAAGCGTTCGGAAGACCTGCAAACGCGCTACACTTGGCTGACCAAGCGACCGAGGACTTCGTGCGCACCCAAAATCTAGATGCCAATATCATTGCCTTTGCCACCCACGGCCTGCTCGCGGGTGACATTAGCGGGACAGCCGAGCCAGGGATTGTTCTAACCCCACCGTTACACGCGAGCGAGAGCGATGATGGCTATTTGAGTGCTTCGGAAATATCGGCACTCAAACTAAATGCTGACTGGGTAATCTTGTCTGCCTGCAATACAGCAGCCGGTGATGGCAGTGAAGGAGCGCCTGGTTTGTCAGGCTTGGCCCGTTCGTTCTTTTATGCAGGAGCAAGAAATCTATTGGCATCACATTGGCCAGTGCGTGATGACGTAGCCGCCAAACTCACGGTGCGAACCATATCCATCGCAAGGGACAATCCGCAGCTATCAAGGGCGCAGGCATTCCAGCAAGCTATGCGCGAGACCCGCAATGATAAAAGTGCAGACAGTGATGCCGACACTTGGGCGCATCCAAGCGCGTGGGCTCCGTTCTCACTTATCGGTGGCGGGGCGAAATGACTAACCTTTGAATTCAAAGAAGTGTCCACTTTTAGGTAACTTACTTTAAACGATGAACGACCACACAGGGTCGGTCGCAGAATATCTGCTTAGGCCATCTCACTTCCTCGAAGCGGACGATCCGCAACCGGCCCTCGCACCGACGTCAATGAAATTGGGGAGGGGATCTGACGCCAGCCGTGCTGGAGAAGCTGCTAATTGCGCGCGTTACCTCTCGGCGCTATCGTCAGACCATGAAGAATCGTAGCCAACCAAAGTCGCCCGATGAAAAGGCCATCCGCGTTCTTCTCGACAAGCATGGCTGCCCGACACCTTTTCACGAGATGCGCGCACTTTTCCTCGGCAATATCGCGACACCAGACCTCACCGCTTCACCCATGCGGATTGTTGAGGGCCTTTGGGGTGGAGAATTGCCGGTATTCGACACCATGGATGAAGCAAACGAGCTGATCGGCGCACTTGTGCAGGGTTTGTGGAATGACCTCACAAAGCACCAGAAGCGCAGCCAGCCGTTCCGGTTGACGCGCTTAAACCTCGATCCAACGCCGAAAAACCTCGCCTATTTTGCGCAAGTGCGCCGCGAGGAGCTTGAGGGATTCATCGAGGGTTTGTTCAATGGGCAGGATAGGATCGATTTGCCAGAACGGGCTCATCAGGCACTCGGCCATCTTGGCGAATTGCGCGCGATGATGGCCGGCATCGAGGATCTCGTTGCCAGTGACATAGAGTCGGAAAGCCGAACCAATCTTGAGGTCACATTCAAGCATGTTCGCGAACTGACCCAGATTATGGAGACAGAAATCCATGAAGCAGTCCTGTCGTGCACCCGCGCCCGGCGGCAGATGCTCCAAGGAGTCCCCACCGAAAACCCGACACTGCACTGATCCGCCATGAACTCAGAAGATCGCCTTCGCGAGAAACTCCGCAAGATAGAAGCCCTCTATGCAGGCGCCGCAACTGCGGGTGAAAAGGCCTCAGCTGGGCCTGCGGCAGACCGCATTCGTGGTCAGTTCAAGACAGCCAGCAAGAAGGAAAAGACCGAGGAATTCAAGTTCTCGATCCCGGACCCATGGTCGCGCCAGCTTTTCATTGCCCTGTGCCGTAGATATGGGGTCCGGCCATTCCGCTACCCCCGGCACGCTGGACGGGGTCAGCCGTGACCCGGCACAGGGGAGACAACCGTGAGCTACTATCCACTATGACCAGCTCTAGGCGGTGGTTTTTACTGATTCCTGCAGAACCTTTGAAATTCGGTTGCGAAGATGTTGGGATTGTGTCCGTTTTGCCAGACTATCAAGCTTGGCTTTGAGCCCTACCGCCATGAGCGGCTGGGTTTTTCCCACGCTATTAAGGGCGGCCATGATCTTGAAATATTCATTCAGATGTTCAAGCATTTGGTTCACCTTCTGAATTTGCCCTTGGACAGTAGGGCTTTGAACATCATGACCCGAAAACTTTGACCGGATGCCGGGGCGATTTTCTCCTACTGAAAAATTTGGAACTCGTTGGACAAAGCCTGTGGTGTCTTTTTTGCCGGAGGTTCCTTTCACTTTCAGGCCTACAATTACTGATTTTGGATCAGCTGGACGATAGTCGTGATCGTCGCCCCTGATTACCTGATATTCAATGTCGTCGATATTGTACGCGCTGGGGATTTCTCTCAGCGGAAAAACCACAGCTATATTCATCTTGGATTTAATGGCCTGGCGAACGCCTTGTAAATTATTCTCCTTCATTGAAAAAGTGAGATGGTAGTTTGGCGGAACAACCCTCTCCGGAAGAGCGGTGTAGTCGTAAAATTGGGCGGAAGGGAACATGTTTATAATGTTCTTTGCGTCCAAGTTGGTTTTACTAATTCTCTTGCGAATAATTGCTGCGGTTTCGGGGTAGAGTATAAATTTCTTCAACTCGAAGCAGATATCGCTGGTCCCATTCAATCGGAATGACGGTTCCATTTTTTTCTTTCTCGCCCGGAGAATGTGATTCGTGATCTCGAGAGCGAGGATGTTCATGAAAAGATTGCGGTTGTCAAAAAACAGCTTGGTCTTGGCGATACGGGCTTTGGTCTTGGCGTCCTGATACAAGGGATTGCCGGCAAAATGGAGACAAGCGGCGGTGCATCCGGGGGATCTCTTGGGGCAGACTTCGTGTCCTGACATATTACCCGGGGCTAGATGCAGTACAGCTGTCAACTGACCGAGTTTGGAGTTCTTTGCGACTTTGGGGTTTGCGTCTTGCGAAGACAGCAGGGAGTTGATGCCAGCGCGACCGCGCAGGACGGGTAATGAACTCATTTTGAGTTTCCTTCAGACATAAAAAAGGGAGCCTCGAGGGGCTCCCTGAAACATGAACTTTGATTTGAATTAGGGGTTATGCGACGGTGAAATATTTCTCCACCCAGTCAGGGACGAAGTCCCAGTCGAAGCAGTCGTCGTAGCCGTCCTCAACGGCCTTGGCGTAGTCGAGGTGACATTGGTCGGCATGGACTATCGCTAGGTGGCGCATGTGGCCGTGGCCGTGTTTTTCGAAGGCTATTTCGAACTTTGGATTGCTGATCCGATTGAGTAGCTCTTCCCAGATACAGCATGCGGCTTCGGTTAGGTCATATTGAGAGATGAGCACGATGAGGTCCTTTCAGAACCGTGGAATTTTGTGGATGATCTTGGTCACGTTATTTGCCCTCCTTGGCGTAGCAAATTCCGGCCCATTTGTTGGCAAAATTACTGATTGTGGTTTGTTTTAGATCGTAGGACTGCCAGTGGGGCTCCTCATAGGCATCCTTGATCATTTTCCGACCCATGTCTTCTACGGCACTGGGCCCGGGGAAGATTTCCATCAAACGGGACATTGACGCGGCGTTCTGTCGGGCGGTCATTATCTTGGTTGCGAGCATTTCCACCACTCCACAATATTCAGTTAGCTCGGAGTTAGAGTTGCTAGCAACTGCGTTCGTAGGAATGAACAGGAGGGTAAGGGTTATGATGAGATATTTGGTCATTTTTTCGTCCTTTCAGAAGGGCGTGAATGAGTTTGGCTTCCCGGCCACCAATTCGTTGGCCGGCACGGTTGGATGATGCGATCGCTTGGTTGACCGCTTGGGGGTTGTAGGTCATGGTCTTTCCTCAGCCTCCCAGATGCCACTGTGAGCAGACATCGCATTTGAAGACTTTGATTTTGCCTTTTCGGCGCTGGGTGGATTTACCCATTCGTTGGATGGTTAGGAGGGCTTTGTCTCGGGTGGGAAAACCGTCCTTGCCGGTACAGCCCCACCAATCTTTGTTGGTGTTGTGCATATGAAAAAACCGGCGCCGGTTAGGAGGCAGAAACGAACGTGATCAGGTCGTCGTCGTCTTCGTCGCCATACTCGTCCCACATGCCTTCGAGGGTTCGGTAGTTCCCGTCGTCGCCTTCGACTGGTTTGTCGGAGTAGTAACCGTCGGTGTCCACGATTGTTACGTGGTTACCACCTCGGGTTTCCCAGATCTGACCGACCTCGAATACCGGCTGGAAATCGTGCAGTTCTGCCTTCGGGAAGAAGTGCTCGATCTTGTCCTCCGGGACTTGCCGGATGACGGTAAGTTCGCAGCACCGGCCCTTGGCGATGCCGTATTCCTCGGGGATCGCGACGACGTTTGCCGGGTCGATCTGGACGAGCAGCACACAGCGATCGGCGTTGTTCTGATATTTAGGCAGATAGTCGAACGAGCAGAAGTGGATTCCCGCCGAGCAGGTCGCGTTGGGGTCTTCATCGCACATGTTCCGCGGCTGTTGGACCACGTTGCCCGGGGTGTGGTCCAGGGTTCCGGAGTAATAGTCCATGAAGTCAGCGTCGACGATTTTCCAGGCGAGAATATATCCCTCGCTGGTGATCGGCATTCCCGATCGGGACACCCAGTCGTAGAGGCCGTTGACTGCACGATGAGATGGGTTCTGCATCACCCGGTCGAGGAAGCTCACGAGCGGGGCAATCATCTCGTCTTTGCCTTCCTGCATGAACTGAAGGATCTTGCGGGTGAGGCTGGTATTGAGCTGCCGGCCATCATAGGTCAGAACCCGGTTGGTTACAGCGATGCGGCCTGAGGTGAAGTTCTCGATGGACTTACCCACGTCGAGCAGCATCCGGAGCTCGTCCTCCTCTGCATAGGGGGCCTGCACAAGGTTGAGTATTTCGGCCCAGCTGGGATGGCTGGCAGGGATTGCTTGGGGAGCACCGTCGAGAACAACGGTGAGGCTTGTGTCGGAAAGTACGAATGGAATAGACATTAGATTACGTCCTTGTAAAGCTTGAACTTTTTGGATTGAATTCGAATGGAGGAGTTCCAGTCACCATCGATGAGAGCGTCGAGCTTCCAGTTTTTGGTTCTGAAGGATTCGACCAGGTTGTCGGGGACGAGGCGGGGTATGGGTTGGGGTTGGATGAAGGGATAGAACGATCCGGGAATTGGGTTAGAGAAGTAATCCCTGGCGAGATTTACGATTTTTGCGAACGGGGAATTCTTGGTTGTGTAGTCAGCCAAAATGTTCGGGTTGTAGTTTACGAAGGTGATGACCTCGAAGAGATCGCCAGAGCCGCGCAGCCACATCTGTTTTCCCCAATTGGGGTTTTCGATAAGCTTGGCGTCGAGGCGCTGCTGGAATTCCTCGTCGAAGGAGAACAGGCCAGCCTGGTTTTTGAGCTTCGCTGCATCACCGGTGTTGACGAGAAATATCTCGTCGTGATCGATCAAGCCGGTTTCCATTCGTTTCCAGAAACCTGCCGGCAATTCGAAGTTTTCCATGGTCACCAAAGCACCGTGATCGGGCTGGTTCGCATAGTCTATCTCGTCGACTGGGCTCTCATACTGGGTTGGTCCAGCCCGGTATTCTCTCTCGCTCAAGCCGCGGTGGTTCAGTTTGAACATCCGGACCCGTGGGCGTACCATTCCTCCGAAGGACTCCCGCTTTGCTCTGACTGGAGCCGGAAGGCTGGAGGTCATGATGTAATCCAGGGGGTTGCCCATTGCTTCGAGGATCTCGGGAGAGAAGGGACGGACCACCAATACGTGCTCGTCCGGACTAAGGCTGTCGTTGACAAGAGTTCTGATCCGTTTGATCGTCGCCGATGCCGGAGACTGCGGAAGATCGTCAAAAATCAAAGTGCCTACCTGATATGGCTGCACGTTGAGCTGACTACTCCACGAAGGGTTGGAACACTGCGTCGTCTCATAGTTGCGGTGTCTGCGGCCGCTGTGCCGCCGTGCTCCGATATACCAGTTTTCGGCCTCCGACCTCAAGTTCACCTCAACCCGCAGGTCCAGAGGCTTGCCCTGGTAGGCAGCGTGGGCCAGGACGAGTTTGCTTCGGGCATTATGTGCCGAGCCACCTGTGGTCATTCCGCACTCGATCGCCAGGGCCTTGGAGGCTTCCCAGCGGCTTGGAAGTTTGTCGAACATGAAGGGAATGTCCCGGGTGATGTCATCGACAATGCTCCGCAGCGCGGCCTCGATCGCGTCGGTTGTCATCTCGTCATAGAGCAGGGTTTCCCGTGACAATGTGATCGAGCAGGCGCCGATGGGAAGATAGAGGTCGAGGGAAAGACCGGTGAGATTTCCAATCTCCTCGTCATGCCGCAGGTCATAAGGCAGTTCGGAGACGGTAACGGGATAACGGACACCGCCCATGACCACGCCAAATGCTCCGTTGCCTGATTTCAGGCCCCATCCCTTGCCTTCCTGCATGAACTGCGCTGGCTCCAGCATCGCTCCTTCTGGCAGGCCGTAAACGAGCGGCAGGGGATTGAAATATTCCAAGCCCTTCACGGCGTTAGAAGCGAATTTTGAAAAGTCCCCCTCTTCGACAGGGAAGCTGAATTCCACGCCGTTGATTTCGTCGGTCGGGCTTTGGCTTAAGAGGGAGACCGAGGGGACGCCGTCGGTGTCCTTGAATACCGAATAGATTGAGAGCGTTCCATTGTGGACCGAGCGCAGCGTGAACTGGTCAACGTAGGAGAAGGGAGATTTCGATCCGATGCCAAATCCGCCGATCATATCGTTCGAGGCGTCTTTGGTGGACCCGTCGGTGTAGCTCATGAAGTCGTTCATCACGAACTCGTGGCTCATGCCGATGCCGTTGTCTTTGACCCGGAAGGAGGGGTATAAATCGGTTGGAAGCCAAACTTCCACAGGCTCGGTTGGTTTACCAGCAGCGGTGTGAGCATCGATCGCGTTGGCTACGAGCTCGCGGCAGATTGCCAGATATTTGTTGGAGTAGGTTTGGGTGGCGAAGAAGTCGAAGACTTTTGCGGTGGCTTTGATGGTCGCACGGCTGGTCTCCATGACTCCGAAAGACGTCACAGTTCGGGCTTCTGTTTGAAGCAACATATTAAATTCCTTGGATAGTTTCCAGTAATTCCTGGACAGAGAAGAAGATCTTGTTGGGTGGGAGAGTAAGGTTGAACTCACTCTCCACGGTGGATCGGATCAATTCGTCTTGGGGTAGGTTACAATGAAGTCGTCGAGGATGGAGAGCAATTGCTCAACCATAGACATATTCTCCGAACAGGAAGAACTGCATGGCAATGTCAGCGTCGTCGGCGTCATAGGTTTCGTCGAGGATTGCTGCGGCACGGGTTGGATATTGGGCTACGAATTTGGCCCATCCTGTTAGGACCGCCTCGTTGTTGAGGACGACTGGTTTGTCCTCGTCGATATGGACGGTGAGTTCGAAGTTTTTATCGTAAAACCGGGAGTCCGCGTAAGCCGGGGTCTCGAATTTCTTGGGGTTGTGGTCCTTGGGATATTCGATCGTGGTGATGAAATGATTGGAACCGCCTTCAAAGGCGGTGGTCACGATGTTGACCAGGATTTCGGGGGCGATCATAATTTTACTTCCTGGAAAATTTTGCTCATGTGGCTGTCGCCCATCTTATACCCGGGGCGAGGTGCTGCGGAGATTGTGTCGGACAGGTTGAGGGAGGTGATGCTCAAAACTTTCAGCATCGCCCAACTGGGGAGGGGACGGCTGGACTCGCCGGCCACCTGGAACACACGCATTACCGGCTCGTTGTCCTTGGAGGACAGGCCGTAGGCGTGGACTTCCACGGTTTTTGGTTTGCCGTCGTAGACAATGTCGAGGCAGAAACCGAGGTCTAAGGCATATCTGATGTTGAACTCGACATCGCCCGGGTCGAGTTCATTGGGGTCTATTTCGCCAATAATAATTTTCATGAGTCTTCCTTTTCTGGTCACTGATGTGCCAGATTTTTGGGTGGTTGAAGTGTGGGAAAGTCAAAAGTGGGTGGTGGTTTACCAACTGGATTGGTAGTGGAAGCTGAAGTTGGTGAACTTTTCGTCGAGCAGGGGGGCTAGCTGATCGATCGTGCTTTGGAGGTCCTGCCAGTAGTATTCGTCGATCTCCGTGCCTCCGAAGAAGAAGCCTTCTGATGGTTCAAGCTCTGAAGTGTCCTTGGTCTTGATCGTTTCGACGCACAGGTCGTGGAGTTCCTGGAGCTGACTTTGGTCGACGTAGCTGCGTTGACATTCGTCGGTGCCGCCTTGGACGTTCTGGACGAACCAGTCGTGGATTTGGTTTGCCTTGCGCCAGTAGGCGACTTGCTTGGTGATTTCGATCGAGCCCGATCCTTCGGACTTGGTTGGCCAGTCGATTTCAATCGCGGAGAGTTTGGTGTGGATTTCCGGATCGGAATATTGTGAGGTGTAGAGGGTAGCTGAGAGATACATGTCGAGGCCCATCAGGTGTTCTTTCTGTTGATTAGGGCACGAACATCGTCGGCCCGTTTTTTGAGAGTGCAAGCGGTGTGTTGGGGAAACAGCCGAGTGTAATATTCGGCTGTTTCCCCTGTGTTTTTGGTTCTAGCTGCTGCGGAGGGAATAAGGATTACTTCCTCGTTGCAGATCGTGCATTTCATCCCGCTACAAACGCGGCATGGAGGGCTTGAAAAACTGTCTCGCTGATGAGATTGTAGTTTTCTTTCACGGCTTGGTTATTGAGAAACTCAGCCGCAGCTTCCGCGCCGGCAATCGGCCAGAAGTCCTGAGCATTCGAGAGGGAAATCTCGGCTTGGGTGTGGAGAACCGTTCCGACGAGCTCGGACAATCCGGCGATGCCGTCGGTGTATCCAAGGGTTTCGCGGACTTCGTCGGACAGGGAGAGGTCTTCTGCGAAGATCGCAGCGTATCGTATTGCAGTCATTAGTTTTTCCTAGATGTTAGGGTTAAAGATATCCGGGGGTGGTTTGCCTATATTTTCTGAACCATATCCATTTGAGTGTTCGGCAGGATCTGGATTTGAAAACTCGACGAGGGAACCAGGCGAAGCGTGTTTTGGTCATGAGTTAAGGGCTTGGCGAATATCATCTTCACTCGCGCCACTGTATTCGATGAGCTGGTTGAATTCCCGAGCTTGAAAAGGGAGGCTTCGATCGGGGGGCGTGGCTTTGTTGGTTGCCACCATCCCCAAGGCTTCGATCATTGCGTTGTTGCTCCGCACAAGTAGAGCAACGAGATCAGGCGACAATTCGCTGCTCATTCCGTGCTTGGTCGGCGTATTCCGTCAGGGGTTTGTCGGCGGTGAAGTGGAGGTCGCGCTCGACCGGGAGGCCGAACTTGCCGCGGAGGTTTTGGACTTCGGGGAGATATACGGAACCCATTTCGGGGCTTCCGAAGCCGAGGTCGCAGAGACCGAAGGCGATGTCTTGGTCGTCGGGGTCAATCTCGCTGATCAGCCACATCATGTTGGCGTCGGGGGTGAACCATTTCACAATGGGTTGGTTGAAGGGGTCACGAGTGGTGCCGTTCTTGATGAGTTGGGCATGCTGGGCTTTAGTGAAAAGAAGCATTGGGTATCACCTCAAAGTCTTGCCAGCCGAGGCATTCGTGACAGCCTAGAAGGAAGGAGTCGCGTTCACGTTCGGTATGGAAGGTGTAGGTTTCAGGTTCGTCGAAGGCGGGGTCTGGGTCTTCGCCCCAGAGGATTTTTAGAATGATCATGCTATTGATGAATTCCAATTGTTCGGCCCAGCTCGGGGTTCCCGCGCCAGTGTCCGATTACGTTGGTGAAGTTGCCGTGGGTGAAGCGCAGGTGGGACCTGCACCAGTGTTGGCTTTTTTGGTGGGGGTTGGTCGAGGGGGGATTAGCGGAAGGGGCGTACTATCCTTGACGTTGTGATCTAAGAGCGTTTTGGTGGTGCCTGGTGCCCAGAGCTTAGGATGCTGTTTAGGCTCTGGGAGATGCCTTAGGATGTATTGTTGGACTATTGTGGAGGTAGTTGCCGTGGCCGTCGTTCTGTCGGTTGGGGTTTGGAGGTGACTGCCAGTTGCTTTTGGCCGCTGAATTCTCGGGTCTGTGCACTGGGAACGTTTTATGTGGAACCACCGGGTGGTTTTCAGCTGGAGTTCCTATCCTTAGATCATATATATTTTTTTGAGAGAGAGAGAAAAGGAATGTAAAAATTATATGATCTAAGGATAAAGGAGGATATACACAAAGCTGAAAAAGTGCCTAAAAAATAGGCGTAATTGGTAAAACCACCCGGTGGTTTTAACTAAAACGTCTATAATACACAGACCCGAGAATTCAGCGGCCCATCAAGAAATGGCCGTTTCACGTTAATCTCTTCCTTCGGGGCCCATTTCTCGTCCAAAACCGAACCCTCTCCACCTTAACGTCCAACTCCCGAGCGAGGTCTTTTTGGGACACGCCCTCCTTCCGGCTCTGGATAAGCTCTTGAAGACACCACGATGGCAACGTCCCCTTGATGCCAGCCCCGCCCTGAATTGCTCTCAACGTCAATTTTCGAGCATCCTCGCGGGTGATTGACTTGGCATTGTCCAGTATCATCCCCGTATCACCCTCAAACCGCATCGCTTTGGCATGGTAATAAAGCTTGTCACTCAACCCCGGCATGAACCGCATGATATCGGAGAACCTGAACCCTGGCGTCCGCACTAGAATGGAAAACTCGCAGAGGTAATCATCATGGCACTGGCGATGGCGACTTCCACGAGATATCAGATGTTCAACTTTCCGCGAGGACTTACCGTGACGAATTATGTCGAGATCGTATTTCACCCGAGCAAAGCCTCCGCGATGAACATGGGAGAAATCCCGACGTCTTCGAGCATCATTCGCAAAGCCATCTGCTTTTTGGTGAGGTCCGCGTCGAGAACGTCAAGGACGTAGTCGTCGTCCTGATCATATTCGTTGGCATGGTTTTCCCGGTCCGCGCTGGCAAAGTGGCAGCGGACCATGAGGTTCAAAATGGTAGCACTAGACGCCATAGATCACGTCCTCGGTCGAGAGACCGGCCTTGTGCCCATGGTGAAGGGCTTGGAGAAAGAGGAAAGTGAAGCAGACGCCGAAGACGACAACACCGGCGAGGATGAAAAGTATCGCGGCGCGGCGTTCAGAACGACGGCGACGTTGGGCGAGAGAAACATATTTCATGATTTATGCTCCAAGGACGAGGACGACGGCAACGCCGACGGCATCGACAAAGATGAGGGAGACCGCGAGGATGTTGCCGGCAACAATGCCGGCGACGTTTTCCTGGGCGGTTTTATGGCTTGGAAATAGCGTGTCGATCACGCGGGTGAGTTGGTGGTTCTCGGAAATTCCTTTGGTTGGAATATCTCCCGCGATGTATATTTGGTCGCAAGGGATTATTTTGGGTTGGACTTTGGCCTAGGCCGGATGGAAAACGTCGCCCTCGGGCGTAACCACGTAGTTTCGGATTGCTTTCTCGATCACCTCGGGGTCGATCTGAACTTGCAGGGCTTTGTTGCGTCCCAGACGCCGAGCAATCATGACCACGGCCAGATCGGGGCTGTCGGCTTGGCAGACAGTGTCAAAAAGCCGGTTGTGGGCGTTTTCCGCGCCTTCAATGTCGCCGGAGTTCAGGCAATCGATAAAGGCCCGCGCAATGGTCAGGCCGCAGTGCATTGCAGTTGAATTATTCATTTTGATTTCCTTATGTAACAGACACGACAAAGCACCCGCAGAACTGGATTGTCCTGCGGGGAAACGAAAACTAGGTAGTGGTTTTGAAACTAGGCGGGGTTGAGCGCCTTGTGATATTCAGCGGCCATCTCTGCAAATTTCTTGGCAGCATGGGCGACGACTACGGCTCTGGCCTCGGCTTGCAAGACTTTGGCCTCGGTTGCCAGCTTATCGCGGATTTCCGCATAGGTTGGCTCTTTGGCTTGCTGCTCGGCGTGGATAGGCGCAACTGGCAAATTCCGAACGGAACGCACAGGTTCCAGAATTGGCGCAATCGCAACGGCGTGGAGGCGGTGGGCCTGACGAATTTTTTCCAGGTTATCGCGCTGGACTTTCCGCTTTTCCATATCGGCGGAAAGTTCTTTGAGCATGATCGGACAATCGCGAAATTCTGGCCTTGCCGGAATATACCGGCCTTGGGGTTTTGGAAATCCCGCGTATTTTTCGGAATTGGTAAATTTACCAGATTTTCGGTCTTCCAGCCACCACGGGTTGCCAGTGCGCTCAAATTGCGCGGCGTTGGTATCGGCGGCAGCACGTGCGCGCAGGCGCGAAACTTCTTCGACAAGGGACAATGCCATGGAAATAGCCTTTCGGATAGGGCAGGGAGGGGGCAAATCTGGTAAATTTACCAGA
>RCMY010006570.1_pt1 | contig 16604 bp, 10 predicted proteins | sample 2041341 | NCBI WGS metagenome assembly RCMY01 (sample SAMN09708234, study PRJNA481090) | Marine sediment metagenome, whole genome shotgun sequencing project. | reverse complement strand
TCAACGTCGTCTTGCCGTGGTCAACGTGACCGATCGTGCCGATGTTAACGTGTGGTTTATTACGTTCAAACTTTGCCTTAGCCATGGTGGCCTCCTTGATTTTCAATTTGGATGGTGGGGTTGAAAGCCCACCCTACGGTTTGGGTAGGGCGGGGTTTTCCCCGCCATCCCAGTTATTTGGTTTCGACAGTTACGCGAATTTGGCCTGAATCTCGTCCGAGATATTCTGTGGTACGGCTTCGTAATGCGAGAACTGCATAGTAAAGTTCGCACGACCCGAAGACATCGACCGCAAAGTGTTGATGTAACCGAACATGTTGGCCAGCGGCACCTGCGCTTCGATCGCGATGGCGTTGCCACGAGTATCTTGACCCTGAACCTGACCGCGACGCGATGTCAGATCGCCGATGATGCCGCCTGTGTAATCCTCAGGTGTGACAACTTCGACTTTCATGATCGGCTCGAGCAGTTTCGCGCCAGCTTTCTTCATGCCTTCGCGCATACCCATACGGGCAGCGATTTCGAACGCCAGAACGCTGGAGTCAACATCGTGGTATTTACCTTCGATCAAGGCAACCTTGAAATCGATAACCGGGAAGCCCGCCAACGGACCGGAGTCCATTACCGAACGAATACCCTTTTCAACACCCGGGATGTATTCCTTGGGCACCGAACCACCAACAACGCGCGATTCAAAGGAGTACCCTTCGCCCGGCTCTGTCGGCGTGATGATCATTTTGACTTCAGCGAACTGACCCGAACCACCCGACTGCTTCTTGTGGGTGTAGACGATTTCAGCTTCGCGGCTGACCGTCTCACGATACGCAACCTGTGGTGCACCGATGTTCGCTTCAACCTTGAATTCACGCTTGAGGCGATCAACCAAGATGTCGAGGTGAAGTTCGCCCATGCCCTTCATGATGGTCTGACCGGATTCGATGTCGGTCTCAACACGGAAGGATGGATCTTCGGCAGCCAGACGGGCTAGACCAGCAGACATTTTTTCTTGGTCTGCTTTTGTCTTAGGCTCGACCGCGATTTCGATAACCGGATCGGGGAAGGTCATTGTTTCAAGAACAACAGGATCAGCAACGGAGCAAAGCGTGTCACCGGTTGTTGTGTCTTTCAGACCTGCCAGCGCGATGATGTCGCCCGAGAACGCTTCTTGAATTTCTTCACGATCGTTCGAGTGCATCATCATCATACGACCGACGCGCTCTTTCTTGCCTTTGGTCGAGTTCAAGAGCGTGTCGCCCTTGTTCAACTTACCGGAGTAGATGCGTGTAAAGGTCAGCGTACCAACGAATGGGTCGTTCATGATTTTGAACGCAAGGCCAGAGAACGCCATATCATCGTCCGCACGGCGCGGGATGTTACGTGTTTCTGTGTCGTCGCCTGGCTTAAAGCCCAAGTAGTCAACAACGTCCATCGGGGATGGAAGATAATCGATAACAGCGTTCAACAGCGGCTGAACACCCTTGTTCTTAAAGGCAGAACCACACAGAACAGGGATAAACTTGATGGCCAGCGTACCCTTGCGGATCAGCTTGCGCAAAGTCTCTTCGTCAGGCTCAGCGCCATCCATCAGATAGTTTTCCATCGCGGCATCGTCCATCTCGACCGCAGTCTCGATCAGATGTGCGCGCCATTCGTCGGCCAGATCCTTAAGGTCGGCGCGGATGTCGCGCTGTTCCCAGCTTGCGCCCAGATCTTCACCGGCCCAGACCCATTCTTTCATGGTGACCAGGTCGATCATGCCTTCCAGCTCGGTTTCGGCACCGATTGGAATTTGGATCGGAGCAGGTGTCGCACCGGTACGGTCTTTGATCATCTTCACACAGTTGAAGAAGTCAGCACCGATTTTATCCATTTTGTTAACGAAAACGATACGCGGAACCTTGTAACGGTCGGCCTGACGCCAAACTGTTTCGGTCTGCGGCTCAACACCGGCGTTGGCATCAAGAACGGCAACCGCGCCATCCAAAACAGCCAAGGAACGCTCAACTTCGATGGTGAAGTCAACGTGGCCAGGGGTGTCGATGATGTTCATCCGGTACTTAGTATCGGAAGTGGCGCTTGCGTCAGGCAATTCCTGGCGCTGCCAGAAAGTTGTTGTCGCAGCGGAGGTGATCGTAATACCACGCTCCTGCTCCTGCTCCATCCAGTCCATTGTTGCGGCACCATCGTGCACCTCACCAATGTTGTGGGATTTGCCGGTGTAAAACAGGATACGCTCGGAACAGGTTGTTTTACCTGCATCGATGTGGGCCATAATACCGAAGTTACGGTAGCGTGAGAGCGGATAGTCGCGTGCCATTGGGCTGCTTCCTCGAATATATCTGAAACGGATAAATCGCGCCCCAGCGTGGGGCGCGACGTAGGCGGGTTATGCCGCCCGAATTACCAACGGTAGTGGCTGAATGCTTTGTTCGCATCGGCCATCTTGTGCGTATCTTCGCGTTTCTTAACGGCAGTACCGCGCGACTGAACAGCATCCATCAGCTCGCCTGCAAGGCGCTCTTCCATGGTGTTCTCGTTGCGCGAACGCGACGCTTTGATCAACCAGCGGATCGCCAATGCTTCGCGACGCTCGGGGCGTACTTCGACAGGCACCTGATAGGTTGCACCACCAACGCGGCGCGAACGCACCTCGACGGATGGTTTGATGTTGTCCAAAGCTTCGTGGAAAACTTCGATTGGCGCGCGTTTGATCTTGTCTTCAACGCGGGTCATTGCGTTGTAAACGATACGCTCAGCTACCGATTTCTTACCATCGATCATGAGGTTGTTCATGAATTTTGTTAGGACCAGATCACCGTATTTGGCATCTGGCAGAACTTCGCGTTTTTCAGCGGCGTGACGACGTGACATTTAAGGCTCCTAATGTTCTCGCGCCAAGGTTGGATCCGGCCGGTGTATCCAGTGCCCTAAGGCGTGGATTTTCAGCTTATGTCTCAACCCCAGCTCATCCCTAAAGGGAAAGTATGCTGGACGGCCCCGAGCGATTGCAAAATCGCCCAAGACCCACCCAAATTATTTTGGCTTCTTTGCACCATACTTGGAGCGACGCTGCTTACGGTCTTTAACGCCCTGAGTATCCAGAACACCGCGCAGGATGTGGTAACGCACACCGGGAAGGTCTTTTACACGACCGCCTCGGATCAGAACAACAGAGTGCTCTTGAAGGTTGTGCGATTCACCTGGGATGTAGCTGATGACTTCAAAACCGTTTGTCAGGCGCACTTTGGCAACCTTACGCATGGCCGAGTTCGGCTTTTTGGGTGTGGTTGTATAAACACGTGTACAAACGCCGCGCTTTTGCGGGCATTCTTGCAGGTGCATGGATTTCGAACGTTTGATTTTTGGCTGGCGCGGTTTGCGGATCAGCTGTTGGATCGTTGGCATTCCGGTTTTATCCCCGTTTAGCTCACATAAGTGGTGCAGCGGGGCGGACCCCAGTGCGGTTTAAATTTCGGTCCCCTCACGCGTCCGCGAAGCTGTCTTTACCAAGCGCAAGTGGCGCAAAGCAAAATCACCGCAGCGTTTCCGTACCGAGGAAAACGAGGCGGTGGGGTAACAGAGGATCGAGTCAACATTAGACCGGATCGTGACCACAGGTAGTATGATTTCGGCACAGCAGGGCGACCCCCACATCCGAGATATGGCGCGTATAGGCAGAGTCGCTCCCACTGTCAACAGCAGCGGTGCCCGAGGGCCGCGATACGCGCAAAAGTCGAATTCCCGCTTGCAAAAGTCGTCCTGCCCCCGCCATATTCGCGGCGTTCTCGTTGTTGGTCAAGGACCCCTATTCGATGCAGATTATTGGTCTTTGCCGCTTTTCCTATCCCGCACTCGGCGGGTTTCAGGTGGGCCACGACACGATCGAAGATCGTATTGCCTATCTATACCAACAAGAACGGCTCGAAGAACGTTTTCGCCTGTTCGAAACGGTCGCCCTGCCCTGCCTTAAGGCGCAGACGGATCCTGATTTTGAGCTGATCATCGTGATCGGTGATGCAATGCCCAAGCAGCATGTCGATCGTCTGCGCGACATCACGGCATCCCTGCCCCAAGCCCGCATTCATGTCGAGCTTCCGCGCCAGCACCGCGAGGTGATGAAGGACGTCTTGAACAACGCCCGCAACATGGAATTGCCTTGCTTGCAGTTCCGCTTTGACGATGATGATGCTGTTGCAGTGGACTTTATCGAGCTTATGCGCGCAGCATCTGACGATTGCTTTGGTATGACCCAACAATACCGCACGGTTGCGTTTGACTGGAACCGGGGCTTGATTGCGGAATACGGGGCCGATGGGATCGCTGCGACCGAAGTCTTCCGCCCTTTCGATGTTGCCGCGCTTGGCATGTATGTTCGCCCACGCTGCCATCTGACGATCATGAACTACGCGCATAACAAGATTAACCGCTTTATGCCGGCAGTGTCATTTGACACCAAGCAGATGTTCGTGCGGGGCCACAACGCATCAAACGATAGTCGCCAGAAAGGCGAAGCGCCCGCCGATGTTCTGCCCTTAACCGCCGAGGGCAAAGAGATGTTTCGATCGCGGTTCGCCATTGATGCAGAAGCAGTTCGGGCGATTTTCAGCAAGGATCAACCGACATGAGAACCGTTGGCATCTGCCGTTTCTCATACGCAGGTCAAGGGGGCTTCAAAGTCGGTCACGATGATTTCGCTGCCCTTGAAACCTTTCTTTATGGAAAGGACCGAATGGAAGAACGCTTTCGACTGTTCAAGGCGATAACCCTGCCCAGCGTTGCCCGGCAAACTGACCCGGATTTCACCTTTCTGATCGTCACCGGCACAGGCTTGCCACAGGCGTATCTTGAACGGCTGTTGCACCTGACTAAAGACATCCCGCAATGTGTGATCCAGCAATATCCACCTCGTCCACACCGCCGGATTATGAGCAAAGCAATAAACGATTGGCGCAGCACGACCGAAAAACCCTGTCTGCAATTCCGTCTCGATGACGACGACGCAATGGCGCTTAGCTTTGTTGAAAAATTCAAGCAAACCGCGGATGACATTGCTCCGATCTGCGCCCGCCACAGTTCCGTCGCCGTTGATTTCAACCAGGGCTACATTTATACGGCTGGGTCAGCAGGCCTGAAATTATGGCCCTATCACTACCCTTTCTCCGCAGTGGCGCTTGGCATGATTGTTCAAGCCGGATCTGACGACACGATCATGAGCCATGGCCACCAAAATCTGTGGAAAACTATGCCAACCATGACTTTTACAGGCGATGACATGATGATGCGTGGGCATCATGATTTCAACGACAGCCGGCTAAAGGGCAAAAAGAACGTTTTTGATTATCAACCTATGACTGCACAGCAGGCAAAACACATTCACCAAACCTTTGGCGTGGACGAAGATCATGTGCGGAACGTGTTCTCAACTACGTGATAATTTGCGTTCACGATACAGGGTGAACAACCCCGTGGCCGCCACGATCCCGGCCCCCACGAGAGTCGATGGCAGCGGCCAGTCGCCAAAGACAAACCACCCCAAAATTAGCGCCCAAATCAACCCCGTGTATCGAAATGGCGCGATAAAAGACACATCACCCACCCGCATGGTTTGCACGCTAAAATAGTACCCCATGAGGACGAAAACAGCCGCACCCCCGATGGCCGTCCAGTGCGTATCCGATACAGCGGCCCAAGGCGTCGCCAACTGCGCAAACGCTGAAAACACCGTCACCGAAAGAACTGCAGCCAGCGTTACGGTCATCGACGGCACGTCCCTAGATAACCGCCGCGTGCTTAGATCGCGCACCGTAACCAACAAGACAGCGACCAGCGCGTAGACCGACCAGACGTTGAACCCTTCCGTGCCAGGTTTCACGATCAGCAAAACGCCCATGAACCCGACCAGAATGGCAGACATCCGCTTCCAACCGACGGCTTCGCGGTAGAACATCGCGGCCCCCAAGGTGACGGTCAACGGCAGAGATTGTAAGATCGCGCTAAGGTTCGCCAACGGCATATTGAAAAGGGCGGCAACAAAGAAAAAGCTCGCCCCGACTTCGGACGCCGACCTGATGCCGACCAGCTTCCAGTCCCGGCGGCTAAGCCGCAGATGCATCGGGCCAAGACGCCCCCACAAAAGCAGCAAAAGTGAGATTGAGATCAGACCGCGCAAGAACAACAGCTGAAACAACGGGACTTCGCCGCCCGTTGTTTTGGTCATTGTGTCATTCAGCGTAAACGCCGCCATTGAGCCCATCATAAACAGGGCTCCGATTAGATTTGGCGACATGGGCGGGCTTTCGATCTAATATCTCTTTCGTGATCATTGCCGCATAGATCGCGAAAGTACCAGCCCCGTTCCTGACAGATGACAGCCGTCAGTCCGCCAGTCTTTGTCGTGCTTGATTGCGGTTCCCTGTTGCTGGCACCAAAGACGCGGCACGTGCCAAACCGAATTCGGGCATACCTGAGTATATTGCTTCATAATTGCCGGCTTTGACCAGATAGGTTTCGTGCCAGATGCCCACCGCCCCTTCATTCCCCTTCATCCGACGATTGAATGCAGCCCATGCAGGGAAATGGTGTCGGTCCTGGGCCCGTGCATAAGCTTCGAGGTGATCGAAACTGCGCCAGTATTGAACTATGGTTTTCGACGTCAGACCGTTGTGGCCCAGAAATCCGGTTTCGTCGGCGGGTGCCCGTTCAAGCTCTCGGATCATACGTGGCATTGCGAAAAAGGCGGGCAACCATTTGTGGATAAGCCACCAGCTGTTGACCCTCATACCGATCAAAAACACGACAAAATCGCCCTCGATCTGCGCTGTCATGCGGCCGGTATTGATTTTAGACATTGGCAGTCCCTCGATTTCCCTGAGAGTATGGGCACGACAATAGCATGAGTACAGCTTTGGAAATTTATACTATCCTGACCAGTAGCAACTACCGAAACAAGCCCAGCTGAAATGCAAAAGGCCCCCGCTGATCTCTCAGCGGGGGTCTTTGGTTTTCTAGGTCAGATCAAAGTTCAGTTGCGGCTTTCGTCATCGTTTGGGACGGTATTGAAAACATCCCCTCCGACCACGTCATCCGCAGCAGCTGGTGCAGCCAGACGTGCAGCCGTTTCAGCTTCTTCGCGACGGGCTTCGATCACCACATTGTCACGATCCGCTGCAACTTTGCGCATCTGCTGTGTCGCACCACCGGTACCGGCTGGGATCAGACGGCCAACGATAACGTTTTCCTTCAGACCGACCAGCTTGTCGCGCTTGCCCTGAACCGATGCTTCGGTCAGCACGCGTGTGGTTTCCTGGAACGACGCTGCCGAGATAAAGCTGCGGGTTTGCAGGCTTGCCTTGGTGATACCCAGAAGGATCGGTTCGCCCGTTGCCGGACGGCCACCTTTGGAAATCGCCTTTTCGCAGGCTTGGTCAAACTCTTGCTTATCGACGTGTTCGCCCTTCAGCAGCGTTGTGTCGCCGCTGTCCTGGATTTCCCACTTTTGAAGCATCTGACGTACGATAACTTCGATGTGCTTGTCGTTGATCTTAACGCCTTGCAGACGGTAAACATCCTGCACTTCGTCAATCATGTAGTCGGCCAAGGCCTCTACACCCATGATCGCAAGAATGTCGTGCGGTGCCGGGTTGCCGTCCATGATGTAGTCGCCCTTTTGGACAAAGTCACCTTCCGCAACCGGAATGTGCTTACCCTTAGGCACCATGTATTCAACCTTGTGATCCGGATCCTCAGAGGACTCAATCGAGATGCGGCGCTTGTTCTTATAGTCTTTGCCGTAGCGAACATAGCCGTCGATTTCCGCGATGATGGCGTGGTCCTTGGGGCGACGTGCCTCAAAGAGTTCGGCCACACGTGGCAGACCACCAGTAATGTCCTTGGTCTTGGCACCTTCGCGCGGGATACGCGCGACGATGTCACCGGCCTTGATGTCGGTCTGATCCTCAACGGACAGAACGGCATCAACAGACATTGGATAGGTCACCGGGTTGCCCGCGTCGTTGCGGACCGGCTCGCCATCGGCGTCGAGGATCATGACTTCAGGCTTCAACTCGTTGCCTTTGGGGGCAGCGCGCCAATCGATCACGATCTTCTGGGTCATGCCTGTCGCATCATCCGTTTCGTCCTTAACCGCGATCCCCGACACAAGGTCGACGAATTTGGTCATACCGGACTTTTCGGCGATGATTGGCAGCGTGTACGGGTCCCATTCAAACAGCTTGTCGCCGCGCAAGACCGACTGGCCTTCCTTAACGAATAGCTTGGTACCGTAACCTACCTTGTGGCTGGCACGCTCGTCACCGTTTTCATCCACGATCGACATTTTCATGTTACGACCCATGACCATGATCTCGCCAGCGGCGTTCTCAAGTGTCATGGCGTTGTCGAACACGATCTTGCCAGGCTGCGACGCCTCGAGGAAGGACTGCTGTCCACCTTGTGCAACACCACCAATGTGGAATGTACGCATGGTCAGCTGCGTGCCTGGTTCACCGATGGACTGCGCGGCGATAATTCCGACAGCTTCACCTTGGTTCACCAAAGTACCACGTGCAAGGTCACGACCATAGCACATAGCGCAGACGCCTTCTTCGGCCTCACAAGTCAGCGGGCTGCGGATGCGAGCGGACAATACGGCCGCCTCATCAACAATATCCGCCAGACGTTCGTCAATGATCGTCTGCGCAGGTACCAGCACTTCGTCTGTGCCAGGGCGCAAGATATCATCAGCCGCAACGCGACCCAGCAGACGCTCTGCCAACGACGATACAACTTCACCGTCATTAACCGCGGCTTCTGCTGTAATCGCTGTTTCGGTGCCACAGTCATGCATACGAACGATACAATCCTGTGCCACGTCCACCAGACGACGGGTCAGATAACCCGAGTTTGCTGTTTTCAAAGCGGTATCCGACAGACCCTTACGGGCACCGTGGGTGGAGTTGAAGTACTCCAGAACGGTCAGACCTTCCTTAAAGTTGGAGATGATCGGCGTTTCGATGATGTCGCCATTCGGCTTCGCCATCAGACCGCGCATACCGCCCAGCTGTTTCATCTGTGTAACCGAACCACGCGCACCGGAGTGCGCCATCATATAAACCGAGTTCGGTTCATTTTCGGAACCGTTATCGGCATATGTGGTTGCAGAAATCGCACCCATCATCGCGTCGGTGACTTTGTCGTTACACTTTGACCATGCATCGACGACTTTGTTGTACTTTTCACCCTGAGTGATCAGGCCGTCCATGTACTGCTGTTCAAAGTCTTTCACCTGATCACGGGTTTCTTCAACCAGTGGCCATTTGCTGTCAGGGATCAACATGTCGTCCTTACCGAACGAAATGCCTGCCTTGAAAGCTTCGCGGAAGCCCATTGTCATGATCTGGTCACAGAAAATGACGGATTCCTTTTGGCCACAATAGCGATAGACCGTATCGATGACCTGCTGCACTTCTTTCTTGCGCAGCAGACGGTTGACCAAGTCAAACGGTGCTTTCGCGTTCAAGGGCAACAGGGCACCAAGGCGAATACGACCAGGTGTCGTATCAAAGCGTTTCATCACTTCGTTGCCTTCAGCGTCGATCTGCTTGATCCGCGCCTTGATCTTCGAATGAAGGTGGACAGCGCCTGCGTCTAGTGCGTGCTCAACCTCATCGACTGATCCGAACACCATGTCCTGACCAACCATGCCTTCACGTTCAAGGGTCGTATAGTACAGACCCAAGATCATGTCCTGCGATGGAACAATAATCGGTGCGCCGTTTGCAGGCGACAGAACGTTGTTCGTGGACATCATCAAGACGCGTGCTTCCAGCTGTGCTTCCAGCGAAAGCGGCACGTGGACAGCCATTTGGTCGCCGTCAAAGTCAGCGTTAAAGGCGGAACAGACTAGCGGGTGCAGCTGGATGGCCTTACCTTCGATCAGTACTGGTTCGAACGCCTGAATGCCAAGACGGTGCAAGGTAGGAGCACGGTTCAGCATGACGGGGTGTTCGCGGATGACTTCGTCGAGGATATCCCAAACTTCGGGACGCTCTTTCTCAACCAGCTTCTTGGCTTGCTTTACTGTGGAAGACAGGCCTTTGGCTTCGAGACGCGAATAGATGAACGGCTTGAACAATTCGAGCGCCATCTTCTTTGGCAAACCACACTGGTGCAGTTTGAGTTCAGGACCAGTCACAATAACCGAACGTCCCGAGAAGTCGACGCGCTTACCCAAAAGGTTCTGACGGAAGCGACCTTGCTTACCCTTCAGCATGTCGGACAGCGATTTCAACGGACGCTTGTTGGCACCCGTAATCACGCGGCCACGACGGCCGTTGTCGAACAACGCATCCACAGATTCCTGCAACATACGTTTTTCGTTGCGCACGATGATGTCGGGCGCACGCAGTTCAATCAGACGCTTCAAACGGTTGTTCCGGTTGATCACGCGGCGATACAGGTCGTTCAAGTCAGACGTCGCAAAGCGGCCACCATCCAGAGGCACCAGTGGGCGCAGTTCTGGTGGGATAACCGGAATGACGGTCATGACCATCCACTCGGGCCGGTTTCCGGACTCGAGGAAGGATTCAACAACCTTCAAACGCTTGATAATCTTCTTTGGCTTCAACTCGCCTGTGGCTTCTTTCAGATCCGCCCGCAGTGTGTCTGCTTCGGCTTCCAGATCGATCGCAGCCAGCATTTCGCGGATCGCTTCGGCACCGATATTCGCCGTGAAAGCATCCATGCCATAGATGTCTTGCGCTTCCATGAACTCTTCTTCGGTCATCATCTGACCATAGGTGAGTTCTGTCAGACCGGGTTCGATCACGACGTAGTTTTCAAAGTACAAAACGCGCTCAAGATCGCGCAGCGTCATGTCCAGCATCAGGCCGATCCGCGATGGAAGCGACTTGAGGAACCAGATGTGCGCAACGGGCGACGCCAGCTCAATATGGCCCATCCGCTCACGGCGGACCTTTTGTAGCGTAACTTCGACGCCGCATTTTTCGCAGACAACGCCGCGATATTTCATGCGCTTGTATTTACCACACAAGCATTCATAGTCTTTGATCGGGCCAAAGATGCGTGCGCAGAACAGGCCGTCACGCTCTGGCTTAAACGTGCGGTAGTTAATGGTTTCGGGTTTTTTAATCTCGCCGAACGACCACGACAGGATACGCTCTGGCGATGCCAAAGATACCTTGATCTCGTCGAACGTCTTTGTCGGTGCGACGGGGTTGAACGGGTTGTTTGTCAGTTCCTGGTTCATCTTAAATCCTTAAAGTGATCTCGAAAGCGGAAGGAGGGGGCCCGATTTCTTTGAAGAAATCGGACCGGAATCTTCAAAATTCCGGCGCTGCCCTTACTCGTCTTCCTCCGCATCCAGGAGTTCCATATTCAGGCCAAGGCCACGGACTTCTTTGACAAGAACGTTGAACGATTCCGGAATACCGGCTTCGAAATTGTCCTCGCCTTTGACGATGCTTTCATAGACCTTCGTACGGCCTGCAACGTCATCCGATTTCACAGTCAGCATTTCCTGCAGGGTGTATGCAGCGCCGTAAGCTTCCAAAGCCCAGACCTCCATCTCACCAAAGCGCTGACCACCAAACTGCGCTTTACCGCCCAATGGCTGCTGGGTAACCAGCGAGTATGGACCGGTGGAACGCGCGTGGATTTTGTCATCCACAAGGTGGTGCAGTTTCAGCAGGTATTTGACGCCAACGGTCACGGGCCGGGCAAACTGCTCGCCTGTGCGGCCGTCAAACAGCACCGACTGACCCGAGGTATCGAACCCGGCCCGTGTCAAACTGTCGTTCACGTCTGCTTCCTTGGCACCGTCAAAGACGGGCGTCGCGATTGGCACACCGCGGGTCACGTTGCCCGCCGCTTCCAATAGCGTTGCTTCGTCCATGCCGGCGATGCCTTCTTCGTATACGTCCGCACCGTAGGCGTGGCTCATCGCGTCGCGTACAGGTGTCAAATCGCCGGAGCGCTTATATTCCTGAAGTGCTTCGTCAATGTTGATGCCCAAGCCGCGTGCGGCCCAACCCATGTGGGTTTCAAGGATCTGACCAACGTTCATACGCGATGGAACACCCAGGGGGTTCAAACAGAAGTCAACTGGCGTACCATCCGCAAGGAATGGCATGTCTTCCATCGGTACAACCTTTGAAATAACGCCCTTGTTGCCGTGACGACCGGCCATTTTATCGCCCGGTTGCAGCTTGCGCTTCACCGCTACGAATACTTTGACCATTTTCATCACGCCCGGGGGCAGATCATCGCCACGGCGTACTTTTTCGACTTTGTCCTCAAAGCGGGCATTCAACGTACGCTTTTGGATTTCGTACTGTTCGTTCAGCGCTTCGACGATTTTCGCATCATCTTCGTCCGCCAAAGCCAACTGCCACCACTGACCGCGGGACAATTGATCATCCAGCAGTTCGTCGGTGATCTGGCTGTTCGACTTGACGCCCTTTGGACCTTTGACAGCGACTTTGCCAAGGATCATCTGACGCAGACGCGCATAAATGTTACGATCCAGAATGCCAAGTTCATCGTCACGGTCGCGTGCAAGGCGTTCAACCTCTTCGCGCTCGATCTGCAAGGCACGTTCGTCTTTTTCAACACCATGACGGTTAAAGACGCGGACTTCGACAACTGTACCGAAATCGCCCGGCTTCACACGCAGAGATGTATCGCGCACGTCCGATGCTTTTTCACCAAAGATAGCGCGCAGAAGCTTTTCTTCTGGCGTCATCGGGCTTTCGCCTTTTGGCGTGATCTTGCCGACCAGAATGTCACCCGGTTCAACGTCCGCGCCGATGTATACGATGCCAGCCTCGTCGAGGTTGCGCAGCGCTTCTTCACCAACGTTTGGAATATCGCGTGTGATTTCCTCTGGCCCGAGCTTTGTATCGCGTGCAGCCACTTCGAATTCTTCGATGTGGATCGACGTAAACACGTCATCGCGCGAAACCCGCTCAGAGATCAGGATGGAGTCTTCGTAGTTGTAGCCGTTCCAAGGCATAAACGCGACGATCACGTTTTTACCAAGGGCCAGTTCACCCATGTCGGTCGATGGACCGTCAGCAATAACCTGACCTTTAACAACCGTGTCACCCACTTTCACCAGCGGGCGCTGGTTGATACAGGTGTTTTGGTTGGAACGCTGGAACTTGCGCATACGGTAGATGTCTACCCCTGCATCGCCCAGCTCAAGGTCTTCGGTCGCACGCAAAACGATACGCGACGCATCGACTTGGTCGATGATACCACCACGTTTGGCCATATAGGCCGCGCCGGAATCCCGCGCCACAACTTCTTCGATACCGGTCCCGACCAGCGGAGCCTCGGCTTGAAGCAATGGAACAGCCTGACGTTGCATGTTCGAGCCCATCAAGGCCCTGTTCGCATCGTCATTTTCCAGGAACGGGATCAGCGATGCCGCAACGGACACCAACTGCTTTGGCGAAACGTCAATCAGGTCAACGCTTTCGGAAGGTGACAACGTATAGTCACCCGACTTCCGCGTGGAAACCAGATCGTTAACGAACTTCATGTTCTCATCAAGGTTCGCGTTGGCCTGTGCCACAGTGTGACGCATTTCTTCCGTCGCCGACATGTACTGAACTTCATCGGAAACGACACCGTTTGATACCTTACGGTACGGTGTTTCGATAAAGCCATACTTGTTCACACGGGCGAAAGTAGCCAGCGAGTTGATCAGACCAATGTTCGGGCCTTCGGGCGTTTCAATCGGACACATCCGACCATAGTGGGTCGGGTGAACGTCACGTACTTCAAAACCGGCGCGCTCGCGTGTCAGACCACCTGGTCCAAGCGCTGAAAGGCGACGCTTGTGCGTGACCTCGGACAGCGGGTTGGTTTGGTCCATAAACTGCGACAGCTGGCTGGAACCGAAGAATTCACGCACCGCAGCGGCTGCTGGCTTGGCGTTGATCAAATCTTGCGGCATTACCGTGTCGATCTCGACCGAGGACATACGCTCTTTGATTGCGCGTTCCATCCGCAGCAAACCAACGCGGTACTGGTTTTCCATCAATTCGCCAACGGAACGCACACGACGGTTACCAAGGTGGTCAATATCGTCGATATCGCCACGGCCATCGCGCAGGTCAACAAGCGCTTTGATACAGGACACGATGTCATCGCGATCCAGCGTACGCTGCGTATCTTCTTTGTCGAGCGCGAGACGCATGTTCATCTTGACGCGGCCAACAGCAGACAGGTCATACCGTTCGCTATCAAAGAACAACGTGTCGAACAGGTTCGACGCGGCTTCGACTGTGGGCGGCTCGCCTGGGCGCATAACGCGATAGATATCCATGAGCGCGGTGTCGCGGTTCATGTTCTTATCGTTCGCCATGGTGTTGCGCATGTAGGGGCCGACATTGATGTTGTCGATGTCCAAGAGCGGGATCTGGGTAATACCCGCATCAACAAGTTCTTTGGCGGTGCCGCCAATCAACGTGCCGTCTTTGTCGTACTCAAGCGTCATCTCATCGCCGGCTTCGACATAAATCGCGCCAGTTTCTTCGTTGATAATGTCGCGTGCAACAAACTTGCCTTCGATGTGACCGAACGGCAAAAGCAACTCGGTTACTTTGCCTTCATCAACCAACTGCTTGACGGCGCGTGGCGTGATCTTCTTGCCTTTTTCAAACAGGACTTCACCCGTTGCGGCATCAACCAGATCATAAGTTGGACGTGTGCCCCGCACACGGTCCGGATAGAATGGTGCAACCCAGCCTTCGCCTGCTTTCAGCGTGTAGTACACTGTGTTGTAATACGCATCCATGATCGCTTCTTGGTCAAGACCAAGCGCATAAAGCAGTGTCGTTACTGGCAACTTGCGACGACGGTCGATCCGAGCGAACACAATATCCTTAGCGTCGAATTCGAAGTCCAACCAAGACCCGCGATAAGGAATAATCCGGCAAGCGAACAAAAGCTTACCCGAAGAGTGCGTTTTACCTTTGTCGTGGTCAAAGAAAACGCCAGGCGAACGGTGCATCTGCGAAACGATTACACGCTCGGTCCCGTTCACAACGAACGTTCCGTTTGGTGTCATCAAAGGCATATCGCCCATAAACACGTCTTGTTCTTTGATGTCTTTTACTGACTTCGCGCCAGTGTCTTCGTCCACATCAAATACGATCAGACGCAGCGTCACCTTCAAAGGCGCGCTGTAGGTCATGTCACGCTGCTGACATTCCTCAACATCGTACTTGGGCTTTTCGAGCTCGTACTTGACGTACTCAAGCACCGAAGTCTCATTAAAATCTTTGATCGGGAATACCGACTGAAAGACGCCCTGAATGCCGTCGCCATCTGTTGGTGTGTCCGCATCGCCAGAGCGTAGGAACAGATCATAAGAGGATTTTTGAACCTCAATGAGGTTCGGCATCTCCAGCACTTCGCGGATTTTGCCATAGTATTTACGTAGACGTTTCTGGCCAAGGAAGGATTGCGCCATGTGTCATGTCACCTTTCGTGTCTCTTGCCGAGCACGCCATCACCGGGGCCGTGATGCGCGCCCATAAGAGCGGTAAATCCTGGTCAATTCTTGAAGCACGTCCCACCGTACTTCTTCCGACCCTTAGGACCTATCCAGAGAAGTATTTCGCGCGAAATACTTGTCAAAACAGGTTAGGCTGGACAGGGAAACATCCCCATCCAGCCTTGTCACTTGCGGGCTGCCCCGGAATTCTTCAAAAAATCCCGGTCCGTTTTCTTTGAAAGAAAACGGCACCCAGATCAAATGGCTTACGCCAGTTCGACCTCTGCGCCAGCTGCTTCCAGCTTGGCTTTTACTTCTTCGGCTTCGGCTTTGTCGACGCCTTCTTTGATCTTGCCGCCAGCTTCAACCAAGTCTTTGGCTTCTTTCAGGCCCAGACCAGTGATGCCGCGAACTTCTTTGATCACGTTGATTTTGGATGCGCCGGCGTTCTTCAGAACGACGTCGAATTCAGTTTTCTCTTCAGCAGCAGCACCTGCATCTGCAGGGCCAGCCATCATCACTGCGCCGCCAGCGGCGGGCTCGATGCCGTACTCGTCTTTGAGGATGGTTTTCAGTTCTTGTGCTTCAAGCAGAGTCAGACCAACGATGTCTTCTGCCAGTTTCTTCAGATCAGCCATGTTAAGCTCTTTCCGTTACGATATGTGTGTTCCAACGCGCGTGTTCAACCCGAGCGCCGGCTTGACGATATGCCTTACGCAGCCGCCTTGTCCTCGATCGTGGACAAGATGGATGCGATGTTGCTTGCAGGTGCGCCAATGGCCCCGGCGATGTTCGAAGCAGGTGCGCCGAGCATGCCCGCGATGGTGGAGATAAGCTCCTCCCGCGAAGGCATTTTCGACACGGCTTCGACACCAGCGGCGTCCAACGCGTTCTCACCCATTGCACCACCGAGGATAACCAGCTTTGGGTTTTCCTTGGCGAAGTCCTGAGCAACCTTGGCCGCAGCCACTGGGTCGTCAGAAAAGGTCAGAACGGTCATACCCGTCAGAAGGTCAGCAATGCTTTCGCATGGCTTGCCCTCAAGGGCGATCTTGGCGAGCCTGTTTTTGGCAACACACAC